>VFSW01002618.1_pt1 | contig 27215 bp, 21 predicted proteins | sample 5358111 | NCBI WGS metagenome assembly VFSW01 (sample SAMN11554181, study PRJNA540505) | mine drainage metagenome | isolation source: sediment from site ElyBrook_90M | place: USA: Ely Copper Mine, Vershire, VT | collected 2017 | reverse complement strand
GGTGGTGACAAGATGAACGCGCAGAACCTGCCACGTGGTGGCACCCTGCGCAAGGCGATCAAGGCCCTGCAGGGCAAGATGCTTGTGGCCTGTGACTCATCGCAGATCGAAGCCCGTGTGGTGGCGTGGCTGGCCAAGCAGAATGACCTGTTGCAGGCATTCCGCGACAAGCGCGACGTCTACAGCGAATTCGCCACCTACGTGTATGGCAAGACCATCACCAAGAAGGACAAGGTCGAGCGGTTCTGCGGCAAGACCTGCATCCTCGGCCTCGGCTATGGCATGGGCGCGCCCAAGTTTGTGCACACCATGGCTGTCGGCCAAGGTGGTATCGCACTGAAGGTGCCACTCGAAGAAGGCGAGCGCATCGTTGCCGCGTACCGCAGCCTCTACCACAAGATACCTGCCCTCTGGCGCAGGGGCCAGCGTGTGCTGCAGGCCATGGTCAACAACGAGCGCATCGAGTTCGCCCGCGGTATCATGGCCGGCCCTGACGGCATCGAGCTGCCCAACGGTCTGGTGATCCAGTACCATGGGCTCAGGCAGACGCCTGACGGGTTCGAGTATATCAACGATGCACGTGTGTATCGCGCTATGATGAAGGCTCGCATTCTGGGCGAGGAACTGCCAGCCCACAGCTGGACCAAGATTTATGGTGGTAAGGTGGTCGAGAACGTCGTGCAGGCCCTTGCCCGCATCGTGGTGTCTGACCAGTGGGTCGAGATCAGCAAGTTGTTCAAGGTGGTTCTGCAGGTCCACGACGAGATCGTGATCAGTGTGGAGGAAGCCCTCGTCGAGAAGGCCAAAGCAGCCATGATCACGATCATGTCGAAGCCGCCAGCGTGGGCACCCGATCTACCGGTAGCATGTGAGGCCGAGGCTGGCCCCACCTATGGCGATTGCAAGTAAACAGGAGAAGTGCTATGGATGGAAAGCTTACAATAGTAATCAACGGCGTGCTCTACACTGGCTGGCAAGCATGGGCAGTGTTGGGGGGCTTCAGTGGTGTTATCTTCCTCGCAGGATGGGCGATAGCACGGAGTGTTACATGACCGTAAAGTTGACGCACTCGTTCTCATCACTCAGCATGTTTGAGAACTGCCCGGCCCAGTACAACTACGTCCGCATCCTCAAGGTGGTGCAGAACGTCGGGGGTGAAGCCACCCTCTGGGGTGAGCGCATCCACAAGCAATTAGAGGACCGCCTGAACGGCACCATCGACGCCTTGCCACCGGAGTCATCTGGGATGGAAGGCTACGTGCAGACGCTCAGGAAGGCCGCTGAAGGTGGTTCCATGAAGGTGGAAAGGGAAGCCACCCTGAACGAGGCCCTTGAGCCCACAGGCTGGTTCGACGCTGATGCGTGGATACGGTCCAAGCTGGACGTCGAGATCGTAAAAGGCCACACGGCTTTCGTGTTCGACTGGAAGACTGGCAAGCGCCGTCCGAAGTGGGAGCAGCTTGAGCTGTTCGCCTTGCAGGTGTTCCAGCACTACCCAGAAGTTGACACGGTTGGAACCATGTTCATCTGGCTGAAAGAAGGCGCAGCCGACAAGAAAATGTTTACCCGCAAGATGGCCCCCGGTATGTGGGGTCGTTTACTTGAGCGTACACATAGGGTAGAAAAAGCTTTGGAAGCAAATGTTTGGCCCGCGAAACCGAGCGGGCTCTGCCCATATTGCCCGGCGCGTAGCATGTGCCCGGTCGCAAGATAGTTGACACTAACGTAAATAGGGAATAGGTTCGCTACATGGGAATGACACCAGAAGGCAAGATCAAGAAGCAAGTGGACACCATGCTGTCAAGGCTTGGGGTTTACTACTTCTCTCCGCAGTCCGGCATCTATGGACGCTCAGGCGTCCCCGACAGGATCGCATGTGTGGCCGGCATCTTCGTGGCCATTGAGTGCAAGGCTGATGCCAAGAAGAAACCCACCGCCTTACAGGATCATCAGATGGCTAACATCACCACCGCTGGCGGGCACTGCTTTGTGGTCTATGATACCAAGAGCATCGACTGGTGCCGGACCTGCCTCGTGTCGATCATGGAGGAAGCCAACAAGATCAGGTTGGAGGAGCGCATCCGCGGCCTCTCCAAGGAACGCATGGGTGTCTGATGCTGGTGAACGAAAGACAAGACGCGTGGGCTGCATTGCAAATGATTGGTGACGCAATCGAGGAATTGTTCGGTCCCGTTGCCAGCCTTGAAAGCGAGGAAGGTACCCTTCACCGTGGACCCGAGTACCACCACAGGGCGGAAGGTATCATCGAAGCCCTGCAGAGGGTGAAGGAACGTAAATGCTCGTAATCGAGAAAGTCAAGACACTTGCACTGAAGCTGAACAACCCTGCTCAGGTGCTCGCATCCATCCCCTCAGCCAAGCAGGTTGTGGTGCGTGGTGCCAATGTCGTGCTCGTGCCTCACAAGCTCGATCAGGTCAGGGTGCTGCGCAATCTCGGCATCGAAGCCCCGTCACCCATCCTGCACTATTACAACTGGCCCGGGCGCTACACACCCTACCATCACCAGAAGGAAACCGCTGCGTTCCTCACCACCATCCAGCGTGGCTTGGTGCTTAATGAGATCGGTTGTGTGGATGCCAATACCGAATACCTGTCTCCAACTGGCTGGAAGCGCATCGCGGATTATGCTGGTGGGGCTGTGGCTCAGTATTGGCCAGAGCATGGAGCTGTAGATTTTGTCGAGGCACCTGAATTTGTAAAGCTTCCATGCACTGACATGATCCGCTTTAAGACCAAGTACGGCGTCGATCAGCTTCTTAGTCCTGAGCATCGTGTGCTCTATGTTTCCTCTACTGGCAAGCGGATGGTTGGACAGGCAGGTGATATTCTCGCCGCGCACAACGCAGCAGAGCGTGGCTGGAAAGGGCGCATCATTACTACGTTCAATCCGCCAGAGCGTGCGGGGGTTAGTCTCACTGATGCACAACTGCGCGTGCAAATTGCTGTCATGGCCGATGGGCACTTTGCTTCGGGCACATCGCGTTGCGTTATCCGGGTTAAGAAACCGCGTAAAATCTACCGGCTCACTAGGCTGCTTAAAGCAGCAGGTATCCTGCCGAAGGTGACATCATCAGGTGACTTTAAAGTGTTTGCTTTTCCTGCACCTATGCGCACCAAAAATTATGCTCCGTGGGCATGGGAGTCCACGCTCGACCAGCTGCGTGTGATTGTTGACGAGGTTCGTTTCTGGGATGGCTGCGCGCGGAAAGGACGCGCAGCTGGGTTCTATAGTAACAGCAAAACATGTGCTGAATTCATCCAGTATGCTTACGCTGCTACTGGTCAGACTGCGTCGATCAGCGAGGACAAGCACCGGGAGAATACTAATTATGTCGTACATGCGCGCAGTGGCCCCGGACTCCTCTACGCCTGCGGGTGGGGTGCTTACGGCAAGACCAAGACTATCTACTCAGAGCCGTCCACTGATGGCTTCAAATACTGCTTCATGGTACCAAGCACTTTCTTGGTCCTGCGCCGTAATGGATGCATCTTTGCCACCGGTAACACAGGCAAGACACAAAGCGCGCTCTGGGCTGCTGACTACCTGATGAAGATCGGGCAGGTGAAGAAGGTGCTCATCATCTCGCCGCTGTCCACACTCGAACGCGTGTGGGGTGATGCGGTCTTCACTGAGCTGTTTCACCGCAGGGCGCTCATCCTGCATGGTGAAGCGAGCCAGCGCATCAAGCGGCTGCATGCCGAGGCTGATTTTTATATCGTGAACCATGACGGCTTCCAGATCATTGCAGACGAAGCCATCGGCAAGTTCGACCTTGTTATTGTGGATGAGGCCGCGGTGCTGCGCAACCCGAGCACGACACGCTTCAAGGCGTTCAGGCGCTGGATGGACAAGAACCCCAAGACCCGCCTGTGGCTGATGACTGGCACACCCACACCCAATGAACCCACTGATGCGTGGGCGCTGGCCAAGCTGGTTGACAGCCCGACCTGCGTCTATTCCTACACGAACTTCCGTGATCAGGTGATGTTCAAGCAGGGCATGTACCGCTGGCTGCCGCGCCCCAATGCGATCGACACAGTGCATCATATTTTACAGCCCTCGATCAGGTACACCCGCGACGAGTGCTTCGACTTGCCAGAGACCATCTTCTCCACCCGCAAGGTGGACATGACGATCGAGCAGAAAAAGTATTTCAAGAAGATGACCGACAGCCTCATCGCGGAAGTGACTGCGCACAGGATGGGCATCCAGAAGATCACTGCTGTCAACGAGGCTGTGAAGCTGCAGAAGCTTGTGCAGATCGCCTGCGGTGTGGCCTATGACGACAACGGTAACAACGTGCAGCTCGACTGCGGCCCGCGCATCAAGCTCGTTGAAGAGCTGATCGAAGAGGCTGGCCAGAAGGTGATTGTGTTCGTCCCTCTCACTGGCACCCTCGAAATGCTGGAGCGCCACCTCAAGAAGAAGTTCTCTGTGGCTGTCGTCAACGGTGCTGTGTCAGCCACGGCGCGCAACAAGATTTTCCACGACTTTCAGAACGAGGATAACCCCCGCGTTCTGATCGCCCACCCGGCCACTATGGCACACGGGCTCACTCTCACGGCGGCATCGACTATGATCTGGTACGGGCCGATCACGAGCAATGAGCAGTACGTTCAAGCGTGTGGGCGCAACGAGCGGATTGGCAAGCGACATGTGTCGAATGTCATCCACATCGAGAGCACTGATCTTGAGCACAAAATGTACAAGCGGCTGCAGTTCAAACAGCAGCTGCAAGGACTTCTACTCGATCTAATCGAACAACAGACGAAGGGATAAAACATGACTGAAGAGAAGGAGACGGTGTCTGACCTTGCGCAGACCCCGGAAATGGAGGCCCGCATCGACCGCGTGTTGCGTGATGGTGCAGCCTTCCTGACTGCCGCAGCGAAGTACATGGGGTTCAGCAATGCCGCTGGGCTCAGCCTCACCACAGATGCTGGTATGAGTGTTGCGCTGTCCTCAATGGCCACGGCAATGAACATGCTTGTGGCAGCATATCCGCTCGAAGAACAGCAGGACCAGTACGGCCGGCTGTCGTCTTACTTCATGAGCCTCTCACTTGAGGCCAAGGGTAAGATCGACGCGATGCTGAAGCCAGTAGATCAGCTTGACGATGCTGGTGCCATGCGTATGGCTAAAGCCATTGGTGTGCCTACTGGGCTCAACGACAAGGTCGGTGTCTCTGATACCATCGACCTGAAGCTGGAGCAGGGCTAATGGCAGGCGTCACAATCGACAACGCCATTGCCACGTTCCTGCAGTTGCGGAACAAGAAGTCCCAGTTGAAGGCTGCCTACGAAAAGCAGGAAGCCGAGCTCAACGAGAAGATGGCGAAGTTCGAGGCGTGGTTCATCAACAAGGCGCAGGAGCAAGGTGTCACGTCTTTCAAGACGACCGAAGGCACGGCGTTCCTGACCAACACGGACTTCGCCAACATCGCAGACTGGGATGCAGTGATCTCCTTCATCAAGGAGAAGGGTACCTACGACATGCTGGAGCGGCGCGTGAGCAAGCGCGCCATCCGGGCCTATATCGACGAGTTCAAAGTGGTTCCACCCGGTATCAACTTCGGCACTCGCATCGACGTCAACGTGCGGAAGCCCGCAAAGAAAGGAGACAAGGACGATGCTCAGCAGAATGATTAGGCAGGCACTAAAGTCAGTGCTCGATGAGCGTGCTCGGACCCCAGCACAAGACCTGCCATACGACCCCCCGCCTTATGTGAAGGACGCAGGCACGATGGTGGACCCCATGCCGCCCATAACCATGGCAATCTATGAAGTTGCCAATGGCTTCTTGGTCCGTGTCGGTGCCCCGCATAACCTGCGATACGGGATCATGCAAGGTCCGCTCACCTATGGTGCGAAGATCGAGGACGCAGCTGGGCGGTACATCGCCCAGAAGGCCAAGGAGAAACTCGGTCTTGTCGAGCAAGACCTCTACGCATACGTTGCTGACGCTATGGCTGTCCGCTCAGCCTCAGTCTCAATGGTCGGCACTGGCGCACGTGGTGTCGGTGGTGGCGGTGGTGGCGGTGGGGGTGCTGCACTCAGCGGCAATGGCATCGCCCCACCCGGTGCCGCGCAACTTAAAATCTTTCCTTAACCCAACAGCCAACAACAGGAGAACCTAAATGGCTAATGAACTTATCATCCCCGCTGGCATGAAAGTGCCGGCACACATCTTGGCACGTGGGCAGGACTCTGCTCTCGCCAAGTCCATCGTCGGTGGTATCACCGCTGGTGACTTCGGCCCGCGCATCAGCATCAAGGGCTCGCGCTTCCGCATCGTTGACAACGGCGAAGAGACCATCCTCAATACCGTGGAGCTTGACGTTGTGGTGATCGGTGCCAACCCGCGCCTGTCCAAGAAGTACTATGCTGGCGCATGGGACCCGAACGATGTCAAGGCCCCTGACTGCGCATCGTTGGGTGGTATCTCGCCCAACGAGGACTCCCCTTCGCCACAGAGCGACCTGTGCAAGACTTGCCCCCACGACCAGTGGGGCTCCAAGATCGGCCCACAGGGACAGAAGCTCAAGGCTTGCGCCGATCTGAAGCGCCTTGCCGTCGTCTCCCCTGACGATATCGAAGGTCCGATCTACCTGCTGGAAGTTACCCCGGCTGCGCTCAAGGGTCTCGATGCGTTCCAGAAGGCGCTGTCAAGCCGTGGCATTGCGCCTGAAGTGGTCAAGACCAAGCTGAGCTTCGACACGCAAGCGTCGTTCCCCAAGCTGCAGTTCGGCCTTGGCGGCTTCCTTACCGAAGACGAGATCACCACAATTGATCAAATCATCGCAGGCGAGCTGGTGAAGAAGGTGACGGGCGAAGAAGACCCTAACCTGATCCAGACCACAGTAGTGGCCACGAAGCCCAAGGCCGGGCTCAACACCCCCAAGCCATCGGTTAAGGCGGCACCAGCGCCAGCTGAAGCCGAGGAAGTCGCTGAGGAAGAGCAGGTGCAAGAACCAGCTCCTGCTGTCCCTGCGGCGGCTCCTAAGCGTGGGTTCGGAAAAGTGGCTGCTGCTGCTGCCCCAGTCGCTGCCAAGCCCGCTCCCAAGGCCGCTGCTGCGAAACCTAAGGCCGTTCCCAAGGTGATCCCTGCCGCCCAGACCGAAAGCCCATCCATCGAGGACGAGATCGCCAATATGATTAACCAAGAAGGCGCTGATGACGCAAGCGAGTAAGTCAATCGACTTCGCTAAGGTGGAGGACTTGCGGAGGCACATGCTGATGACTACCATCGACATGGCGCAGGCTCTCCACACATCGCGGATGACCTACTATAAGTGGGTCCAAGGCAAGGCAGTGCCTCGGTCGGCCAGTGAGGCCATGGTGCGTCGGCAGCTCAAGAAGCTGCTGGACATCATGGCCGTGCACAAGTGGCCATCATCCGAGATAATCGGGCTGACCCCCAAGGAACGCACCACGAGGCTACTTGCTCTCTTGGTCGAGGGTGAGTAGTGTTACAGGGTGTTAAGCTGGGGAGCTTAACACCCACTTCAGGGGATGGGAATAGACCAACATGGGCCAAGTATGACAGAGCTCGAATTTCTGCAATTCATCCTGCCTGAGGCAGGATACTACGGGAAGATGGTACTCGGCGGGGACGGCAAGCCACGGCACGCGTTCTACGACACGATCGACGATCTTCATGCTGGCATTAACGCCAGCAAAGGTTCAACAACCAGCAACATCTATTACGCTGTCAGTTCATTCAGGACGGCTGGGCCGCGCAAGCAGACCAACGTACAGGCCGTGAAGTGCCTGTTCATCGACATCGACTGCGGTGTAGGCAAGCCGTATCCGACGTGGCAAGAAGGGCTCAAAGCCCTTGGTGAGTATCTCAAGCGCTCAGGCATGATGATGCCGACCATCGTGCACTCAGGCAACGGGCTGCACTGCTACTGGGTATTCACCGAAGAGATGAACCTGACAGACTGGCAGCCACTGGCCAATGCGTTCAAGCAGGCTCTGCTCAATGATGCACTTGACATCGACAAGTCAGTGTCGGCCGACAGTGCCCGCGTGTTGAGGCCCATCGGTACGATTAACGTCAGAGGCGGCAATCCCGTCAAGCTCTTGCGCCAAGGTGCCACCACAGACCCCGCATGGTTCCAGAAAAAATTTCTCTCCACACCACAGGCAAAGCCGCAAGCCCCCGTAACACCCAATGCACCAGCTGCAGCCGGGTTCCAAAACCTAGCAATACCCGCACATATTCAGGGACGCACGACCCTCATCAACACCCTCTCCACTGCCCCGGATTACCCGGCTGCCAACCCCGACGTGGTTGCATCCAAGTGCGCGCAGATCGCATGGGGCATAGCCAACCAGACCAAAGTCGCTGAACCCTTCTGGTACGCCATGCTCGGCGTGGCAGCATATTGCATCGACGAAGATAATACCGCGGTGAAGTGGAGCGACCAGCATCCCACGTTCGACCGGGCCAAGACACTGGCCAAGATGCAGCAGTGGCTCAAGGTCACCACCGGGCCGGCCACCTGCAAAAAGTTCAGTGACGAACGCCCCCATGGCTGCGACAAGTGCAAGTTCAAGAACAAGCTGACGTCACCCGCCCAGATCGGTGCCACATACGAAGAGGCTCAGGTTGCTGCTGACGCACCAGACCTTGTGGCGTTCGAGGTCCCGCTGCCATGGCCGTTCAAGCGCACCGTGGCCGGGATGAAGATCGCCGTTGACGGTACTGAAATTCACGTCTGCGACTTCGACCTCTACCCGCTGGGCTACGGCTTGGATGAGACACTGGGGTACGAGGTGGTCCGGTTCCGGTGGAAGCGCCCGCACAAGGGGTGGACAGATATTATCCTGCGGCAAGCGCTGCTCAATGACTCATCGGTCCGTGAGTTCGCAACCGCACTGGCAGACCAAGGGATCGTGCTCAGGAAATCTTCACAAATCCAACCAATGCAGGAAATGATGCGCGCATACATGGACGAACTTCGCAAGCTGAGGAGCCTCACAAACATCTACGCCAACATGGGCTGGAAGGAACAGCGGACCCAGTTCCTCATTGGCACGAAGCTCGTGCACAAGACCCCCGATGGGAACGTCATCGACACCAACGTGCCCATGTCATCGACCATCCACCACATGTCCACAGAAATGTACGAGACCAAGGGGACACTGGCCGCGCAGACCACGCTGTCTCGTGTGCTCGGGCAGCAGGGCTTGCATGTGCATGCGTTCGCTGTCGGCGTGTCCCTGTCGGCACCACTCTATGCGTTCAGCGGACTCGATGGCGCACAGGTGCATCTCTACGGCGACACAGGCGCAGGCAAGACCATCGCCCAGTGGTGGGCTCAGTCCATGTGGGGCAACCCCAAGGCGCTGCACTTTGCATCCTCGTACACACCGAATGCCCTCTACAGGCGGCTTGGCTTCCACTCCAACCTGCCTATGACGATCGACGAGAACACGCTCAATGAGGCGAAGCATCAGGCTGACTTCCTGCTCGTCGTCACTCAGGGCAAGGAGAAGGCTCGCCTCACCAAGGACGCAAGGGAGCGTACCCCGAACACGTGGGCCACATCGGTGATCACATCGGGTAACCGGACAGTGTCATCCATCCTGCCAGAGCGGGGCGAAGAGACCCAAGCCATGATGATGCGCTTGGTCGAAGTGCCGCTGGTGACACATAAGATTTTCAGCTCGACAACGAACGCTGGCGAGCGCATCAGCCAGCACCTGCTCGATAACCATGGACACATCGGCATGGCCTTCCTGAAGTATGTTGTGGCGCTGGGTGAGGAGCGGGTGAAGGAAAAACTGCGCGCCCACAAGCTAGTGTTCCAAGCCAAGTACGGCTACATCTTCTCGGGACAAGAACGCTTCTGGCAGCTCGTGCTGCTCTATGCTGACTGGGCAATGCAGGAGGCCAGAGCACTGGGGCTGATAGACTTCGATCACGAAGCTTGCATGCACCACATCCTGCAGGAGATTGGCGGGCTGCGCAAGAATGTCGTCGAAGCGCGCGTTGACAATTTCGAGCGGCTCAGCCGCTACCTGAACGAACATGTTGCCGAGACCCTGACTGTCATGCACACCGGCAACGACAAGGGTGTGGTGGACAGCAACCGTGCCATCATTAAGTCGATCTACATCCGGCAGGATATCAAGCGTAAGTCCCGGCAGGACCCCTTCGACGTCGGCATCATGTATATCGACAAGAGCCACTTGCAGAAGTGGCTGGCAGACCACGGTGGTGATATCAAGCACCTCATCAATGAACTCATTGCGGACGGCATGTACAGTGTGCCGCCGAGCAAGAAGGTTGTCCTCGGCAAGGGCAGCCAAGTGAAGCTCATGCAGACCACAGTGGTCGGCATCAACCTCAAGCATCCGAGATTGGCTGGCATCCTAGATGAAGCAGACGGAGTGGTGAACAGTGTCCCACTAACTCCTCTCCAGCTTGTGACTAAAACCGCGACACCATAGGAGACCAACATGGGAACTGAACTAGCAACTACAGTCGAGAACCCCCGCAAGACACAGATCGCGGGCATCCTCAGCAAGGCACAAAGCTTCGGGCAGGAGATCATTGACCTGCAGGATATGCTGGAGCGGCACGCCGACGCAGCAGTACAGAACTGGGCGGAGATCGAACCGCTGCTTGATCAGAATATCCAGCTGGCTAGTAGTGTGATCGAAGCCGTGCACCAGCTGGATATCACTACTGGCAAATTGTCTGATCATGCTGAGCTGCTCAAGACCAAGATCAGGAACATGCTCCACGACAATGCCACGCGAGTGGGGCAGATCACCGGGCGTTAATTCCCCGGGTCTGCACCCTGCAAGGTAGTCAGGGTCTTCAGGAAGTCTTGCTGCTGCTTCGGGGCAATCTTCCCATACCGTGCGAGCGCCGAATGAGAAGCCGCTTGCACGGACTTCCTTGCGTCAGGCAGGAAGTTATTGACCTCAAGCCCAGTGCCCTTGGCGTTGAGGTTCCACTCTTCCACCTGCTTCGCAATGTGATCCATGCCCGCCTTGTCTTTGTTGATCGCAGCCTGTGTATAGGCATTGACCAGCTCAGACTTGATGGCCTTGGCGTAGTTCGCGCTCTGTTTCGACAGCCGGATGATATCGTTTTGGCGTGTGCTCTCTGCAGGATAGAAGCCGAGCAGGCGAGCGATGACCGTGCCCATGCCGGCATCCTTCGACACAACTTGCCCACGGATATTGGTGATCGCACCTGACTCCATATAGGCGATGCTGTCGCCCAGTGATTTCATGACCGCAAGTGGTGAGTTGCGCAGCACGTCATTAAATGAAGTAGTGTCAGGTCTAATGCCAACCGCGCCAGCCCCATAATTAGCAAGCATGAAAGCCCAGTTGCCCATACCCAGCGTGGCACCGAAGACAGGGCCGACGAACTGCTTCGTTTCTTTCCATGGGTCAGCGCCATATTTGAGGGCTCCAGAGAGTGGGATGATATCACCCATGCCGACCTTCGACGACACCGTCGAGCCAGTGAACTGGTCGATCACACCGCGCATGAAGTAGGGTGCATAGCCCGGAGCCATGCTGTCGAAAAGTTGGTAGGCTTCCTTCTCGACGCTTGGCACCTTGATGCCGAACATCTGGCTCAGCGTGTCGATGAGGTCCATGATATCCTCGGCAAAGGGCAGGCCCTTCACACCAGAGGCAGCCATGAGCGTGGCCAAGAATGTGATCCTGCCAGCAGGTGGCAGCGAGCGAAGCATCTGCACAGAGATGGCAGTGAACATCTTGTACATGAAAATATACTGCCCGAAGTTGCCACGTGCGAGCTCAGGCCGGTTGAACATCGAGTACTCACCCTGTGAGGTGACTACGGCCTTGTGGGCTGCGGCCTCTGCACGCGCGCGTGCCTGCGCCTCAGTGAGCCCACCTTCAGCGAGACCACGCTGGTACTCAAGCCGGTAGGCCGCAAGACCAGTGACACGGCGATTGAGCTGCTCGGTGTAGGAGAACATGTACATCCACTTCTGGATGACGTCGTTGATGCGGTTCGAGTTGACCTTGCCACGGGCAGAGCCAATGAGCGCGTTGAACTGTGCAGCCTGATAGGTGCCGTTCATCGTCTGATCGAGCAGGTAAGCAGCTTCCTCTTTGGTGAGTCCGTACTTGGCATGCGAACCATCATCGACGATCTTCTTGAGGAAGTCCGTGTTGCTGAAACTGTGGTTCTTCAGGTTGCTCATCGCAGAGGCAATTGCTGCTGCAGATTTGGCGTAACCGAAGCCCATGCCGAAGCCATTCTTGGGGTTGTAGAACGCCATGTATGTTGTGGCGTGTGTGACGAGTGAGCCCAAGTTGACTGCGGCGGTTGCCACAGACATGCCGAGCTGGGAGAGCACAGTGACGTTCTTCAGCTTCGAGCCGAGTGCAGTGGACAGGATGTCCTCGGTGCTATCGGTAATGCCGAGTGCCTCGGTCTGCCAGCGCAAGAGCTTGTTGGCTTCCTCACGGTACTTCTCGCCTTGGCCCTGCAGGGGGACCTGCTTGCCGTTCACCTCGACTGAGCCGTCCTTGTAGGTGTCAGCCATTGTGGCGAACTTGGCGGCGTACTCGTTGTACTCACGCATGCGATACGCCTTGGTCTCGGGCGAGAGTCCGGGCGCATTGGCTGCAGCTTTCAGGTTCTCCAGCTTGCGCTCATCACCACGCCACATGTTGTCATCACCTACGATGACGTCCATGCGGTTCTTGAAGGTGCGCTTGGCGGCGACGTGCGCCATGGTTTCGAGGTGCTCCGACACGCTCTGCAACATGTTTGCGCGCCAGCCGGGGTTGCCGGTACGCTGCAGATTGTCACGGGCCATGGAGCCCTGACGCGTCAGGCCCTCGACAAGGCGCTGGCGCTCGGCGGGGGTAAGGCTGATCTTCTGCCGATCGAGCACGTGGACGAAGTCGGCGTAGTCCATGATGTCGCCCATGTCAGGGGTCTGCCGGGCAAGGCCATGTTCAGACCGGAACCGCACAGTGACGTCCTCACCTGTTGCGTCCTTGACCACGAAGCGCTTGCCGTCGAACAGCTTGTCGAGTTCCTCACTGATGGCCACCACACCCTTGCGGGTATCGTCGCGGAAGTAGGGCATGATGCCTTGGTACGCATCACTGAGGATCACAGGCTTGCCGTTGGGGCCAACAGCCACGAGGCGGACTTGGAATTTGCCACTGCGCTTCAGTGGTGCGTAGGAACTGAGGATCGTGCGCTTGGCATGGTAGTCAGCGTTGACCGCATCGACCTTGGCGATGGCACCGTTCTGCAGAGTCTGGGCGAGCAGGTTCCGATTGCGCAAGCTCAGCTTGACCTTGTTGAGATCAGCCAGCCCGTCACGGATCGCCTTGTACTCATCGCCTTGGAAGTGGATCGCATCCTCGTCGGTCTTGCCGTTCATCCAATCCTGCAGCTTCTTGTCGCCGTTCTCAGGGTCCATGACACGGACCACCTCTTTGATGAACCGCTCAGCGAGGTCCTTGTTCTCCATGTTGAGGTTGGCGCGAGCGCCTTCGATCTTCATGTCACGCAAGTAGAGCTCATAGAATTTCTTCGACACGTCCGACAGAACCTTCAGGTCCTGCTGGGAGAACTGCTGCTTGTTGATGCCAACCATGTGGGCAGCGCTATCATGCAGCATGATGTTCTGGTGTGTCAGTGCATTGTAGTTGGCCAGCAGGACTGCGACAGCAGCAGCATTCACAGCTGCGCGCTGCTCCTTGTAGATGCGCCACTCCTTGCTGTTCTCGTCGATCTCGCGCGCAGGGTAGGTGTGCTCGACACCCAGTGAGTCCTTGAACTTCAGGCCCTTGCGGAACTCAGCAGCGGTGACGAAGCCGTCCTCCTCCATCTGCCGGATGGCTTTCCAGTTCGGCGTGACGTTGCCTTCTCTGTCAGTCTTGACCAGCTCGCCGTAGCTGTCCATGAGTTTGGTGTCCACGCCCTGCATCTTGTAGATCGCGGCGTAGGCCAGCAGCTCACCAGCATTGTGCTTGTCGGTTTCGGTCGGCGCATCCTTGTTGGCTGCCCACCAGTTGGCCTTGTGGCTGAACGAGGTGAGGTCCTGAAACTGTGAGAGCAGCTGGCGCGACAAGTTGTTCTGCGCCTCGAACAGCTTGTACACTTCACCAAGGCCAGCGCTCTTGGATGCGCGGAAGTCAAGGGACTCGACTGAGCCAATGACACTGTCCAGCATGTCACCGATCCTACCCTTGGTGACGCCCATGGTCTTAGTCGCACCGTAGTCGTGCATGAAGTTCACGAGGCCAGTGATGCCGCGCATGTTCATCGCCATCTTCGACAGGCTGTTGGTCTGGAAGAAGCTCGATGCAAACTTCTCGCCCTGCAACGGGTCCTTGGAGTAGCGGCCTTCGCTGTGGGCAGCATCCATCTGCACCATCTTGTCATAGAAGCTGGAGGCCGAGAAGAACGAGCCGCGGGGGTCCTTCATGTAGCGGCGGACCTGATTGACCATGAGGCGCGCGTGGTCATCATCGAACTTGATGCCGATCTTGTTGAGCGCGTTCTTGATCATGTTCCAGATATTGGACAGCATCGAGTTGTCGATGACGGCGGCATAGTCAGCGATGTACTCTTCGATGGCTTCGTGCTTGTCCATGCCAGAAGATACTTCACGGTCAACAGCTGCCTTCAGCCGGCCGTCTTGCTCGTACGCAGCATCGAGCCCAGCCTTCAGGGTCTTCTCGTCCATGATGGCACGCATGCCAAAGTGGCCGAGTGACTCATGCGCAAGAAGCACGCCGAGCTGCTGTTCAGTATGGATGTAGTCGCTGAACACCACCACGTGGGTGCCGAAGGAATAGCCCGCCGCACGCGTGGTCTCGAAGTCGCCATTCGCGCGCGCTGCGGCTGCGCGCTTGAAAAGGTCGGGGTTCGCCGTCTTCATTTCCGCGACGTTGCGGAAAACCGAGATGGTCGGCTTCATCTTGAACTTCGACATGAACTTGGTAGCCAGCACACGCACTTGGCCGGGCGCATAGGTCTTAGTGGGCTGGCCGTCCTCGACACGTTTGAACATGCCAGACGGCGCGTCAACCTTGAGGATTTCACGCGCAGGGTCCATGCCGATGGCAAGGCGGTAGGTCTTGGTCTCAGTGTCGTAGTTGATGTTGAGGCGGTTGTTCTTGAAGAACTCACTGGCCTTTATACCATAGATGAATGGGTCCAGCCCAGCTTTGCGCAGGCCGTTGAAGATCACCTTTGCATCGTTGGTAAGCCGCGTGCGCATGGCAGTATCCTGCATGGCCACCTTGTCAGTGAGCATGGTCTGGATCACCGAGGTCAAGCGCTCCGTGTCCGAGGACACAGACTGGGTCTTGCTGGCGTCAGGGTCGCTGCCAAAGATGCGCGTGGTCAGGCCACGCTTCGCCACAAAGGCGCGGAACTCTGCGTTCTTCAGAACCTCAGGGTTGGCGCTCTCGGCAATTAGAGCCCGATCAAGGGATGCAGCAGCGTCCCCAACTTCACGTGTGGCATCGAGAAGCATGTGGTCGAGAGTAGCCAACGCCTTACTGACTTCACCACGGGCACGTTCATTTGAGTCTCCTGAGAATGCAAGGCTGGTTACATACTGTGCCGCTTGTGTGCGGTCCTCAGTATCCTTCGGATCGTTCCATGTGTCGATGGCGTCGTTGAGGTCGGCCGTAGTCCCCGAGACTTGAGGGCTAGCCGTTTTTACCGGGGCGGCTTCCCCGACGACGTTTTTTATTACACTCGACGGCTTGGGTGCGGGCTTGGGGCGCTTGAGCGACTGGCCTTTGGGCAACAGTGGCAGCGCTGGGGCTTCAGTGGTTGGGGCAGCGTCCGGTGTGGACGGAACAGCTGCCCCCACTTGCGTTTGATCCGACGTCAGGGATGGTGATGGGGTTGCGATCGCCGGGGTGGACTCAAGTGTTTGGGGTTCTGCAACAGGAGATGTTACAGTTTCTTTTTGGGCTTGTTGCTGTACGCCTTTCTTCAGCGCGGCAGCCTTGGTGCCTAGTGTACGGTCAATGACAGCCATGACGGCTGCGGGGTTCTTGGTCTGGTCGGGCTCGAAGCTGGCGTTCCACACAGGCTTGAGCTTCTTCAGATTGGCATCCGACATGGTGGCAAGCCGCTCGGCCAGAGCGATGCGTGCGGTATCGTCAGGGGTGTTCTGCTTGATCTGGTCAGCCACGGTACCATAGTCCCGGGACAGCAATGGGTGCATGCTGAGGACCTTGACAGGCAGGCGCGTGCCCTTCTTGAGGGCAGCGCCCTTGGTGACGGCAGGAGACACTGCTGTCTGGGGGGCCGGTTTCAACGCAGCGGCAACATGTTGTGACAAGTCGATCTGGTCGCTGCCGGCCGACGGGATCGGCGCAGCAGTTGGGGCGGCTGCCTGAACTTGCGACGTAGCCTGAGGAGCCACTTGACCGGGGACCAAGAAGTCATAGTTGCCGGGAACAGGCGCAGCTGCCCCTTGCGGAGAGGCTACAGAGGGTACGGGCGGTGCCCCGGGGGTGACAGCCGTCTCAGTGCCCGCCTTCATTGCAGCCTCACCGCGGCGCAGGATACGCGACCGGGTCGTGGTAGGTGGAGCACCCATGACTGGAGGGGCCAGAGCCACGCTGGGAGCAGCGCCCTGAGGCAGGGAGCCTGTGGCTGAGCCTGAGACACCTTGGGGCAGCGCAGCGTTCCCAGTGGCATCTACAGCGATTGCAGAGGGCGAGCCGGGCTGCAGGCTGGCAGCAGCGTCGAGATTGTTACCGAGCGTAGCACCAGCACCGGGTGGGGTCATGCCGGGCTTCAGTGCGGCAGCAAGTTCCTCAGGGGTGGCAGGTGGCCGGTTATCGGCAGACGGCGCAGGAAGCGCCAGCTGCTGGCCGGGATTAGGCAGCGCCAGTTGCTCGGGGGTAGGCTCGGCAGTGTTGTGGATGTCGAGGACGTTGGTCGCATCGCGGCCACCAGCCAGATGCGCGAGCGAGCCGATGGGACCACCGACACCAGCGCCAGCGGCGAATGCGTTGTAGATGCGCGCAACGCTCTGGGGCGAGTTCCAGTCTACCGTGGGATGGGCAGCCATGAGCAGGGCTTCCTGCCCGGCTTCAACACCACCTTCAGTGACGGCACCGAATGCGGCACCTTTTACACCACGGCTGAGCAATGAGACTGCCTTGCCACGGATGCCTTGGTCGATGGCAGAGCCAGCACCATGGGCGAAACCACCAAGCAGACGTGAGGCCAGCAGGTATTCGGGAAGCGACTCAAGCGCGGCGTAAGGGAGTGAGCCCGCAAGCGCGTAGCCACGATCGGGCTGCTGGCCGGGATCGAGCTGTTCACCGTAGATGTCAGAGATGCCGATGGCCTCGTTGTTAAGGACTGTCGCGGCGGCTGCACCAAGATACTTGCCAGCGGTGCGCGTGGTGTTGCGCACGCCAGCCTTGAGGCCAGCCTGCAGTGCGGCTTCGCCGCCAGCACTCATGGCAGTCTCTTGGGCTGCGGCAGTCAGACCTGCAGCTTCAAGGAGGATTTTCTTTTCGCTGGCTTCGAGGACCTTGCCCTCAGCGTACTTCTTGGCAGCAGCGAGCATGGTCGTCTTGAATGCAGACCGACCGACCATCGCCATGATGGCACCACCAGCGGCAGTACCCAGAGCACCCGGGCCAGTTTCAGCACCAGCCACGCCACCGACAGCAGCACCAGCGGCAGTCGTGAGTGCGCTTTCGACGAGGTTCGGACCCTGCTGGGCAAGGTTGGCAACGAACCAGTCGAGGACACCACGATGCGGATCGGAGCCAATATCGGTCGCGTTGCGCTGGTAGACGTCAGTCTTGTTGAGGCTGGCCTGCGAGCGGTCGATGAGGGCCTGACCAGTTTTTTCGGCCCCTGCAAATTTGAGGCCAGCACCAGCAAGTTGCTCAAGGCTATCGACACCGATGCCGAAGTTCTTCTTGGCCAGCCTGCCCATCGTGGGGTTGGTGATCTTGTTGACATAGGCAGCATAGCCCTCAGGAGCCAGCTCGACCCAGTCACCAGCAGGCAGGGGCTGTGGTTTGCTAGGGTCGAAATACTTCATCGACGCAGCAGCGGCTGTGTCGTCACCATCGTCGATGATGTTGCCGTTGACGAAGAACTTCTTCTGCGACGGGCTGTATGCCACGGCAGCCATCTGGCCTTGGGGCTGGGACACCGCACCAAGCTGTGGCCGCTGAGGGACATTCGCACGCGCCTGATCGAACTGCTGCTGAAGCTGCTGCATCTGGGGAGACAGCGTGTCAGGAAGTCCGATACCATAAGGCAGTGGTGCAACTGGAGTCCCGGCCATTTAGCCCCCTTGGCTACCGTTGTACGTGGCTGTATTCAGCCCAGTAATGTTCTTGATCGTGACACCAGCAGCAGGCAGCGAGCTACCATCAATCGTGGCCTGCACGGCGTTCGGGTTAATCGTGACCACCTTGCCCACACCGTTGATCGCATCATAGATCATCGTGATGCTGCCAGTGCTTGGATCGACTTTGACCTGCGGGCGACCGGCTGCCTTCTGCAGTTCCTTCGCAAGATCACCGGCCGACTTGACTTTCGCAGAGTCGATGCGCCCGAGGTACCGATAGATTTCGGGGGCGGAAACTTCCGCCATCTTGAAACCGTGCTCGGCAGCAGCAACACGTCCTTGGTCAATGGCGGCGGCGCGGTTCTGATCAGCCAGACGATATACTTCATAAGCAATGTCGCCGGGTTTGAAAATCTTGGCCTGTCCTGTGCGGTCGTCAATGGCGTAACGATCTCCATCAATGCGGACGAAGTTGCCGTCAGCCGTGCGCTGGAAGCGCACTGACTGGCCACCTGTCTGCGTGAGTAAGGCACCTGCGCGGCGGGCGTCACCATCATTGAGGTCACGGATCGCAGCATCCGACTCGTTCTGCAACAAGCCGTCGTTGTATTTGTGGATCACGTCTTGAGCAGTCTGCTTGAACGTCAGCGTGCTGGTGCTCAGGTCGTTGCCATAAGTTTGCAGTTGGGCAAGCTTGGCTTCAGCCATCTGCATGCCAGCGAAATCGTTGACTTTCTGGGCAGTGAGGTACTCGTTCTGCGCGGCAGAGAAGGCAGAGCTGTACTGCTGTTGCTCAGCCATCAGCTGCTTCTGCTGGGTCTGAATACCTTCCACAGCAAGCTGCCGTGACTCCATCAGCTGATTGCGATGATAGTCGAACGCCTGCGGTTGCTGATTAGTGGCAAAGCGGATGCGCGTGTCGAACGATGGGATACCGCCTTGGGTCAGACCAGCACCAGCGCCTGAGGTCTTGCCAGCCGCAGCGACGGGCGCAGTAGGAGGAGTGATGCCTGCAGGAGCAGGAATAGCATTTGCCTGTGTCGGATCAGGGGCTGCACCACCACTGAGATGCGTGTAGAGCGCGCTCCAGTTCGTTGCGTAGTCCTTGTTGCTCAGGTTGCCATCGGTTGCGTTGGTGGGCGCGCCAGCAGCGAGAACTTTCTCAGGCACACCTTGGTACGCTGCACCAATGAGTGACGGGTCCTTGATGCCAAGGGCGTCGATGTACTTGAGCTGCAGGATGCCTGCAGCAATCTGGGTTTCCTCGTTGTTCGGGTCACCACGCAGCACCATCGTGACGAGGGCTTGGATGTTCTGCTGCTGACCCGGGAACTGCTGGAGGTTCTTTGGGTCGGAGAAATAGCGGGCCGTGCCACGCGCTGTAGCGGGGGTAACCTGCATGAGGCCCCAGCCGGTGCCGTCCTCGATAGCAGCCTGCCAGTCGTTGGTCTTGACGCGGCCAAAGCCGCTTTCCATGCCGAACGTTGCCAGAGCCTTTGCAGGATCGATGCCAATAGCCTGTGCGAACTGGGCAACCTTCTGGGCCTGTGGTGACTGCGTGGCAGTAGGAGCCGCGGCAATGAGCTTCTGCGCACGATCAGGCACACCCATGGAACCAACAGTCGCCGGGGCTCCAGCCACGGGTGGCTTGTAGTTCGGATCACGCTGAGCGTAAGCCTGTGCAGTTGCAGCATCGGACTGTGCTGGAAGCGTGGCAGCATACTGCTCTTTGGTGAGCGGCTGGGCTACACGCACCTGCGCCTTGCCGGCCTGCTGCAGCTTATAGTTCGGGTTCTGCTTGTTGTAGTTGTCGAGGATCGCCTGCTGCGTCTCAGGGCGCATAGAGTCCCAGACAGCGCGAGTGATCTGCGTGGTTCCCCCTGCAGCTGGTTGGGTTAGTGACGCCCCTGCAGGGGCTTGGGCAGAAGCAGCCGCTGGAGAAGCTGTCTGCCCAGTTGGTGGGGTGAGACCAGCGCCAGACCCGTTGTACACGCCGAGGTCTGTCGGATCAGGAGCGAGCGGCTTGGGCGGCTCAAGACCAGCCTGCAAGCCAACACCGGGCTGTGACACTGGCATGGCCTGCGTCGATGCTCGCTTGAAGCGGTCGATATTCTGGATGCGCCCCTCGATCGCGTTGGCGATCTCAAGCTGCCGCTGCTGGTTCGCAGCAGCATCAGTCAGTGAGTTTACCGCGGAGCCAGAAAACAGCTGTGCCATCGAAACCTCTATGCAGTGCGGGAGTTATCGAGAACACCCAGCTTTTGTTGTGCGTAAATCTGCCATGGAGCAAGGATGCCAGCGACACCAGCAGTTTCGTCAGCCGAGCGTGCGCCTGCGTCCTGATACATGTTCTGTAGATCGTACATGCGCGTGGGCTGCGACTTGGGGTACAGAGACGAGGCTGTCTGATAGGCAGCGTCCTTGGCTTGCAGGCCGCGCATATAACCATTGGTGCCAGCAGTGTTGAGACCGGCAACACCCTCGACTTCATTGCGACGGCGCTCAGCAGCGATCGTGGCAGCACCGTAACCTGAACCGCGCATCTGACGCTCACCGGCATTCGCAACCTGCGCAAGGCGCTGGGCTTCGTTGTTGCGCTCAAGCTGCGAGAAATACTCAGGGTTGATGCTCTTGGCGTATGAATAGTAGTCGTTGAAAATCTTGAGCTGCTGCTGATATGCAGCCGCATCCTGCCCTTGGGTGACAGCCATCTCCTGCTTCATCTGATCAAGGAGTGCGCCCTGTTGATCAGGGGCAAGCGCCTTCAGGGCTTGCATACCACCAGCCATGACGGACTGAATGGCAGCCGTCTTGAACGCAGTGGAGAGCCCGCCGCCAACAGTGCCTGTCACACCAGATGTAGCTGCAACGGACCCGGGCACGGCACCCGCTGCTGGAGCTATACTCGTGGGGTTGGCCAGTGCGCCTGTAGCCCCTACACCAGCTGTGGGCGGAGCCAGTCCAGCTGTGGGGACAGTGCCCGCGGAGCCGTAGAAAGCTGAAGAGCCAGCAAGACCAGCGTCACCCGTGAGGGTTCCGGGCGTGCCGTACAAGAACGAAGAACCAGCGCCTTGTCCTGCGGCCTCAGTGGCCCCCGCCGTCGTGCCAGCGCCAGTGGTGAGGCCTGCCCCACCAAAGAATGCGCCTGCGCCGCCTGCAATACCACCGCCGGCACCACCAAGCAGAGCACCCTGCAAGATGCTGCCACCAGATACTGCTGCACCGACGCCACCGCCGACAGCACCAATACCTGCGCCGATGAGAGCCTGACCAACAACAGAAGCAAAGAAGCCACCACCAAGGGCCGAACCGATGACTGGCGCAAGGAAGGGAACAGCGATGGTAGCTACCACGCCGATGATGGTCCCCAGAATAGAACCAAGACCCTTGCACTGTGTGCTAGGGTCCCAAGGGGTCAGAGCTGTCGAAGCGAGCAGCGGGGTGGGAATGTATTCGATCATCTAACCCTCCATCAGGTCGCAACGCGCCCGAGTGTAAATTGCCTTGTATCCCCAGCGACGAAGCACCCGCATCATGGCGGGGCTCACAGAAGCCTCGATGGCGCGCGACCCGTTCATGATCGCCCAGCCTTTAAAGTAAGTCCACCACTGCTTCTGGATCAGACCGAAGTCTGTGCCGCCCATGGCCACGATGTTGATGGCTGGCAGACGTGGATAAGCGATGGGCTCGATGGCAATAGCCAGCTCGACTGGCGTCTGCACCTCGGGCATGGGGTATCGTGTGAACACCATGATGATGACCTTGCCTGCAAGCGCGAGGTCACGGATGTCATCGACTTCCATCTCACCGTGCATGGCTTCCTTGACACAGCGGTCGAGGAGCGGCCGGACACGGGGCCAATAGGCATTGATCAGCTGGGCATTGACGAGCTGGTAAGGACGGATTTCAGGAAGCTCGAACTGAGGTTCAGGTTCAGTAAGTGCCTCTTCAACGGGACGCAGAATAACCAAACCCCCTTTGCGGCTCATTTTGCAGGTGGCTCCTTACCGATCATCTTATCGAAGAAATCTGTGCCCTTCTGACGCACGACGTGCGCCGGGATGACGTACTCGCCACCGGACACAGCGATGTGGACGTTGTCAGCCTTCTCGGACGCCTTAGCCACAGGTGCAGGTGGAATTACACCACCGCCCGCAGCAAGACGCTGGGAAGGGCCTTGCGGGATAGTAGGCTGGGTCTGGGCGTTCGGATCACCACCGCCCTGCTGCAGCGCCTGTCCCGCAAGGATGAGCGAGTAGACCATGCTCTGGTCGTACTGTTGAGGGATTTGCTGCTCAGTAGCGAGCCCCTTCTGAATGGCAAGCTGACGGAGCTTGGGCCACATCGACGGGTTCTGCGCAGCCGCCACAGCAAGTTGCACAGCGAGGTTGAACTCCTGCATCGACAGCTGGCCGGACTGCAGGGCTGATTGTACGACCTGAACGATTTGCTGAACCTGCTGGGGATGGGCCTGCATGAAGCGCTGAAGCTCAGCCTGAAACTGTTGTGGGTTGATCTGGGCCGCAGGGGCAGCTGGTGCCGGAGGTGGCGTCATACCACCAGAAGGCGCTGGCGCACCAAGCTGCAGACCGGGACCGCCGGGTGCGGGACCCGAGCTGTCCGGGGCCACCATGCCACCGTCAGCAAAGGCACGCTGCGGGGGCCAGACATGGCCACCATTGGCGAAGCCTGCAACAGGACCAGCAGGAGGGTACAAGGAAGTGGTTGCAGGTGGCTGTGCCAACACAGCGGCAGGTGGAGCAGAAAGAGTCGAAGGGGCTTTGAAACCTGTGTTCTGCAAGAAGCTGGGAAGCGCAGTGTCGATGTTCATGTCAACAGGTGGTCGGGCAATCGGAGCAAGTCCTGCAGCGCGTGCCCACTGATTTCCAGCCATAGTAGCTCCTATCCCTTCAACTGCGTGATCAGCGCATTGAGTGTATTGCGGAGCGAGCTTACATCATTCGCCAGAAGCTGTACAGACTTTAATGCTTCAACATAATCCGACAGCAGCGGCACGTTTGTACCAGAAATGTTCGCACCATTCCCCTTGGCAGTAAGCTGCTGCAGGTAGATCGTGGTGACATTCTGGACGGTGATCTGTCCCCGCAGCACAGCTTGGAACCGCTTGTCACCATACTGCCCTGTGAGGATTTCGACGTTCTGCTTGGTGGCCAACATGAAGCCAGCGATGAAACTATCGAGCCCCACCTGCGGGACTGGTGGCATTGCTGAAAAAGCCATTACGCATCCCTCAATGAGCTGGGGGTTTCACCGATATGGATCGACTTGATGCGAGCCGAACCCGACACAGAGAACTCCAGCGTGTCAGCACGATACCCTGTCGGCAGGCGGAAGATATCCGAGTTCTGGACGTTCGCATCAAGCACCAAGATATGGTTGGCCCAGAGCTTGAAGTTTACAGGATACACCCCGGTCAGTGTCAGCTTGTTGATCGTGAACGGATCACCATTCACCGGGAAGCTGTTCAGCGCCCCAGAGACTGAGAGCGGGCTGCCTGAGATTGGGTGGATGTAATCCAGTGGAGATGGACCATCGACCGTCCCCAGCTGGCTGATCTGTGACCAGATCGACGTATTGAATGGGGCGACAGTGGCGTTGTAGGTAGCCACAGCATCAGCATCGAGCGAAGGCGTTGCGTATTCACCAACAACGCGCGCGGCACCGAAGTTCATATACCCCTTGGTCAGGATGACCTTGGACTTCCACTCCATGGGGAGCAGCGGTTGTCCGATCGGGTCCCACTCCATGAGCGTGCCCGATGTGTCAGAGACATAATAGAACCGGTTCGACCGTGAGTCGTAATACGCCGCGGTGAAGTGTGCACTTGCGTCAGTGAAATAGCCACCGGTCTTTTCGTCCTGCTCGAAGATGAACGAACCACCAGAGTGGGAACCAAAATACTTGCCTGCATAGAACGCAGCAACAAGCGTGGACGGGTCGAGCGACACGGGCCATGTACCCCAGTCATGCACGATCTTTGTCACGAAGGCCAGACCACCGCCGCTTTGGAAGACTGCCAAACCGCCATAGGAGGGGAAGATCACGCCATAGCCGACGTTCAGCACACCGCGCTTCGAGAGGCATGGGTAGGGGGCATCAGCACGATCATAGGCCATGCTGCTCGGATCAGAGCCGCTAATGCGGTAAACATACTTGGTCGTGAGTGCGCAAATCTGGCCACCGACTGCAGCAATAGCGACGATGGGGTACTCAAGCACCAACCGATACTGCGACGGCCACGACCATGGACGGCCGACGTCAGAGAAGCACACCTCGTTGCCAACGAAGCCTGCCAAGATGTTGTTCTGCGCTGCAATGATCCCCTGCATGTTGGGGTCAGGTGGATCAGCGTTGAGGCTATCGAGCGTCAGCGAGAGGCCGGCGTAGTTGAAGTCATCAACAAATGTGGTGCCAGTATAGTACCGCGAAGAGACCACACCGGGCTCAGCTGTATCCCAATACAGCGTGCCAGCAGAGCAGGTCGTAAGCGCCTTGTCAGCACCAGCCGCGAAATAAGTGAACGTGTAATCGTCGATCACGCTCTGCACAGTGATGTCGGTGACATCGAACGACGTGTCGGGCGTACCACCAAACGCAGTGCCCGAGACCTTGATCTCGTCACCCACCAGCAAGTTGTGGTTGCTTGAGACCTTCATCGTGACAAGGTTCGATGTGCGCGAAGCGCTGACCAGCGACAAGGGGAACCACACCTCGGCAACGCGGAAGTACGAGGTACCGCTGGTGCCAGTAATGGTGCGATAGATGCGGATGCCGCGAATGAAATTGTTGCCCTCAGGAGCAGAGTTCGGAAGGCCGGTAAGTGTCACAGCCTGTCCTTCGCGCAGGTACAATGTAGCGCTTGGTGAGCTGGGCACCGACTCTTCGCCCCATGGCGTGACCCATGTGTAGACATAGTTGCGCGCAATCGTATTGCCTGCCAGACCAACAGAGCCAGTACCATCAGACCCAGAGACTGCATTGCCTACGCTGTAGTAGGTAAACGTGGTCGAGTTGACGACCGTGATCTGTGCTGAGGTGACGTTGAATGTGGCCGAGTCGGTCCCCGTGAAACCAGAGACCGCCACGAACGCACCAGTCCTGAAATCATGTGGGGTAGCAGTGACGATCGTGGCGACGTTGCCACCATCACGTGTGTAAGTCTGCGTGCTGCTTGTAGCTGCTGCACCAGCCGATACCCCGAACGATGCAGTCGGCAACGGAAGCCCGAGATCATAGGCCGCTGCCGGATAGGGTAGTGAGCCTTGGACAGCCAGTGCATAGTTTGTGACCTTAGGGACACCGTCCCCTGTGTAATAGATGCGCTGCTCGGTGTCATTGAGTGCAGTTGTGGTCGCCACATCAACGCTGCCCAGCCATGACAACCACTTGAGGTCCGTGCTATCGAGCGGATTGCGCATCGGGTAGATGGACTGGATCGTGCCATTGCGGCCAATGTTCGTATTGACCACAGGTGTGCGATAGGGAAGCAAATCCCCCGAATAGAATTTCACATTGACAGCAACTTGCGCAGCGGTGTCGGACAGCAGTTCGGGTGCGCTCTTAGGCGCGTAGCCGAGAAACTTGGCGAACCGCATTGCGGTCATGCTGGGCAGACTTTCCGGTAAATTGTGTTGTGTGCAAGCACCTGTTTCTTGGTGCCGAGAGTATCTTGCCGGGAGGGGTAGATGATGAAGAACGCGCGGCAGCCGACTTGTGCAGGCTCAGGCTTTGGAAGCTTGTTCCCGGGGACGCAGGCGCTAAGGGCCGTCGCGGAAATCACCAGAGAGACCAGCGTCAACTTGCTGTTCAGTTTTCTTGGCAACATCTTTGATGACCTCATCCTTGATCTTAGCTGCTGCAATGCTGTCTTGCAGTGTCTGTAGGTAAGCTCGCCGCTGCTCTTCCGAAATAGCGTTCTGCTTGAGCAGGTAGTTGAACACCAACTGACCAAGAGACAGGAAGAACAGGGCGAGCTTGAAGTAGTTCATCAGGCGGTCGGCTTATCGACTTGGGCCTGCGTCACCACGCCAGCCGTGGCGTCTTGGTGCTCGACCACAGGCACGACCTTGGAAAACAGGTTCTGCGCAACAGTGCCAGAGCCAAACGAGGCGCTGATAAAGGCGATGACACCAAGAGCGAAAGCAAGCCATGGGGCATAGGTCGGGCCGACCCAGCTGTCAGGGCACGAAGCGACGCGCGTAGCAGCGTCAATGGTGCAACCAACAAGCTTAGGCGCAATAGCCACAATGCCCGCCAGAATGGCAGTCACGTTGGTAATGGAGTTGGAGTTCAGGATAGACATTCGAGGTTCCTTCTCTGGTTGGGATTGGAGTTAGACTACGTCAGTGTACACTATGGGTGAGCAAATTGGAAGTGCATGCCGTCGGTCGCGTTCTTCCAGTTGCCGCCCCACTCGCCGCCGAGGTCGAGGAATGGCGACACAACCTGTTGCTTGAACTGAGCGAAGTGCATGTTGCGGCTCTTGAACTGGTTCCGCGGAGCGTCGAGATCAACGGCGATGCCATAGGCGTGCATCGACAGGCTGTTCGAGGCGCGCTTGGCGCGGTAGTTGAACGAGCCCGAGAACACATCCACACCCCAGAAGGCGAGCCTGCCGGGATCACCGCCCGCATTGTCGAGCATAGCTTTCATCCACTGCTTGAATGAGTCAGCGCATTTGGTGTGGACCGGGAAACGCATGATCTTGATTGTGCCCATGTGCATGGGGAACGGTGGGGCGATGTTCACAATGTTGGCTTGATACCACTTGGGGTTCACGACAGCGCCACCGGGGCCGCGAGGATTTCCGTAAAAGGCGTCACAGTCACGTTCCATAGGCCATGCGATTGTCAT
>VFSW01002617.1_pt1 | contig 27220 bp, 22 predicted proteins | sample 5358111 | NCBI WGS metagenome assembly VFSW01 (sample SAMN11554181, study PRJNA540505) | mine drainage metagenome | isolation source: sediment from site ElyBrook_90M | place: USA: Ely Copper Mine, Vershire, VT | collected 2017 | reverse complement strand
CCCCGCCATCGCGCTCACGCCCGAGCCGGTGCTCGATGCGATCGTGATTCACGCCGTGAGCGGCACACTCGACCCGCGCGTGTTCGGGCGGTATTTCGCCTGGCGGCGCGACCGCCTGATCGCCGCGGGTGCCGTGGTCGCGGTGCTCCTGCTGGGCGTGCTCGACGGGCTGCTCGTGGCCATCGCGATCAGCCTCATGATGGTGCTGAGAGGCCTCTCTCGAACCGCGGTGTCCGAGCTCGGGCGTCTCGGCGACGGCCATGATTTCGTGAACATGGCCGTGCACCCGGAGGCGCGGCCGATCGAGGGCCTGCTGATCCTGCGGCCCGAGGAGCCGCTGTTCTTCGCCAATGCCGAGCGCATTCTCGGCGAGGCGCGCGAGCGCGTGGCGGCCGCGGGCCCGCGCCTCACCGGGGTGGTGTTGAGCCTCGAGGAATCGTTCGATCTCGACAGCACCAGCATCGAGGCGCTCGGCGAGTTCTTCGGCGCCGTCGCCGCCCCGGGGCGGCGGCTGGTGCTCGCGCGCTTGAAGCATCCGGTGCACCTGCTGCTCGACCAGGTCTTCCCCGATCGCTCGCCGGCCCGTATCTTCTCCGGCTTGAGCGTCGACGATGCCGTGCGGATGCTGAGCGTGCCGTGACCTAACCTGCCCATGAAGGAGCCTGCGATGTACCAGTCGAAAGTCCCGGCCGCGCTGTGCGCGGCGCTGCTGCTGGCCGGCAGCGCCCCGGCCGATGCGGCCGCCGCGCGCGACCAGCGGGTGTTCGCGGCGGTGGAAGCCGAGCGCGGCCCGGCACTCGATCTGTTGCGCGAGATCGTGAACATCGACTCGGGCACCGGCGACGTCGCCGGCGGCACGCGCGTCGGGGATCTGCTGGCGGCGCGCCTGACCGCCTTGGGCGCCGAGGTGCGCTCGGTGCCCGCCGAGGCGCCCGACCTGCCGCCCAGCCGGCTGGCCGTGTTCCGCGGCGCCGGTAAGGCACGGATCCTGATCATCGCGCATTTCGACACGGTGTTCGGCCCGGGCACCGCGGCGGCCCGGCCCTTTCGCATCGAAGGCGAGCGCGCGCACGGGCCGGGCGTCGGCGACGAGAAGGGCGGCGTGGTGTGCGCGCTCACGGCACTCAAGATCCTGCACGATCTCGGCTTTCGCGATTACGCCACCATCACCCTGTTGCTGGATGACAGCGAGGAACGTGGATCGCCGGGATCTATTCGGTTAATCAAAGAGTTAGCAAAACAAAGTGATGTTGAATTTAATATGGAGCCAGGCGATCCTCCGGACCTGCTGACGGTCTGGCGCAAAGGCTCGAGCGGCATTCAGATCACCGTGACCGGCCGCGCCGCCCATTCCGGGGTGGCGCCGCAGGACGGCCGCAATGCCGCGACGGAATTGCTGCATCAGTTGGCCTTGATCGACGGCGCCTTCCCGACGTCGGGCGAGGGCATCACGGTGAACCTCACGTTGCTGCGCGCGGGTGATCGCGAAAACATCATCCCGGATCACGCCCAAGCCACCCTCAACGTGCGCTTCCGCCGCCCGCAGGAACTGCAGACGGTGCTCGACAAGGTCGAGGCCGATGCCCACTCGACCGTGATTCCCGACACCCAGGTGTCGGTGACCCACGGGACGGCCTATCCGCCGCTCGTCGAGAATCCGGCCATCGACGCCCTCGCGCTGCGCGCCCGCGGCATCTATGCCGAACTCGGCAAGACCATCGAGTTCGGCGGCAACGGCGGCGCCTCCGAGTCGGCGGTGGCGATGGCCGAGGGCATACCGGCGCTCGACGGGCTCGGGTTCGTCGGCGGCGATTTTCACACCGATCACGAGTGGATCGACCTCAAGAGCGTGGCGCCTCGCCTGTACCTGTTCACGCGGCTGCTCGAGGAGACCGCCCGGCATCCGCCGGCCGCGGCGCGTGCCATCGCCCAGTAACCGCCGAGATCCGTGCCGCCGTCGCGCCTCGTGCCGCCGTCGCCCGGCTAGGCGCTCTTTACAAGATGGGCCCAGGCTGTCTATCTTGACCAGATGTCGGATGGGCACCTACCGGACCAAGAGCCCGGCGGATCGCGCGACCTCGCATTGCTCGAGGCCGCCGTTCACGTGTTCGCGCGTTACGGGTACCGTAAGAGCTCCATGGACGAGGTGGCGCGGGCCGCGGGCGTATCGCGCCAGTGCCTGTACCTGCGCTTCGAGACCAAGGAGGACCTGTTCCGCAAGGCCGTCGCCCACAAGCTCGACACGCATCTGCGGTCGGCCGAGGTGGCGCTCGCGGATGCACGCAAGGACCTCGCGCAGCAGCTGATCTCGGCCTGCGAGGAGTGGGTCGGGCGCTACGTCGGCGTGCTCGGCGCGGACGATGCGGCCGATTTGATGTGCGCCAGCACCACGCTCGCGGGCGAGACGGTGGCGCGCTATCAACGGCTGTTCGAACAGGCGATCGAACGCTTCATCGTCGAATCGCCGCTGCACGCCGCCTGCCTGCAGGCCGGTGCGCAGCCGGTGGAATTGGCGCGCGCTCTGCATGCCACCGCGCGCGGACTGAAGCAGATCTCCAAGTCACGGCAGGAATTTCAACGCGGAATCACGGTGGCGGTCGAGCTGCTTTGCCGTCCGCTGTCTTCGTGCCTCGATTTGTCGCTGCACACGCAGCGATAGGCTCGCGGACATCCGAACGTAGAATGAATTGAGTTGGCGGGCGCCGCGCGGCCGCGTTCGCAAGGGAGCGGATAATGTGGATCGTCAGAGTGGCGCTGCAGCGCCCGTACACCTTCATCATGCTGGCGCTGCTCATCGTGCTGATGGGCGTGTATTCCATCCTGCATACCGCCACCGACATCTTCCCGAACATCCGGATTCCCATCGCGGCGGTGATCTGGAGGTACACGGGCATCCTTCCCGAGGAGATCGCGAACCGCATCGTGCTCAATTCCGAGCGGTTCGCCCAGACCACGGTGAACGACGTGGAGCACACCGAATCGCAGTCGGTCAACGGCGAATCGATCGTCAAGTACTTCTTCCAGCCGGACGCCGACCCTGAGCTCTCCTTCGCGCAAATCACCGCGGTGTCGCAGACCCAGCTCGCCTTCTCCCCGCCCGGCACGCAGCCGCCGTTCATCCTGTCCTACAACGCCTCGAGCGTGCCCATCCTGCAGCTCGTGCTCTCGAGCGACACGCTGCCCGAGGCGCAGATCTTCGACCTGAGCAACACGATCCTGCGAACGCAGCTCGCGACCGTGGCGGGCGCCTCCATCCCGTACGCGTACGGCGGCAAGCAGCGCACGGTGGAGGTGGATCTCGATCCGCAGGCGCTGCGCGCCAACGGCCTGTCACCCAACGACGTGGTGGCCGCGATCGGCGCGCAGAACCTGATCCTGCCGGCCGGCACGGAGAAGATCTCCGGGCTCGAGTACTACATCAAATTGAATGCGAGCCCGACCGAGATCGAGGACCTGAACAACATCCCGATCCGCGCGAAGAACGGCACCATCACGTACGTGCACGACGTCGCCCACGTGCGCGACGGTTACTCGCCGCAGACCAACATGGTGCGCTTCAACGGGCACCGCGCGGTCCTGATGAGCGTGCTCAAGACCGGCAAGGCCTCGACCATCGACATCATCAGCGGCATCAAGGAGCGGCTGCCGCTCGCCCGCAAGAATCTGCCGCCGGACCTGAAGGTGCAGCCGATCAGCGACCAATCGGTGTTCGTGCGCGGCGCCATCTCGGGCGTGATCCGCGAGGCGGTGATCGCCGGCGCGCTCACGGGGCTGCTCATCCTGCTGTTCCTCGGCAGCTGGCGCAGCACCCTGATCATCACCATCTCGATCCCGCTGTCGATCCTTGCCTCGATCGTCTGCCTCTCGGCGCTCGGCGAGACCATCAACATCATGACGCTCGGCGGGCTCGCGCTCGCGGTCGGCATCCTGGTGGACGACGCCACCGTGACCATCGAGAACATCAACTACCATCTCGAGCAGGGCAAGGGCATCGAGACCGCGATACTCGACGGTGCGCAGCAGATCGCGCTGCCCGCGCTGGTCTCGACGCTGTCCATATGCATCGTGTTCGTGCCCATGTTCATGCTCGCCGGCATCGCGAAGTTCCTGTTCATCCCGCTCGCCGAGGCGGTGGTGTTCGCGATGCTCGCCTCCTACCTGCTGTCGCGGACCCTGGTGCCGACGCTCGCGAAGTTCTGGCTGCGGACCCACGATCCGCACCCGGCGCCGCGCTCCGGCAATCCGCTCGTGCGCCTGCAGTCGCGCTTCGAGCGCGGCTTCGAGCGCCTGCGGGAGCGCTACGCGCAGCTGCTCGGCGCGGCGTTGCACGCGGGCCCGCGCTTCGCCGGCGTCTTCCTGCTCGCCATGGCGGCGACCGCCCTGCTCGCCTTCCCGCTCGGCCCGCTGCCCGGGCTCGGCCAGGACTTCTTCCCGCGCGTCGACGCCGGGCAGATCAAGCTGCACCTGCGCGCGCGCACCGGCACGCGCATCGAGGAGACCGCGGCCCTGTGCGACGCGGTGGAGCAGACCATCCGCGAGGTGATCCCGCCCGATCAACTCGTCGACATGGTGGACAACATCGGCCTGCCGTACAGCGGCATCAACCTCGCCTACAGCACCTCGGCGCCGGTCGGTCCGGGCGACGCCGACGTGTTCATTAATTTGGCCGAGCGCCACACGCCCACCGCGGAGCTCGAGCGCGCCCTGCGGGCGAAGCTCACCGCGACCAATCCCTCGGTGGGCTTCTCGTTCCTGCCGGCCGACATGGTGAGCCAGATCCTGAACTTCGGGCTGCCCGCGCCCATCGACGTGCAGATCACGGGATTCAGCCAGGAGGCGAATCGCGCATTCGCGAACGGGCTGCTGCAGAAGCTGCGTGCGATCCCGGGCATCGTCGACCTGCACGTGCAGCAGGCGGCCGACTACCCGCAGTTCAACGTGGACGTGGATCGCAGCAAGGCGCAGCTGGTCGGGCTCACCGAGGGCGCGATCGCTAACAACCTGCTCGTGTCGCTGTCCGGCAGCTTCCAGACCTCGCCCTCGTTCTGGATCGACCCGAAGACCGGGACCCAGTACGCCGTCACCACCCAGACGCCGCAATTCCGGATGGAGAGCCTGAACGATCTCGCGAACACGCCGCTGAACGGCCCCGGCGGCGCCGGCCAGGTGCTCTCCAGCGTCGCGACCATCCACCGCAGCGTCGCGCCCGCGGTGGTGAGCCACTACAACGCGACGCCCACCATCGATCTGTACGGGTCGGTGCAGGGCATCGATCTCGGCTACGTGGCCGAGCGGATCAACCGCATCGTCGAAGCCTCCAAGGCCGACCTGCCGCGCGGCTCGACCGTGGTGGTGCGCGGCCAGGTGCAGACCATGAAGGCCTCGTTCAACGGCCTGCTGATCGGCCTGGTGGCGGCGGTCCTGCTCGTGTACATGCTGATCGTGGTCAATTTCCAGTCGCTGCTCGACCCGTTCATCATCATCACCGCCCTGCCCGCGGCGCTCGCCGGGATCGTGTGGATGCTGTTCCTGACGCACACGACGGTGAGCGTGCCGGCGCTCACGGGCGCCATCATGTGCATGGGCGTCGCCACCGCGAACAGCGTGCTCGTGATCAGCTTCGCGCGCGAGCGCATGAACGCCGGTGACGACGCGTTCCACGCGGCCCTGCAGGCCGGCTTCACGCGGCTGCGTCCGGTGCTGATGACGGCACTGGCCATGATCGTCGGCATGATTCCGATGGCCCTGGGGCTCGGCGACGGCGGCGAGCAGAACGCGCCGCTCGGGCGCGCCGTCATCGGCGGCCTGATATTCGCGACGATCGCCACCTTGTTCTTCGTGCCGACCGTCTTCTCGATCATCCACGGGCGCGGCCAGTCCCGCGTCCTTCAATCCGCGGAGCCTTCTCATGCTTGATCCCGACAGCGTCCGTCCCGATGCAGGCCTGTCCCGGCGCATTCGGCGCTATGCGTTGCTGCTGCTCGCTGCCGCGGTCGTGCTCGGCGTTTGGGGCGAGATCAGCCGCGTCCTGGCGCGCAACGCCCTCGCGCGCGAGAACGCCGCGCAGACCGCGACCACGGTGATCACCGTCAAGCCCGTGCTCTCCGATCAGGGCGAGGAACTGGTGCTGCCGGGCGCGGTGCAGGCGTACATCGAGTCGCCCATCTATGCGCGCACCAACGGATACTTGCGCGACTGGTACACCGACATCGGCGCGCTGGTCAAGAAGGGCCAGCTGCTCGCGTATATCGAGACGCCGGAGCTCGACCGGCAGCTCGCCCAGGCGGAGGCGGATCTCGCCACGGCGCGCGCCAACGAGACGCTCGCCGCGAGCACCAACAAGCGCTGGCAGGCGCTGCTCGCCACCGAGTCGGTATCGCAGCAGGATGCGGACGACAAGGCGGGTGACGCGGCCGCGAAGAAGGCCACGGTCGAATCGGCGGCGGCCAACGTCGCGCGGCTGCGCGAGCTGGAGGCGTTCAAGCGGGTGGTCGCGCCCTTCGACGGCGTGGTCACGGTGCGCAACACCGACATCGGCGCGCTGATCAACGCCGGCCAGAGCGCCGGCACCGAAATGTTCCACGTCGCCGACACCCATCGGCTGCGCATCTACGTACAGGTGCCGGAGCAGTACGCGACCTACACGCGGCCCGGCCTGGCCGCGGACCTGCAGTTCGTGGAGCTGCCCGGCAAGCACTACGTGGCGCAGACCATCCGCACCGCCAACGCCCTCGACCCGATCCTGCGGACGCTCCAGGTGGAGCTGCAGCTCGACAATGCGCGGCGCGAGGTCTTTCCGGGCGCCTATGCGGAGGTGCACTTCAAGCTGCCGAGCGAGGCCCAGACCCTGCGTCTGCCCGCGAACACGGTGGTGTTCCGCTCCGCGGGCCTGCAGGTGGCGACCGTGGACCCGCAGAATCGCATCAAGCTCAAGAACATCGTGCAGGGGCGCGATTTCGGCAAGACCATCGAGGTGCTCTCCGGCATCGAGCTCGGCGACGCGGTGGTGCTGAACCCGCCGGACTCGGTCACCGACGGCATGCCGGTGCGCATCGCTCCAGGCGGACGCTCGTGACGCGCCGGGTATCCCGGACCGCCGCGCTCGCGGCCGGGGTGCTGCCCTGCCTCGGCCTCGGCGCCTGCTCGCTCGCGCCGCGCTACTCGGCGCCGGCGAGCGCGCCGCCGGCGGCCGCGTACCAGGAAACGGGGGAATGGGCGCAGGCGCGGCCGCTCGATGCCGAGCCGCGCGGCGCGTGGTGGGCGGTGTTCGGCGATCAGCGGCTCGATGCCCTCGAGGACAAGGCGGGCCGGGCCAACCAGGACCTGAAGGCCGGGTTCGCGCGCCTCGAGCAGGCGCGTGCCGCGACCCGCATCGCCCGCGCGGATTACCTGCCCACGCTGAGCGCCGCCGCCTCGGCCACGCGCAATCGCGCGTCCACGAGCTTCCCCACGTTCCCGAAGGGCGTGAACCCGGTGTACAACGATTTCGCCCTGACCGGCGATCTGTCCTACGAAATCGACCTGTTCGGCCGCGTCCGCAGCGCCGTCGCCGCGGCCCGGGCCGAGCAGCAGGCGAGCGCCGCCGATCTCGCCACCCTCGATCTGGCCGTGCGCGCCGAACTCGCCACCGACCATTACGCGCTGCGCGCCGAGGATGCACAGCAGGTGCTGCTCGACCGGACCGTGGAGGATTACCGCCTGGCGCTCGTGCTCACCGAGAACCTCTACAAGGGCGGCGGCGCCGCGCTCGCCGACGTCGAACAGGCACGGGCGCAGCTCGAGAGCGCCCGCACCCTGGCCGCCGACGTGCGCCTGCAGCGCGCCCAGACCGAGCACGCCATCGCGGTGCTCGTCGGCGAGAACCCGACCGGCTTTCACCTCGACCCCGATCCGCTGCCGCTCGAGGTCTCGGCACCCGCGCCGGATCCGGGGCTGCCTTCGACGCTGCTCGAGCGCCGGCCCGACGTGGCCGCCGCCGAGCGGCGCGTGGCCTCGGCCAATGCCCAGATCGGCATCGCGCGCGCCGCCTACTTCCCGGTGTTCACCCTGTCGGCCGCCGCCGGCTTCCAGAGCACGCAGGCCGCGACCTGGCTGAGCGCGCCCAGCCGGCTCTGGTCGATCGGTCCGGCGGGCGTGCTCACCGTGTTCGACGCCGGCCGGCATCGCGCGCAAAACGCGCTGGCGCGCGCGGCCTACGACGAGCAGGTCGCGAACTACCGCACCACGGTGCTCACCGCCTACCAGGAAGTCGAGGACAATCTGGCGGCCATCCGGCAGCTGCAGCAGGAGAGCCTCAGCGAAGCCGCCGCCGTGGCCGCCACCTCGAAGGCGCTCGAACAGTCGAAGTACCGCTACAAGGCGGGCCTGGTCACCTATCTCGAAGTGGCGGTCAACGAGAACAATGCGCTGCAGGCGCAGCTCGCCAGCCTCAACATCCAGCTGCGCCTGATCGACGCGAGCGTGCAGCTGGTGAAGGCGCTCGGCGGCGGATGGCAGGTGCCCGAGCCGGGGACCACCGCCGCGCGCTAGAGTGACGCCGCGACGCTCTTGGCGGCGATCTTGGACAAGGCGTTTGCACCCGCGAACGGCAACGAAATATTCATGGGGCTCGCCGACCATGGTATATCGTCCGGAAGAATGCTCGGCGAAGGCTCTCCCCTCGAGGACTGGAAACATGCTGCAGACTGTTCGTACGGCGCAAGCGCCGGCGGCGGCCACCGATCGAATCGGCGTGCTGATCGTCAATCTGGGAACACCCGATTCCCCCTCCTATTTCGCCGTGCAGCGCTACCTGCGCGAGTTCCTGAGCGATCGGCGCGTCATCGATACTTCGCGCTTGATTTGGCTGCCGTTGCTGTACGGGGTCGTGCTGCCATTCCGGCCCGTCAGGACCGCACGCAATTATCGCAAGGTATGGATGCACGACGGCTCGCCCCTCGCCGTGTATTCGAAGCGGCTCGTGGGAAAGGTCGAATTGCAGCTCAAAGCGCGCTTCGGTGATCGCGTGCGCGTCGGCCTCGGCATGACCTATGGAAAGCCGAGTCTTGCGGACGCCATCGAGGAGCTCGTCGAACACAATGTCCGCAAACTCGTGGTGCTTCCGCTGTACCCGCAATATTGCTCCTCGACGACGGGCTCGGTGTTCGATCGCACATGCCTCGCCCTGCAGCGCCGGGAATGGCAGCCGGAACTGCGCTTCGTCAATGACTATCATGACGACGCGGGCTACGTCGAGTCGCTGGCGGAATCGATCCGACAGCACTGGGCGCAGGCCGGAGAACGGTCGCATCTGGTGATGTCCTATCACGGCATTCCCGCCTCCTATGTGACCGAGGGCGACCCGTACCAAAGGCAGGCCGAGGCAACCACTCGACTGGTGGTATCGCGTCTCGGGCTCGAAGACGGCCAATGGTCGCACTGTTACCAGTCGCGCTTCGGCTCGGTGGTTTGGCTGCAGCCCTATACGGAGGAGACCTTGCGGGAACTGACCAAGCGCGGGATACGCAAGGTGTCGGTCGTCTCGCCGTCGTTCGCGGTGGACTGCCTGGAAACGCTCGAAGAGGTGGCGATCGAGTACCGCGACAAGTTTCGGGAAATGGGCGGAGAGCGGCTGACGCTGGTTCCCGCCTTGAACGATGGTGATCGACATGCGCAAGTGCTCGCCGGCATCGTTCACAACCGGATTCAGGGATGGGAACCATCGATTCAGAATATCGCGTGACCGCCCTTCAGCCGTCCGTGAAGCTCAAGATCTCGAGCCCTATCCGTTCGAGCGTCTCGGCGACGCGCGGAACGAGACAGGCCCCGTCCGCCGCAAACACCTGCTCGCTCGCGTTGATCGCCGCGCCGAGCGGCGTCGGCCAGCCGCGCAGCGCATGCGCGATCTCGCGCAGGGCTCCGAGCGTGTTCACCGCCGCCTGCCAGCCGCCGGCCGTCGCGATGCAGCCCACGGCCCGGCCGCTGAAATACGGCCGCGGATCGTCGCGCAGGTCCTCCGCATAGTCCAACGCGTTCTTGACCAGCCCCGAAATGCTGCCGTGATAGCCGGGGGAACCGATGACGATGCCGTCGGCGAGCGCCAGTTCGCCCACCAGCGCACGCGCCGCCGGCACCCGCTCGGACTGGTCCGGCTGATACATGGGCAGCTGCAGCGCCTCGCCGCTGATCAGCTTGGTGCGCGCTCCGCGCCGCTCGGCCGCTTGCAGCACCAGCCGCATCGCCTTCGCCGTCGATGACTCCGGGCGCAGCGTGCCGCCGACCGCCACGATGTACGGTGCACTCACCTTGATTCGATCCTTCCTGAGTACCCGCCCCGTCGCGGATCCCTAGCAGAATACCATGCGCTGCGCGGCCTCAGTGCCCCGCGCCCAAGTTCGCGCGGATGATGCCGTCGGCCTCGGTATTCGCGTGCTCGAGATCCCGTTGATAGACCTCGGTGTCGCCGACCGGCTGCTCGCCGGCGCTGCGCGCGAGCACCGGCCCATCGCGGTGGGTGGTGTCGACGGTCACCGTGGTCGACAGGCCGACCCGCAGCGGCGTCTTTTCGAGGTCCTTCGCCTCGAGCGCGATCCGCACCGGGACCCGCTGCACCACCTTGATCCAGTTGCCCGAGGCGTTCTGCGCGGGCAGCAAGGCGAAGGCCGCGCCGGTGCCGGCCGACATGCCCTTGATGCGCCCGTGGAACACGACGGCGCCGCCGTAGAGGTCGCTGCGGACCTGCGCGGGCTGCCCAATCCGCAGGTTGCGCAGCTGCACTTCCTTGAAGTTGGCATCGACCCAGAGGGTGCCGAGCGGGATCACCGTCATGAGCGCCTGGCCGGGCTGTATGTGCTGCCCGAGCTGGACGCTGCGTTCGGCCACGTAGCCGGCCACCGGGGCGAGCACCGCATTCCGTTCGGCGGCGACCCAGGCGTCCCGATACACGGCCTTGGCCTGCAGCACCGCGGGATTGTCCTCGACCCGGGTGCCGTCGATCAGCGCATGGGCCGCGCTCGCCTGCCGCTCGGCCTGCATCAACGCCGCCTTGGCGAGCGCCACCGCCTCGCGCGCGTGGCGCACCTCCTCCGGTGCGATCGCGCTCTCGGCGATCAACGGTTCGCGCTTGGCGAGATCCGCCTCGGCGCGCACGAGCTCGAGCCTGCGCGCCTGGATCAGGGCGTCATATTGCTCGGCCATGGAGCGCTGCTGGCGGACCTGGCGCACGGTCTGCGCCAGAGCGCTCGCGCTGCGCGCCAGTGCGATCCGCGCATCGGTGGGGTCGAGCTTGACCAGCACCTGGCCGGCCTCGACCAGCTGCGTGTCGTCGGTCAGCACGGCGATCACCGTGCCCGGCACCTGCGCGGAGATCACGACCTTGTTGCCGTTCACGTAGGCATCGTCGGTTTCCTCGCGCTTCGCGAGCACCAGCACCCAATAAAGGGCCCAGAGCACGCCCAGTGCGATGAACACGAGCGAGAGCAGCAGCAGCACCTTGCGGCGCCGGCCGTTGGGCGGCGGTTCGAGAGCAGGTTCGGGATTGGCTGTGGTTGCGTTCATGGTGTCGGGTTGCCGGAGGTCTTGGTCGAAGTGGCGGGAGAAGCTGCGCCGTCGTAGCCGCCGCCCAGCGCGCGCTGCAGATCGATGTCGGCGGTCACCGCCGCCGCATCGAGCAGCAGCAGGCCGTCACGCTGTTCGAGCAGCGCCTCGGCGGTCGCGAGCTCGGGGCGTGCGTCGCTCAGACCCTGGCGGGCGCGCGCCCCGGTGCTGCGATCGAGCCGTTGCGCCGCCTCGAAAGCCGCCGCGCGCTGCGCCCGTTGCGCGGCGATCTGCCCGCGGCTGGCCGCGGCAGCCGCGACTTCGCGGGCCGCGCCCACCACCGCTTCGCGGTAGCCGGCGATCGCCGAGTCGAGCGCGGCCCGGCTGGCGCCGTAGCGCGCCTTCAGCAGGCCGGAATCGAAGATCGGCAGATGCACCGCGGCGCCGATCTGCGGCACGCGGCTGTTGTACTCGACCAGGCGCGTCAGATCGAGGCTCGACAAGCCCGCGAGCGCGCCGATGGTGACGTCGGGATAGAACTCGGCACGCGCCGCCCGGGACACCTGTTCGGCCGCCTCGACGCGCCAGCGGCTGGCGGCGACGTCGGCGCGCCGGGCGATCAGGTCCAGCCGGGCATCGTCGGGCAGGCCGGCTGAAATCGCGGGCAGCGGCCTCGCCGTCAGCGGCGGCAGCTCGGACGGCGGCAGGCCCACCAGCGCCGCGAGCGTCACGACGCGCAGCGCCGCCGAGCCGCGCAGCGCCTCGATCTGCTCGCGCAGCGCCGCCAGCCCCGCGTCAGCCCGATAGCTCGCGTCCGGCGCGTCGACCTCCGCGCGCACGCGCACCGCGGCGATCTGCGCCTGGCGCTCGAGCCGGCGCTCGCGCGCGACGGCGAGCGCGAGCCGGGCCTGGTCCGACTGCCAGGCGTAATAGGTCTCGGCCACGGAACTGGCGAGCACCAGTGCCGCCGCCGAGCGATCCGCCGCCGCCGCGTGCGCCTGGTCCATGGCCGCTTCGATGGCGTCGCGCTGCTTGCCCCACCAGTCGAAGGTGTAGGTGGCCTGCAAGCCGAGATCGAATTGGTTGTACCAGTGAAAGCCGAGCAGCGCCGGCGGAAACAGGCCGTTGTCGCTCAAGCGCTGGCGATTCGCATCGGCCGCCGCCTGGACCTGCACGCCCGTGGCGGCCCCCGCGAGGCGCACCGACTGGCGCGCCGAGTCGAAGCGCGCATGCGCGCTCTCGAGCGTGGGCGAGGACGCCAGCGCGAGCTCCACCAGCCGATCGAGCGTCGGATCCTGGTACCGGGTCCACCATTGCGGCGCCGGCCATTGACCGCCGCCGGGCAGCTCGCCGAGCGGCGCCGCGTCGGTGAGCGTCACCGGCGCGGGCTTCGGCGGCAGGCCGGCGCAGCCACCGAGTGCGAGCGACCCGGCCAGCAAGACGCAAACCCATCGCCTCATGCGCCGCGCTCCGCCGGCCCGTGCTCGGCAACCACGGCCTCGAGCATCGCGTCGAGGCGCTTCAACTGTTCCGCCAGACTGCTCTGCTCCTGCTCGGTCAGGTCCTTGAGCACGATGCGCAGGGGCTCCCAGACGGTGGGCAGCACGCGGCGGACCAATGCCTCGCCCTCGCCCGTGATCCGCAATTCCATGCGCCGCCGATCCTGCGCCGACATCACGCGCGTGATCAGGCCGCGGCTGACCAGCGCATCGCTGATGCGCGACATGTTTGCGGGCCGCTGGTCCGCGCAGGCACACAGGTCGCCGGAATAGGCCGCGCCGTCGGGCTGGGAATAGAGCGTGGCGAGCGCGCGAAATTCCGTCTCCGTCAGCCCGAAAGGCCGGATTTGCTGTTCCAGCATGGCGGTCAGCTCGCGGCCCAGATGCATGATCAGCCGGGTGAGCAGGATGCCCGCGACCGGCGCGTCCGGCATGCGCTCGCGCAGGCGCGTCAGGTTGGTTTCGAGGGTGTCGGCGGCGGGTACCATGTCAATTTAATTTGAAGACTAATGATTCGATGAGATATAGTTTATCAAATGACTTTCCATTTGGTAAATATTTGTTGCCATCGCATGCCGCCCATGTCATTTTTTTCCTCCCCGCCATGAACCGCGCACGCCGCCTACTTCTGTACGTGCTGGCCGCCGGCCTGCTGGCCAGTTGCGCCGTCGGGCCCGACTATCGGGCGCCGGAGCCGCCGAAAACCACGGGCTTTCTGCCCGAGGGGCCGCTGCCCGCGCGCACCGCCGCGACCGATCTGCCGGGCGGCGAGGCGCAGCACTTCTCGGAGGGCGCGGACATTCCGGGGCAGTGGTGGACCCTGTTCCAGTCGCCGGATCTGAACGCCCTGATCGAGCGTGCCCTGGCGAACAATCCGACCTTGGAGGCGGCGCAGGCCTCGTTGCGTCAGGCGAACGAGACGCTGGCCGCGCAACGCGGCGGGCTGTACCCGAGCCTGGCCGGCGCGTTCAATGCGCAGCGCCAGAAGGTGCCGGGCGCCGCCTTCGGGCAGCCGCAGATCCCCTCCTTCCTCTATACGCTGAACAGCGCCACGGTGAACGTCTCGTACACCATCGACGCCTTCGGCGGCGTGCGCCGGCAGATCGAGGCGCAGCAATCCCAGGCCGACTATCAGCGGCACGCCCTCGAGGCGAGCTACCTCGCGCTCACCGCCAACGTGGTCACCGCGGCCATCGCCGAGGCCTCGCTGCGGGCCCAGATCGCCGCCAGCGAGGACGTCGCCCACGCCCAGCAGGCGCAGCTCGACATCATCCAGCGCCGCTTCGGCGCCGGCGGCACGTCGCGGGCCGACGTCCTGCAGCAGGAGGCGATCGTGCAGGCGACGCTCGCGGGGCTGCCTGCGCTGCGGGCGCAGCTCGCGCAGGAGCGCAATCTCCTGGCCGCCTACGTGGGCGCGCTGCCGGCGGACTATCACGGCGCCGCGATCACGCTCGACTCGCTCACCCTGCCGCAGGATCTGCCGGTGAGCCTGCCCTCCGCCCTGGTCGAACAACGGCCGGACGTGCAGCAGTACGCGGCGCAGCTGCACCAGGCGACCGCGCAGATCGGTGTCGCGACCGCGAACCTGCTGCCGCAGCTCACCCTGACCGGCAACTACGGCGGCGAGGCGCAGAGGTTCGCCGACGTGTTTTCGCCGAACTCCGTGGTGTGGGGCCTGGTCGGCGCGGTGACGCAGCCGCTGTTCAACGGCGGTCAGCTCATCCACCAGCGGCGCGCCGCGGTGGCCGCCGCGCAGGCGGCCGCCGCCAACTACAAGGCGACCGTGATCAACGCCTTCGAGAACGTCTCGGACACGCTGTACGCGCTCGGCGCCGACGCCGACGCGCTGGTCGCGGCCGCGGCGGCCGAGCGCGCCGCCAGCGGCAGCCTCGGACTCGTGCAGGCGCAATACCGCAGCGGCGGCACGAGCTACCTGCAGGTGCTGCTCGCCGAACAGAATCAACAAACCGCGGCGATCGCGCTGGTGAAGGCGCGCGCACAGCGCTTCGCCGACACGGCGGCGCTGTTTCAAGCGCTGGGCGGCGGCTGGTGGAACCGGCGGGATGTGGCCGCCGACGCCCGCGGCGCCGGACCGACACAGTAGGGAGCATCATGACCAAGAACATCGTCGACGCCGATCGCCCGCGGGCGACGCGCGCCGAAATGGCAAAGCCGCTGATCATCCTGTTCGTCGCCGCCGCGCTCGTGCTCGGCGGAATCTTCGGATGGCAGCTGTTCATCGGCCGCATGATGAAGAAATACATGAGCGCCGCCGCGTTCGCGCCGCAGACGGTATCCACGGGGGCCGCCAGCCTGGAGAAATGGCAGGCGCACACCCGTGCGCTCGGCAGCCTGCGGGCGGCGCGCGGCGCCGATCTCGCGCCGCAGATCGCGGGCGTGGTCGATCGGATCGCGTTCCAATCCGGGGCCGAGGTGCGCGCGGGCCAGGTGCTGCTGACCCTCAAGGCCAACGACGATCCGGCGAAGCTCGCCCAGCTCGAGGCCGCGGCGGACATCGCGCAGGTCAATTACCAACGCGACCGCGAGCAGCTCGCCGCGCAGGCGATCAGCCAGGCCGTGGTGGACGCCGACCTCGCGACCCTCAAATCGGCGCGTGCGCAGGTGGCGGCGCAGGAGGCTCTGATCGAGGAGAAGACGCTGCGTGCGCCGTTCACCGGCAAGCTCGGCATCCGGCTGGTCGACGAGGGGCAGTATCTCGCGGCGGGCACCACGGCCGTGACCCTGCAGGCCCTCGATCCGATGTTCGTCGATTTCTACGTGCCCCAGCAGGCGCTCGCGCAGCTCAAGGTCGGCCAGTCGGTCGGCGCGTTGGTCGACACCTACCCCGGCGAGCGCTTCACCGGCGCCGTCGTCTCGATCAATTCCAAGGTCGACACGGCGAGCCGCAACGTGCAGGTTCGCGCCTCGTTCGCCAATTCCGACCGCAGGCTCCTGCCCGGAATGTACGCGACCGTCGAGATCGACAGCGGCGGACCGGTCGAGCGGATCACGCTGCCGCAGACCGCGATCACCTACAACCCCTATGGCGACACCGTGTACGTGGTGGAAAAGAGCGGTGCCGACGAGCACGGCAAGGAACGCTTGGCGGTCAAGCAGCGCTTCGTGCAGCTCGGTGACCGGCGCGGCGATCAGGTCGCGGTCACGAGCGGCATCAAGCAGGGCGAGGTGGTGGTGACCGCCGGCCAGATGAAGCTGCGCAACGGCACGGCGGTCGTGATCGACAACCGCGTCACGCCGGCGAACGACGCGAGCCCCACACCAGCGAACGAATAGCCGGAGCGCGCCCCTTGAACTTCACCGACATATTCATCCGCAGGCCGGTCCTCGCGAGCGTGGTGAGCCTGCTCATCCTGGTGGTGGGCCTGCGCTCCTACGGCTCGCTGCAGGTGCTCGCGTACCCGAAGACCGAGAACGGCGTGGTGACCGTCATCACCTACTTCCCCGGCGCGGATCCGGATTCGGTCGCCGGCTTCATCACGACGCCGATCGAGGCCGCGGTCGCCCAGGCCAACGGCATCGACTACATGACCTCGAGCAGCACCAGCGGCACGAGCACGATCACGGTCAACCTGCGGCAGAACTACGACACGTCGAAGGCCGCCGCCGAGATCAACATCAAGGTCAACTCGGTCCTCAATCAGCTGCCCCTGGGCTCGCAGCAGCCGCAGATCACGGTGAAGGTCGGCCAGACCACCGACGCCATGTACATGGGCTTCTCGAGCACCACGCTCGCGCCGAATCAGATCACCGACTACCTGCAGCGCGTGGTGCAGCCCAAGCTCCAGGCGGTGCCCGGCGTGCAGACGGCCGAAATCCTCGGCGGGCAGTACTTCTCGCTGCGCGCCTGGCTCGATCCCGCGAAGCTCGCCGCCTACGGGCTGACCGCGGCCGACGTGGCGGCCGCGCTTGCCGCCAACGACTACATCTCGGCGATCGGCAACACCAAGGGGCAGATGGTGCAGGTCACCCTCACCTCCACCACCAGCCTGCACACGCTCGAGGAGTTTCGCAATCTCGTGGTCAAGCAGGTCGGCGGCAGCAACGTGCGCCTGGCCGACGTCGCGCAGGTGGTGCTCGGCGCCGACTCCTACGAGGCGCGCGTGGCCTTCGACGGCAACAACGGCGTGTTCATCGGCATCCAGGTGGCGCCGAGCGCGAACCTGTTGACCGTGGTCGAGGGGGTCAAGGCGATCTTCCCGGAGATCCGCGCGCAGCTGCCCCAGGGACTCAACGGCCAGATCGTCTACGACTCGACCGTGTTCGTGAACAGCTCGATCCACGAGGTGGCCACCACGCTCATCGAGGCGCTCGTGATCGTGATGCTGGTCATCTTCATGTTCCTCGGTTCGCCGCGCTCGGTGGTCATTCCGATCGTGGCGATTCCGCTGTCGCTCATCGGCACGTTCGCGATCATGCTGGCGCTCGGCTTCTCGGTGAATCTGCTCACCCTGCTCGCCCTGGTGCTGGCCATCGGCCTGGTCGTCGACGACGCCATCATCGTGGTCGAAAACGTCAACCGCCACCTCGAGGGCGGCGTGCCGGCGGTGGCGGCGGCGAGCCTCGCGGCGCGCGAGCTCGCGGGCCCCATCGTCGCCATGACGGTGGTGCTGCTCGCGGTCTTCGTGCCCATCGGCTTCCAGGGGGGGCTCACCGGCGCGCTGTTCGTGGAGTTCGCGTTCACCCTGGCCGCCTCGGTGACGGTCTCCGCCGTGATCGCCCTCACGCTGTCGCCCATGATGTGCTCGCGGCTGCTGAAGCCGCACCGGCCCGAGGCGCGGGACTGGGAAACCCGGCTGGTGCACTTCATCGACGCGCGCTTCGACCGGATCCGCCAGGCCTACCTGAGCAGGCTCGAGCGCAGCCTGCGCTACACCCCCGTGACCGCCGTGCTGGTGCTGGTGGTGCTCGGCAGCATCTACTTCCTGTACGGCAGCGCGAAGAGCGAGCTTGCGCCGCAGGAGGACCAGGGTTTCGTGCTCATGCAGGCGACCTCGGCGCCGAACGCCACCCTGCAGATGAAGGCGCTGTACGACGCGCAGACCTACGAGGTCCTGACCAAGGCCGTGCAGGCGGACCACGTGTTCCAGATCGACGCGCCGGGGCTGTCGCTCACGGGCCTCAATCTGCCGCCGCGCGAGAAGCGCAAAATGGGCTCGAACGAGATTCAGCAGCTGGTCCAGCAAAAAGTGGGCGTCATCGCCGGCCAGAGAATCGCCGTGTTCCAGCCGCCCTCGCTGCCGGGCGCCTTCGGCCTGCCCATCCAGTTCGCGATCAAGACCACCGAGCCTCCGGCCCGTCTCAACGAGGTGTCGCAGGAGTTCCTCGGCACCGCGCTCAAGAGCGGCATGTTCATGTTCCTGGACACCGACCTGAAGTTCGACCAGCCACAGTCGGTGATCGAGATCGAGCGCGACAAGGCGGCGCAGATCGGGCTCAACATGACGCAGATCGGCAGCGCGCTCGGCAGCCTGCTCGGCGGCGGCTACGTCAACTACTTCAGCATGGACACGCGCTCCTACAAGGTGATCCCGCAGGTGCAGCGCACCTCGCGCCTGAACGTCGATCAGCTGCTCGACTACCCGATCGCCTCGATCGGCGGCGTGTCCGTGCCGCTGTCCACCGTGGCCTCCATCCGCACCGAGACCGTGCCCGAGACGCTCAATCACTTCCAGCAGTTGAACGCGGCGACCATCTCCGGGGTCATGTCGCCGGGCGTATCGCTCGACGACGCCCTCAAGTACCTCGGCGGGCTCGCCGGCCGTACGCTGCCGCAGGGCTATTCGGTGGATTACGGCGGCCAGGGCCGGCAGTTCGTGCAGGAGTCGGGCGGCATCAAGACCACCTTCGCCTTCGCCATCATCATCGTGTTCCTGGCGCTGGCGGCCCTGTTCGAGAGCTTCCGCGACCCGCTGGTGATCCTGATCTCGGTGCCGCTGTCGATCGCCGGCGCGCTCGTGTTCATCGCCATCGGCATCGGCGGGGCGAGCCTGAACATCTACACCCAGGTGGGTCTGGTGACGCTGATGGGCCTGATCAGCAAGCACGGCATCCTCATCGTCGAGGTGGCGAACCTCGAGCAGGCGACCGGCAAGAGCAAGCAGGCCGCGGTGGTGGCGGCGGCAGGGGCGCGCTTCCGCCCGATCCTCATGACCACCGCGGCGATGGTGCTCGGCGTGCTGCCCCTGGTGTTCGCGACCGGCGCCGGCGCCGCCTCGCGCTACGCCATCGGGCTGGTGATCTCGACCGGGCTCGCCATCGGCACCCTGTTCACCCTGTTCGTGGTGCCGGGCGTGTACATGCTGCTCGGCGCCGAGCATTCGGCCGGCGCCGCGGCGGCACCGGCGGCACCGGCCGAGCCCGCCCCCCCGGCCGGCGAGGCGGGCCGCGGGCGGGCGGGCGGCGGGCCTGGGGGTGATCCCGCCGCAGACCGGCACCGCGAAGGGGCGGGGAAGGCTCTACGACGCGCTCGCGACCTTCATGAACGTGCTCGACACCTCGATCGCGAACGTGTCGCTCTCGGCGATCGGCGGCGATCTCGGGGTGTCGAGCACGCAGGCGACCTGGGTGATCACCTCCTTCGGCGTGGCGAACGCCATCGCGGTGCCGCTCACCGGATGGCTGGCGCAGCGCTTCGGCGCCGTGCGCCTGTTCACCACCTCGGTGCTGCTGTTCACCGTCGCCTCGCTCCTGTGCGGCCTGGCCACCTCCCTGCCCATGCTGATCGCCTTTCGAGTCCTGCAAGGCGCGGTGGCCGGCCCCATGATCCCGCTGTCGCAGGCCCTGCTGCTGTCGAGCTACGAGAAGCAGAAGGCCGGCACGGCGCTTGCGATCTGGGCGATGACCACGCTGGTCGCACCGGTGATGGGGCCGCTGCTCGGCGGTTGGATCACCGACAACATCTCCTGGCCGTGGATCTTCTACATCAACGTGCCGGTGGGGCTGATCGCGGCGGGCGTGACCTACAGCATCTACGCGCGGCGCGAAACCCCGCGCCACCGGCTGCCGATCGACCGGATCGGCCTCGCGCTGCTGATCCTATGGGTGGGCGCGCTGCAGATCATGCTCGACAAGGGAGAGGAGCTCGACTGGTTCAATTCGGGCGCGATCGTCGCGCTCGCGGTCATCGCGTTCGCCGGCTTCTGCGTGTTCCTGGTCTGGGAGCTGCTGGACAATGCGCATCCGATCGTCGACCTGCGCCTGTTCCGGCGCCGCAATTTCTGGACCGGCACGCTGGCGCTGGCGCTCGGCTATGGGGTGTTCTTCGGCAACGTCGTGCTCCTGCCGCTGTGGCTGCAGCTCTACATGGGCTACACGGCGACCGATGCCGGCCTGCTCACCGCGCCGGTCGGCATACTCGCGTTGCTCCTGTCGCCGTTCGTGGGCCGGCGCGTCGGCAAGACCGACCCGCGCCTGCTCGCCACCGTGGCCTTCGTGATCTTCGCGTTCGCGCTGTATCTGCGCACCCGCTACAACACCCAGGCCGACTTCCGCTTCCTGGTGATTCCGATCATCGTGCAGGGCGCCGCCATGGCGTTCTTCTTCGTGCCGCTGGTGAGCCTGACGCTGTCCGGCCTGCCGCCCGAGCGCATCCCCGCGGCCTCGGGGCTGTCGAATTTCGCGCGCATCACCGCGGGCAGCTTCGGCACCTCGATCGCCACCACGGCCTGGGACAACCGGGCGATCCTGCATCATGCGCAGCTCGTCGAGTACGTGCGCGCGGGCAGTCCCGCGGCCGACCATTATCTCGGCGTGCTGCGCGCCGGCGGGCTGTCGAGTCCGCAGGCGGCCGCCGTGGTGAACCGCGTGGTCGACGTCGAGGCGCACCTGCTCGCGGCCAACGACATCTTTTGGATTTCCTCGCTGGCGTTCATCGCCTTGATCGGCTGCGTCTGGCTCGCTCGACCGGTGCGTGGCGGGGGCGCACCCGCGGACGCCGGCGGCGCGCATTGAGTTCCATTTTCAGGTGGTTACGCGAATTTCATATATCGAATTCTAGATACCGCGTCCGGCGCGGCCCGCGCGGCCGCCGGCAGGCCTCCCGCACGGCGCCCGCCCTGACCCTGCGCGCTTGAAAATTCCGCGTTGCGTTTTATCGAGCGTCTTGTATATTCCAGCTGCAGCGTCTTGATTTAACAAGATTCACCGAAGGTTATCAGGCTCGAAACCACTTTAAGGTTTCGTTTTTAGCTATTTACGGGGCTGAGGATGTCTACCTGGGAATCTTTACATAACGCCACGCTCGAGCTGGTGCGCTCCACGCCCATCAAGCAGCGCCTGATCTGCGCCTATCGCCGGCATCTGGCCGCCCTGCCCGAAGATCAATTGCCCGCCGAGATCCGCACCTCGTTCAGTCAAGTGGTGCGCAGCCTCTCGGGCGTTCGACCCATGCCCGGCGAGGATGCGGTCACCGCCTCGGTGCGCAAGATGTCGAGCACCCAGGCCGACGAATGCGCCGCGCTGATCGTCGAGATCTTCGGCTTGATGTCGCGCGCCGCCACCGTCACCGCGACCGGCCCGAGCCACGGGCGCAGCAACGGCACCGTCGTCCATCTGCACGGCGTCGAGACGGCGATCGACGAGGCAGTCGACGCGGCGGCCGACGCCGAAGAGGCCGCGAACGGCTACGAACCCTCGGCGCTCATCGCCAATCGCTGAACGCCGGCGGCGTGCGCGGGCCGTCTAATCGAGCTTGAACTCGATGGTGTCCCAGCGGGTGGTTTCCTCGTGGCGCGCCTGCCGGCGCAGCGCATCGATGAGATTTCTCTCGTTCCAGCCCACGAGCTCGTCGGCCAGGTCGGTCACCGCCTTCGGAACCGGCTCCTTGGAGCCGAAATTCTCCATCACGACGATGGGCCGGTCGGCCGATTTGGCGAAATTCATCTGGAACAGGAGCAGCTCCGGGGCGAGGCGGTAGACCGAGGGCAGCGCCACGACCACCTCGCAGGGCGCGATCTGGCGCCGCAACTCCTCCCGCTGGCTTTCCTTGTCGATGGGGCGTTTGCCCTGCGGCAGGCTGGTGTTGTGATAGTAAAAATTACCCGAGGCTTCCAGGTACTCGAAAACCCGCAAGTAGGATTCGTCCTCCTCCCAGGCATGGGTGACGAACAGCCGAATCGGGTTGACGCGGGCCGACATATTTCGATTGTACCCGGATGATGGCCATGCGCGAAGCGGCGGGCGCCGATACAATTGCGGGCAGTGCGTCTACTGATCTATAACATCCGGTATGCCACGGGCATGGGCCCGGCATTCCATCTGCCCGTCCCGGGGGCCGGCTACCTGCGCTCCAGCCGCCAGGTGCTCGCCCGGATCACCGAGTTCATCAAAGGCCAGGACCCGGACGTGGTCGGCCTGATCGAAGTCGATACGGGCTCAATCCGCACCGGGATGGTCAATCAGGCCGACCACATCGCCCGCTCGCTCGGCCATTACTCCACCTACGAGTGCAAGTACGGGGTGTCCTCGGTGAACCAACTCGTGCCCATCGTGCGCAAACAGGCGAACGCCTTCCTGGCCGCACCGCGGGTGCGCGGCGAACGATTCCATTATTTCGACACGGGCATCAAGCGCCTGATCATCGAGCTGGAACTCGACGACTTGGCGATCTTCCTCGTGCACCTGTCGCTCAAGTTCCGCCATCGCCAGTACCAGTTGCGCCACCTGTACGATCTGCTGCGCAAGACCCGCAAGCCCGTGATCGTGGCCGGCGACTTCAACACCTACTGGGGCGATCACGAGCTGTACCTGTTCATGCAGGCCGCGGGCCTCGCCAATGCCAATGCGCGCGGCCTGCCCTCCTACCCCAGCAACAGTCCGCGCAAGGAACTGGACTTCATCCTGCACAGCGAACAGATCGAGGTGAATCGGTTCGAGATTCCGGACGTGCAGCTCTCGGATCACCTGCCGCTGGTGTGCGACTTCACCGTTCGCGAGCACGCGCGTCAGGCGGCCTGATGCCGGGTTGCGGGCGCGCAGGTCCAGGCGGGCGGGGCCCAACATCCGAGCTTGTGACTCAATACGCGGCATCAGCCGGGCCCTCGTGTGCTAGCATTCGCGGCCAAAATCATCGACTTGTAGTCGAAGGCTGCGGCGACTTCGAAAGATGGACGAACGACCGGTAGAACTTGCAGTGCTGCGGGGATTCTCGCCTCTGGACGGCTTGAAGCCGGAGAACCTGCTGGCGCTCGCCCGCAAGACCCAGATCCGCGGGCTCGACGCGGGACGCCTGCTGTTCAAGGAAGGCGACAACGACAAGCGCACTTTCTACCTGGTTTCCGGCCAGGTGGAGCTGCGCGTCGACGACCGGCTCGCCGCCACCGTGCGCGGCGGCACCCCCGAAGCCCGGACCGCCCTCGCCCCCGGCTTGCCGCGCAAATTCACCGCGCGCTCCACCACCGACATCGAATACATCAGCATCGACAGCGACCTGCTCGACGTGCTGATCACCTGGGATCAGACCGGCCAATACGAGGTCTCGGAGCTGCGCGGCGACACCCTGGACGTGACCGGCGACTGGATGACCACGCTGCTGCAAACCAAGGCGTTCCACCGGATTCCGCCGGCCAACATCCAGGCCATCTTCATGCGCATGCAGCGCATCAACTACCGGGCCGGCGACGTGGTGATCAAGCAGGGCACGGAAGGCGACTATTTCTACGTGGTGGTGGCCGGGCGCTGCGTGGTGACGCGCGAGACCCCGCTCAACAAGGAGGGAATCAAGCTCGCCGAGCTCGGCCCCGGCGACAGTTTCGGCGAGGAGGCGCTGATCGCCGAGGCGAAGCGCAATGCCACGGTCACCATGGCGGCCGACGGAACGCTCATGCGGCTCGGCAAGCAGGATTTCCAGACGCTGCTCAACGAGCCGCTGCTGCAATGGGTGGACTACGATCAGGCCAAGGACATGGTCGCCGCCGGCGGCAAATGGCTGGACGTGCGCCTGCCGAGCGAATTCCAGAACTACCGCATCGACGACGCGGTCAACATCCCGCTGTATTTCATCCGCCTGAAGCTGAATGCGCTCGACAAGAACACCCGGTACGTCGTGTGCTGCGACACCGGCCGGCGCAGCTCCGCCGCGGCCTACATCCTGAGCGAACGCGGCTTCGACGCCTACGTGCTGCGCGGCGGACTGGCCGCCACCGAGGCGGCGCACCTGCGCCGCTGAGCCGCTACATCGTGTGGGTGGGCTTGTCGCCGCCGAGCGCGCCGGCGAGATAGGCCTCGATCTTCTTCTGGGTATTGCCCCGGTCCTGCTCGCTGAACTGCACGCCGATGCCCGCGGTGCGCTTGCCCTGGGCGCCCTTCGGCGTCATCCAGATGACCCGTCCCGCCACCGGCAGCTTCTCCTCCTCGCCCATGAGGTTCAGCAGCATGAACACCTCGTCGCCGAGGCGATAATTGCTGTTGGTCGGGATGAACAGGCCGCCGTTCTTCACGAACGGCATGTAGGCGAGGTACAGCGCGCTCTTGTCCTTGATGGTGAGCGTGAGCAGACCGGGCTTGTTGCTGGGACTACGCAATTCCAACCGTTCCTGAAAGAGCCGCTCTACCGCGAAGCAACATCGCTTCCAATGCCAGCTGCTGATTCACGCCGCGACCCCCGAGCCGCTTGAATTCTCGTAGTGCATCGAGCAGTTCCAATAAGTTTCTAATCTTGGGCCTCCCCCGGGCGCCGCGCAAGCGCTCGAGATCCGCACTGTGACGTGAATTCGCGACGCCGTGCGCGGCGCGCACCCGGCCTGTGATCCAGTTCTCAAGCCAGGCGAGCCGCAGCGCCAGGTCCGCTCGCAGCCAGCGCTCGGCGACCAGCGTCGGATCGAGCGCGCCCGCGCCGAGTTCCGCGAGATCCGCGCGCATCTGCTCGTCGAGCGCCGCCATGGGCGGCGCGTCCAATTCACGGGCGAGGAGCGGTGCGCCGCCGGCGAGCGCCAGCGCCGCCCGGGCCGCGGCCGCCGGCAGCGGCCCCTGCGCCTGCAGCCACTCGAGCGCCACGGCCTCGGCGGGCGGCCGCAGCGCCACCTTCAGGCAGCGGCTCGCGATGGTGGCCGGCAGCCGATGGCTCGGCGCCGCGATCAGCATCAGCACGGTCCGGTCGGTGGGCTCCTCCAGGGTCTTCAGGAAGGCATTGGCCCCGTTGGCGTTCAGCGTCTCGGCCTCCTCCACGATGCCGACCTTGAAGCCGCCGCGGTAGCTGCGCAGTGCGAGCGACTCGATCAGGGCGCGAATCTGATCCACCTTGATCTGGTGCGCGTCCTCCTCGACCCGCACCATGTAAAGATCCGGATGGCTGTCGGCGCCCAGCAGGCGGCAGGCGGCGCACGCGCCGCACGGCCGCCGCGCGCTCGACTCGCACAGGGTGAGAGCGGCCACCCAGGCGGCCAGCGCCCCGGCGCCGAGGCCGGGCGTCGCGAGCAGCAGCAGGGAGTGCGGGAAGCGCCCGGCGTCGAAAGCCGCGCGCAGGCGGGTACGCTCGGCCTCGAGCCACGGGAGCGACTCGGCCATCAGGGCATCCATGCGCGCCCCTGCAGCACCTCGTGGATGCGTGCGCTGACCTCGCCGATCGAGCCCCGGGCATCGATCACCGCGAACCGCCCGGGCTCGGCGGCCGCGCGCGCCAGATACTCGATGCGCACGCGCTCGAAGAACTCGGCCCGCTCGCGCTCGAAGCGGTCCGGGTCGACCCCGGCCGCGGCGGCATTGCGGCGGCCGGCGCGGCCGAGTCCCACGGCCACCGGAACGTCCAAGAGCAGCGTCAGATCGGGGCGGCGGCCGCCCTGCACCAGGGTCTCCAAGCGCGCGATGTCGGCGGCCGGGACGCCGCGGCCGCCGCCCTGATAGGCGTAGGTGGCGTCGGTGAACCGGTCGCACAGCCCCCAGCGGCCGGCGGCCAGATTCGGTTCGATGTGATTGGCCAGATGCACCGCGCGCGCCGCGAACATCAGCAGCAGCTCGCCGACGATGGGCAGCGGCTCGCCGCCCGCCTCCAGCACCAAGGAGCGGATCCGCTCGGCGAGCGGCGTGCCGCCGGGTTCGCGCGTGACCACGTGCGCCACGCCCCGGGAGGCCAGCCATTCGGACACCCGTCGCAGCTGCGTGCTCTTGCCGACGCCCTCGATGCCCTCGAAGGTCACGAAGCGCGGTGCCACGGCGCTCATTGCGCGGCCCGCGCCTTGCGCCGCAGATGCGCCACGTAGTCGGCCACCGCGGCATTGTGCTCGGCGAGGGTCGCCGAGAACACGTGGCTGCCGTCGTCCTTGTCCGAGGCCACGAAGTACAGGGCGTCGGTCTTGTTCGGGTGCGCGGTGGCGCGCAGGGCGGCCGCGCCCGGCAGCGCGATCGGCGTGGGCGGCAGGCCCGCGCGCGTGTAGGTGTTGTACGGCCCGTCGGTCTGCAGATCCACCGAGTGCAAACTCCCGTCGTAGCGCGCCCCGAGGCCGTAGATCACGGTCGGATCGGCCTGCAGGCGCATGCCGATGGCGAGTCGGTGCAGATACAGGCCGGCGATCTGCGGCAGCTCGCGCGGCAGGCCGCTTTCCTTCTCGACGATGGAGGCCATGATCAGCAATTGCCCGGGATTCGCGAGCGGCACGTCGGGATCGCGCGCCGCCCATTCGGCCGCGAGCGCGCGCGCGAGCGCCGCATGCGCCTGGCGCAGCAGCTCGAGGTCGCTGGTACCGGCGGGGAATCGGTAGGTTTCGGGCAGGAACTGCCCCTCGGCCGCCACCCCCGGCTCGCCGAGCTGCTCCATCAATTTATCCGGCGCCGCGCCCAGGGTCGAGGCAATGTCCGGATTGCGGCGCAGGGCCGCGAGCAGATCCGCGGTACGCCAGCCGTCGACGATGGTGATCGAGTGCAGCAGCACCTGGCCCGAGACCATCTGCTCGAGGAGTTTGCGCGGCGTGCTCCCCGGCAGGATCTCGTACTCACCGGCCTTGATGGCCGCGGCGAGGCCGCGCCATCTCGCGTACAGCACCCATGCCCGCGGCTGCGCGACCACGCCGCGCGCGGCGAGCTGCGCCGCGACGCGCGCGAGCGTCGATCCCGGCGCCACCTTGAAGACCAGCGGTTCGGCGACCTCGAGCGGCTCATCGAGGCTGCGCCAGGCGGACCAGACCAGCGCCGCGCCCAGGGGCGAGGCAATGTCCGGATTGCGGCGCAGGGCCGCGAGCAGATCCGCGGTACGCCAG
>VFSW01002616.1_pt1 | contig 27226 bp, 24 predicted proteins | sample 5358111 | NCBI WGS metagenome assembly VFSW01 (sample SAMN11554181, study PRJNA540505) | mine drainage metagenome | isolation source: sediment from site ElyBrook_90M | place: USA: Ely Copper Mine, Vershire, VT | collected 2017 | reverse complement strand
AGTTCCACCCGCCCCGCCGATCACGTTCCCTTGCATATCAGTCAGTGTGGCCTGCATAGTAACATCGAATGGAAAATGCGCTGTCCCATGATTCACAACTTCTCCGATCACTTGGGCTTGATTGCCCTCAATGAGAATGCGTACATCTATGACCACAAAATATCTCAAACGTGGATCGCTCTGTTGCACCTGACTTCCGCAACCGCTACAGAAGATGAGAGACAATAGCAGTGCTACCCAAAGAACAGATGCCTGTTTCCAATGTTTGCTAGCTTGGTGCATACACTGTGCTTCTTTCTCTACAGAGTTAGCTCTCTATTCTGCTTATGAACAGGCATTGCTAAAAAAGGCGGTGATTGCCATTGCACGAGCATTGGCGATAGAGGGCAGGCACAACGCACGTAAGGCTGTCGAAGCAATCGCAAAACTCGATGTCAACGGTGTCACAGTCGTACCCGACGCAATGCCAGGACCAGCCATAACGAGCGGGACATGCAGACTACTACCCACACCACCCGGCCCCATACCATAATAGTTATCAAAAGCTGTTTCATTGACCTGCGCTTCAGACGCTGTCACCAGAATCACCGTGTTTTGCAACAAGTTCTCTCTGCTCAACCAGGCACGCAATAGAGCAAGCAATTCATCATCCATTTGCATCGCCTGCGCATAGGCTCCGCCAGGAGCATCAGGAGCCGCACCTGCTGTACCAGCCTGCCCAAAAGGTGGGTCTAACTCACTATAAAAAACAAAACCGTTAGAATTTGCTCGCATATTCTCAAGCATATGCTGTGCCGCCACCAACCATGTAGAACTATCAAAAGCCAACCCAACCTGGGCAGTCTGCACACCACGTGTACTGACATCGCTCAGTGCATATGCTTGCCCACCGAGGGCCGCCGTACTCATGCCATAGCTGCGTGCTACATCAAACAGACTTTCCTGCCCAAATTGCATACTAAACAGGTCTGAGTTGTACCAGAATGGTGTATCCATACCATCAGGCAGCCCCCATTGTGGCACAGCAGGCCAGGGATCATACACACGCCAGGCAGGATATGTTCCACTCAGCAGAGCGTATTGATCCGTTGGATGCCAACCATACGGTGCAACCACCTGCGTTGCGCTCGCCCCCATTGCTGCAAGACGGCGTACATCGGATGTCACAGAGGCCAGCGCAGGATCATCAAACCATGACTCAGCATAGATTCCACTCAAATCAAGCATGACAAGATTGCGTGCCACTCCACTTAGCAAAACACGTTTCCCCGGAGCGGATTGCGCGTTCAGTGCCAGGCGCAGTCGATTTTGCTGTGGGACATGCACATGCGTTATCACAATTTCTGGGTACATCGCCTGTCCTTGCTGCACAGCATAACGAGCAGCAGCAAGGTTATACTGGCCCGTCGCAAGATGTTGGAAAGAAAATGTGCCTGCAAGCGTTGATACGGAACGCAAGACAGGAGCGGTACGCTGGCCTAATACAGGTGGCACGCTCAACCAGACCGATGCTCCGCCAATGACCTGCCCGGTACGTGCATCTACAGTGATTCCGACTAATGGATAGCCACCACTGACAAACTGGAATGTGGGCAACGTTCCTAGTGCAACAGTCATGCTATCATCCATATCTCCGACATCACCTACATGCGGTTGAAAAAGCGGTGTCGACGTGGAATGCATAGTAGGCGATTGCACTAGAGCGGGATTGGCAAGCATCCCGCCCAGCCAGCCAGCGACCAACAAACAGACAATCAGTACCAAACTCCACACAAAATGCACACGCCGTTTGCCCGAGCCTTTCGTCATCTTAATCGCTTCCCTGACCGCTAACGTTCTCAGAGATTTTTGTAATGATGACGGTGACAGTCGCCCATGTTGGTTGCGTCACAGTGCCTTGAATCGAGTAGTTTTGTGTTTGACCCGCTGGAATGTTATCTGCCATTCCCTTTGCAACACCAACAATCTGACCACTGGCATCTTTCAGAGTTGCCTGTACATAGACATCATGTTGCGCTTTATCCAGATTTTTCACCTGCCCTGTGACCACAAAATTTGTACCATTGGTGATCTTTGCAGTTGCCTGTCCTACTATTTGTGCCAATATAAGTGGACTGGTAGCCGGGGCCGCAGCAACACTTGTGCCACGATGGCTATACGTCCACAACAAAATACCACTGAGCAAGAGCAGAGCGAGCAGAGCCAGGCCCGCAATGACCCAAACACGCGAGAAGCGTTTTAGCATAAAATTCCTCCTCAATCAAAATATATAAGCCAACTATTCAGTTTAGGGCAAACAAACCATGCGCGCTCACCGCTCCCACCAACAACTCATCCTGTGCCAGCGTCGGTGATGAGCGCAACTCTCCCAAATAGACCTGCCATTCAGGAAAACCAGTTTTCGCGTATAAAGCGAGCAAGGTTCCAGTTTGGTTTGTCACAAACACATCAGCAGCCTGCTGCTGCGCAAGCCGCACAATAGGAGCAGAAAGAAACACGCCACCTATCCGATCACTCCAAATGACGGTGCCATGCTGCACGTCAATTGCTTTCACCTGTCCCTGGTAGGTTGCAAGGAATAGTCTGCCACCAGCTAATGCTGGACCAGCTCCCAAGCCCATACCCGGCAGGCCTGCATGAGCAAGAGCCAGATGCCACTTGAGTTGTCCAGTGCGCGCAGCCATCGCATAGAGAGAACCAGCCCAGGTCGCTACAAAAACTAGACCATCTGCAGCATCGTAAACAGGCGCACCAACCATACGCGAGTCCATTGTCCGCTCCCATGCTTTCCTCCCGGTTTGCATATGGAGCGCATTGAACTCTGTAGACGCTCCCAATGCGACAAAAACCAGCCCGCCATCTAACGTGCTGACAGCGGGTTGTCCCTGTGAAGGCCAGAAATCAGCTAGCACATCCTCTGACTTGAAGTCCCAATATTCCGCCCCACTTGTTTTATCAAGACAGAGCAGATCATTAGCTCCTGCCAGAACCAGCAACACGGAGCCAACAACCTGCGGCGCAGCACGCACAGGCAAGCGTGTATCAACCTGCCAGAGCAGACTACCATCACTCAGGCGTAACGCCATCAAGCCATGACTCTGTGCAGCCACATAGACAATGCCATCAGCGACCGCAGCAGTACCAGCAACTAGAGCATCTCCAACTGCGATGCGCCATTGCAGCATGCCACGCTGCCGATTCAGCGCATAGAGCATCCCATCTCCACCATTGACCAAAACAAGATTGCCCGCCACCACTGGCGATGACAGGACAGGGCCAGTCGTCTGAAAGAACCAACGGATGTTGCCCCGCAGTGCTGTGGCTTCCATCGCTGCCGTATTCGCTCCATCGTAACCAGCCAGAGACCAGGAAATTGGTTTAGGCATGGAAGAAGCCAGGGATGGCGCAAGACGGTACAGACGTTGCAGTTGTGCTAATACCGGCTCGCCACCTGCATACTGTGGAGTAGGCGTCGCTTGCAACGATGAAGACCAGGGACCAGAACAAGCGGCAAGGAACAGCACACTACCTGCATATGCCAAAACAAGAGCCACTCGCATACAATAGGCCGCCAGCACATTTTTTCGCATGGCATCATCCTTATGACGATATTTACAACAGATGCCCTGTCTAGCAATAGACCGCTATTTTTTCCTACCATGACGAGCATCCTGTCTCATTTTAGATAAACGAGTAGCTTTTTATTTCTCGGATATCGAGAGTATTGCTCTAGCGCACTCCTATCTCTTTAGGATGGTAGCAGCGCAGAGCGAATATGGTACAATAACGGAGAATATAGTAACGTATCTGTGATAACCCACTTTGGGTACAGAGCCAACAGATCAGAGGTCCCCAACCATTCTCGTGGGCAGAACAGGAGCATTTTCCATGCAATGGGCAGTCGCTACGGCAGCCTTTCTTGCTTCGGCAGTAGAATTCGTTGAAGCATTTACTATCGTGCTTGTTGTCGGTGTTACCATCAACTGGCGCAGTTCCCTGGTTGGCGCGTTTGCCGCCGCCGCTACACTCGCACTTATTGTTGCCACACTGGGCGTGGCACTGGTTCAATGGGTACCAATTGGCATTTTACGTCTCGTTGTAGGTGTCATTCTCGTCCTGTTTGGATTGAAGTGGCTCAAAAAGGCCATTCTTCGCTATAGTGGTCTGAAGGCTCTTCATGACGAAGAAGCCATTTTTGAAGAACATATGGCGGAATTGCGCGCACGCGGTGAGACCATCGCCCCACGTCTACACCCCTTTGGCGTGGCGATGTCCTACAAAGCAGTATTGCTGGAAGGCCTTGAAGTCGCCTTTATCGTGATTACCTTCGGCAGTAGTGCCATGAGCGCAACGGTCTCACAGACTACTGGCATTACTTCAGCCGCCATAGGGGCCATTCTCGCGGGCATCATCGTGATTCTAGCAGGCGCACTGGTGCGCGCTCCACTGACAAAAGTGCCAGAAAACACTCTCAAATTTGTTGTTGGCGTCATGCTAACCACTTTTGGCACATTCTGGGCGGGAGAAGGTCTTGGGGTCCATTGGCCTTTTGCTGATCTCTTCATTCTTATCCTCGCCGCCATCTACCTGCTTGCCGCCTTTGTGCTGGTCACGTGGCTCAAACAAGTGAAACAGCAACGTGCCACGCTGGCAAATACAGGCAATGCAGCCCTTGAAACGCAAAAATAGGAGAGCCGTTATGAAGGTCTTGAAGGCCATTTACAACTTTATCGTCGGCGATATGATTATCCTGATCGGTATTCTCGCCGTCGTTGTCATCCTAGCACTTTTTGAGTTTGTCAGTGCGCTCAATTCGCTGGTCGTTGCCTCTGGCGTCATTCTCGTACTAGCAGTTCTGGGTGTGCTTGTCACCACACTTAGTCGCGAGGCGCGTGGGAAATAAGACAGTACAAAAGCGTGGCAACGGAGGAGTGTTGCCACGCTTTTGTGTTTCTTTGAGAGCCTAAAGAGGCACAATCTGGCAGCGTTCTGGTGGCAATTCTAGCCAAACTGGCTGCTGTGGCTGCAATTGTGACGCAGCAAAAGCCAGGAAGGTATACTCGCGATTCTCGCCAAGCGTGATCAGTGTGCGCCAACGCCCACCGACAAAAGAGGAGTGCGTTACCGCTCCAGGCACAATATTGGTGTGATCAGAGCGAGACGACTGCTCGCTTTCATAGACACGTACATCGTCCGGGCGACACAAGAGCATCCCATGCCCATTGAGCTGACCTTGAATCTCTTCGCGCACAACGCCGCTGACAACTGTTCCCTCTTGATTGATGTCTCTGATGCGCAAGGCCAACATATTTTCGACGTTCACACTGTGCATCAACTCACCAGCAAACATATTGGCGGGTCCCATAAAAGAGGCCACAAACGCATTTGCGGGTCTGAGATACAGGTCTATCGGAGTGCCAACTTGCTGCACCTTACCATCGCGCAAGACCATGATACGGTCAGACATATTCATCGCTTCATTTTGGTCGTGAGTCACATTAATAGTGGTAATTTTCAAGTTTTTGAAGAGCTGGACTAATTCCGCGCTCATCGTCTCGCGCAAGGCTGTATCAAGGCTGGAAAGCGGCTCATCCAGGAGAATGACACGCGGTGATGTCGCCAGCGCACGCGCCACAGCCACGCGCTGCTGCTGTCCGCCGGAGAGCTGATAGGGATAACGCCCTTCCATGCCGGGCAAGTTGACAAGTTCCAGAAGTTCCTGGACCCGCTGCGCAATCTCTTTCGTAGATTTTCGACGCAAACGCAGACCAAAAGCTATATTGCGCGCAACAGTCATATGCGGCCAGAGCGCGTAATCCTGGAATACCATGCCCAAACCCCGTTCCTCAACGGGCATCTCGCGTTTCCCATCATAGAGTACACGATCACCAATCTGAACAAAACCGTTATCTGGCGTGACTAGCCCTGCGATCATGCGCAAAATCGTTGTTTTTCCACACCCAGATGGACCAAGCAGGGAGAGGATTTCGCCCTCTTCCATCGTCAAATCGACATTAGAGACGACCTGCCGTGACCCGTAGCTCTTGTTGAGCTGCTTTATCTGTAGATACATAGGCCATCTTTCTTTGTGTAACCAAGCGAACAATACGCATCACCAACCAGGGAATGCTACGGAACAAGAGCAACACCACAATCACCAAGCCAACATTGAGCATCGAGAGAGCCATGCCTGCACCCAAACGGAACGTACTGAACAAACCCACAATTTGCACAGGCAATGTCGGTTGACCGGGCGGATAAAGCAACTCCGAGGCAGCCAATTCAAACATTGTGCCTGTAAAGACCAGTAGCCAGACCGAAACAAGGTTGCCCTGTAACAATGGCCCAACAATGCGCAACAATATCTGAAATAAGCTAGCCCCTTGTATGCGTGCATTGTCAAGCATGTTTTGCCCAACCTGCTCCAGTGCCCCTATACCCAGGCGCGTCGCATAGGGCAAACTTCCACCAATATAGGCAGCAAGCAGCAGCCAGATTGTACCGTAGAACTGAATCCCTTGCGGGCCACCAATGCCAATATATTGCAGGTACGGCGCATTCCAGGCAAAAATGTAGCCACACGCCAAAATAATGCCCGGAACTGCGATTGTGACTAATGTGAATAGGCTCAGCAACTGCCGACCCGGCAGGTGAGTACGGCGAATAATGAAGGCTATCGGCAAACCAACCAGAGCCGTAATAGTTGCAGTTCCAAAGGCCAGCCAGAAGGTGCGGACCAGCGCATCCAGCGTATCAGAGCCTTGCGAGAGGGCCGCCGTATAGTTGTCCAGTGTCCAGTTATTCGGAACTAAGCCCAGGCCAAAGGCATGCAAAAACGAGAGCAATACACACATACCCAGCGGAATAACCAGCGCAGTTAAAAAGACCAACACGCTAAAAATGGTCGCTGGCCATTTCCAGATACCTAGAGAGACGGGGCGTGCGGGGCGGTTGCGTCCACTAATAACCTGAAATGAGCGCGTTCGCAGGATAGCCGCCTGCGTGAGCAAAGCGATAGAGATTGCCACAACGAGCAGCAACGAGAGGCCAGCCGCTAGAGCAAAATCCACCGGCGATGTATTAATAGCGGTGTAAATCTGATAGGTAATCAGCGTGACATTGGCATTTTGTGCAATAGTGGCCGCAGTCCCAAAGTCTGACAAGGCCTCAGCGAAGGCAATCAAGGCCGCTGCCAGAATTGCCGGTAGCAGCAAAGGAGCATTGATACTAAACCATGCACGCCAGGTATGCGCGCCCGCAATACGAGCAGCATCTTCAAACTCTGATCCCAACCAGCGCAAGGCCGCCGTTACCGATATGTAGACGTAAGGAAACGTCTTTAGGCTCAGAATGAAGATCACGCCAACCGGTGAAAAGAAAAAATTTAGGAATGCATCTGAAAAATGGAAGTATTGATCGGGAATGCCACCGCGAATAAAAAAGAGCGACCAGGCCTCACCCACAAGAAACGAAGGAGTGAAGAAGACAATCCAGACCAAAACATCCATCGAGCGGCGGATTGGCAGGTCCGTGCGTTTCGCCAAAACTGCCAGCAGTGTCCCTAACACAGCCGACAAGCTTGCTGTAATTGCTGCCTGCCAAAGTGAGTTGGTCAATGCCAGATAATTCTGAGGATTTTTTGTCACCTCTTGTAAAGAGGTCAAGCCCGGAATAAAATTTGGGGAGGCAGCATAGATATTCGGAAATACACTCTGAAGGAGCATAGCCGCCAGCGGATAAATGACGAAGAGCAAGAGCAATAGAACAGGTATGACGATCACCAATACCTGGCTTGTTCTTCTCAGAATATTTCCCGGTGAGAATGGAGAAATGGGTATAGCGGTTTTTGCCGCCATACCCTGTTCCTGGTTCTCAACGGACGTTATTGAACGATGTTGTCGTGGAACCATTGTTTCAGCTCTGACTCGACTCCTGCCCATGTAGGCACATCAAGGGCCACAAAGTTGATACCCGTCGTCTGACGCTGCACCACTGGTGTGACTCCATTGATAATTTCAATAAAGTAGGTATCACCATCGGTTGGATCATGATGCGTCATTACGCTCTGACCAGCCGAAGACAACAACCAGTTGACAAACTCTTTTGCACATGCCTGATGCTGACCATTGGCGGAAATACCAATTTCGCTCGGCAGAGCAGCAACACCTGAGGTTGGATAAATGATACCCAACGGCTGACCAGCTTTAGCAGCGGCATAATATGCAGAGTCCTGGATGATTGCAAACTCTCGCGCTCCGGTCTCTACACTATTGAGGGTCGGATCGTTGGTCTGGAAAATTTTGTCGCCATTAGCTTTCAACTGGGTGAAGAACTGTTTGCCCTGAGCCTCACCGCCCATGACCTGAGCCACACCCGCAATAAATGGATAGGCAGGACCGGAGAAGGCCGGGTCGTTCTCTGCAACCAGATTTTTGTAAGCGGGATTGAGCAAATCGCTCCAGTCTTTTGGCAGACCCGCGGCAGGAATATGCTTCGTGTTATACACGATTGCGCCCGCAGCGGTGATGCCTGTTGGATAGTAGCTATGATCGCTTGGCACAACACTCGAACCCAGGCTAGTGTAGTTACCGATATTGGGAGAGTCCCATTTCAGCAGTACACCCTGGTTATCCAACGTCTGCATGGTTACATTACCATCAAACCAGGCAGCATCCCATTGTGGGTTATTGCCTTCAGCCGCAATCTTAGCAAGCAGATTGCCAGTGCTATCATCGACCAATTTCGTAACGATGCCCGTCTGCTGCTGGAAGGCTTTTGCGGCATCCGAGTCATAGCCTTGCGCAGAGTAGAGCGTAAAGCCGGTGGCTTTATCGCATGATGGAGCAGTAGAAACTGTCCCCGTGCCACTCGCCGATGGCGAGCCAGTAGAGGTTGTTCCTCCGCAGGCAGCCAGAAATACGACAAGGCTGAGCAGCATCAAAAGAATATCAGCGCGTGGACGGCGCGAACGCGGTGAAAAATGGAATGGAACACGTAGTTTCATAAGGAAAGCTAAGCTCCTTGAAATAAAAGGGTACACACGGTACAGATCACCTTGTAGTAACCTGTTATAAAGAGCATAGAAGAGTTATATTAAGCAAATGTAATCCGCTTGTTAAGAATACATAATACACATATCAAAATTTTATTCGTCCTTTTAATTTATTTCTCATCATCATTTAATAAGAGAGCCTCGCGCAAATACAACGAGTAATACTGTCTATCCAATTAAATATCCAGAGCGTTCAAGCCGTGAATACCAAGCGTGAGAGAAAGCTCCCCGCCGTGATGCAAGTCATGTTCAATCACATGCCAGAGAACCCATTGCCGTGACAGGGCATATTCTTTGCCCTGATACTCGTCGCGAAAGATGTCATCCAGGTTGCTAAATTTCCAGCGTGCCAACGCGCTCCACACAAGTTGCCAGCTCATTTCCAAACCAGTGATAAGTTCATTCGCCGTGCGCACAGGTTCATTTGGATGATCTAACCTGCCCAAAGGTGCAATTTCGTCGCTGCCTTCCAACAACAACATATGAAACCAACGCACACGCACAGCAATCAGATGCGTAGTTAATTCTTCTATCGAACGCAAATGAGGAGCCGCTCGTAACGCAAGTTGCTCATGGGTTAGCGGCGCAATCACTTTCAGTAGCTGTTGCTGGTAGACATCCCACCCACGATACGCATGTAACACCGCATATTGTTCTTCCTGCATGTTGTGGCCTCCGTGCTATCAATATATCCATCGTTTGTCGATCAGGCATGCTAGTCTTTCAGAGTACGCCCTTCTACAGACAAGGGTAACATGAAAAGCGGACAGAAACGGCCCTCTCTCAGGCTTTTTGTAGCTCAATGCCAAGAGCCTGTACAGCCGAAACAAAACTTATCATCGGTGGACGCACGATGCCCGCACCAACCTGTCCGATCCCAGGCAGACGGTGAGCAATGCCCGTGTTGATAATCGGCAAAAGGTTTTGGCGCACGACCTGCCGCACATCAACGCCGACAGGCGCGCCTCGAAAGTTCAGTTGTGGCAACTGGTACTGGGTATCTTCCGCAACCGTGATATCGTACATCTCCAACGTATAACGTAACGCATCGGCAGGCGTCCCCCCAATAAACTGTACAATAGCCGGTGCGGCAGCCATCACGAACGCGCCAATACCCACCGTTTCTGAGATTGTGCTATCGCCGATATCGGGATTAGCGTCCTGCTCTGAGAAGCCGCTGAAATACAGGCCATGCACGCGCTGCGCAGGACCAACATACCAGTTTTCACCCAATCCGCTCACGCGAATACCAAAATCCGTGCCGTTACGCGCCATCGTCGTAACAACGCTACTGAATGGGATACCGTGCGCCGCGACAGCGGCAGCTTTGCAGGCCGCCATCGACAGATTGAGATAAAAATGATCGTTGCTATTGATGAACCGCAAGACACGAGCAGTCTCTTGATTTGAATTGCCCGTCTCAACCAATGCAGGAGCTATCTGGCGCAATAACAATGACGTTGCCGCTTTGTTACGATTATGGCACTCGTCACCCATCTGAAGTGCCTGAGCCGTCATGGCTTTGATCTCGATGCCGCCCATGGCACGTATCGCTCGTGCCAGCGCAGGCCCCAACACCTGTTCCATCCAGCGCAAGCGGTTAATCACCTCAGCATTATTCGCCCCATAGCGCAGCACGCGTCCCAAGCCTTCATTCAAAGTGCTAAATGTCTGATTGCCATAGATGGGTTCCTCGATGATCTGCACTGGCATCGAAGCTGAGATTACACCCGCCATCGGTCCAACCGCGTGATAGTGATGGCAAGGCGCGAACGCAATCTCGCCACTCGTTACCAGCCGTTCGGCACTTTCCTGATCAGTTGCCAGCCCTTCATAGATGAGCGCGCCGATGATTGCTCCACGCAACGGACCAGACATACGCTCCCATGTGATTGGCGGTCCCGCATGCAAGAGCAAGTGACGGTGCATCCCAGGTATCACCTCACGCGCAGGCCGCACGTCAACCAGGCGCGGGCGCGCACCAATCATGCGCTGTACAGCCTGCTGGTTCGCGTCTTCAACGCGCACATCGTTTAGAAGCAGACTTAGGGCATCATCATTCGCTCCCGCTGCCGGTTGCCACGCCACACGCGTGACAGTCACATTTTGAGCGGCTAGCGCATCGGCAAAGAGATCGGCTCCCACGTGAATAACACGCAAGGGAGTGGTGGTAGGGAGATGTACATCAGCCATCAACAGGTTCCTCCATTCGTCAGAACAGGGCATCTAGTGCCCGCTTACCAGCGAAACGGCTGCAAGAGTAGCTGCAACATTGCTTTCATAGACTAACGCACCCGCATGTTCAAAAGCTAGACGTTGAGTTGAAAGTCGTTGAGGATCGCCTTCTGTTCCACAGAGAAAGACAATAATCGGTAACGAACGCCCAGCAGAAGCTGCCAGAGTACGAGCGGCAGTAATTGCCGGGCCGTAGATCGCCGCAGGATCGGGATGCGCGCAAAAACCTAACACGATATCAAGCAAAATCACCGCTGTCTCAGGGTCTTGCGCTGCCCGTTCCAGGTACAAGAGACGTACAGAAGGATCGATCATGGGATGCGGCCGCCCTCGCGTAAACTCATCAGAGCCAAAATCAAGGGCCGTATGGCCACGATATAGCTCACCTGCCGCTAATGCCCACTCAGCTTGTAAAGGGATATTTGATGCCACAGGCCCAACAACTTCACTCAGGACCAGCATCGCTTCATCGCATAACGTTCCACCAGAGTACAGAGCGCGCATAGAGTGCTGCACTGGCTGCAATTGCGCACGTAATGACACTAACAAAGCGGCATCGTGACGGAGAGAGCCTTGTACGTCCGGCACGCGCTCTCGTTGGCCTCCAGCAAGCGTAACCGCTAGTGCTGCACCTTCTGTCAATGTGCGTGCAAAGGCAACATTTGGGGGTATAGGCGCAAATTGAGCAGGATCCGCGCCGAGGAACACTACCACAACAGGCTTATCTATCTGCGCTGCCGTCAGTATCTCGTGCGCAACACGTGGCGATGGCGGTTTAGAAACCAGCACGATCACAGAGGTTTCAGCATCATGAGCCAGCATTGATAACCCTTGGCGCATCATCACACCACCAATCTGCTCAGAGAGGTCTCTTCCACCAGTACCAATCGCTTGCGAAATTCCCATATTAGCGGCTGCAAGCAGACATAAGAGGTGCTGCATGCCCGTCCCAGATGCCCCGATAATGCCAATAGGACCTGCTGGCACAACATTGCAAAAGCCCAGGGCCACACCATTGAGCAATGCTGTCCCACAATCCGGTCCCATCAACAACAAGCCCCGTTCACTCGCCAATTTTTTGAGACGCACTTCTTGTGCTACAGGCACATTATCACTGAAGAGAAAGACATGTAATCCATGCCGAAGGGCCTGCTCTGCTTCCAGCCAGGCATGTTCGCCAGCAACGGCAATAAAGGCCAGGTTAGCCTCGCTATCGCGATGTAACGCCATTTCTAATGAACGCGCTTTTTGCAAAGCTGCTGTATCAGAAGTAAAACGATCAGTGCGTGTAGTTAAGCGTTGCTCAGCGATAACCAGAGCAGCATCCGCATGTTCCTCATCCTGCGCACGCACCACAAGTAAGAGATCGCTGGCTTCTAGCGACATCTCCTGCTTGGTTAGCCAGTCAATGGGTAATAAATCAGCAAGACGCAAGAGTTCACGATTTGTTTCCGTCGCCATCACTGCCCCCACATCGTCAACACCCGGCAGTACTTTGACAGCCTGTGCGATAGACATTAATGTAATTGAGTCATAGTATGTATTGCGCTTGAGTAACGTGCGTAAGACCATACAGGGATGCCTCCTCTAAAGCCAATTCTAAGCTCAGACATTGCCGCACATCATCCATCGAGTTTCTCAGATTGGACACGCGCTTTTTCCTGCTCCTCAGGCGGTAACACAGCACGGAAAAAGAAAAAAAACAAAACCGCATTGACACCCTGTAAGAGCGCGCCAATTTCAAAAGGCAATGCCAGAGACACATGGTCAAAAAGGTAGCCAGCCAGCGCAGGACTGGCGGATGATGTGACCTGCATAGGCAAGTTGGAAAGCGCACCTATTGTACCTCGCTCATCAGCAGGTACAACACCCATGACATACGATTGGCGCAAAGGCAATGCGAGCCGTTGGGCCAACATCCGAGTGAGGTAGAACATGCCCGCCATCCAAAAGGTTGGAGCCAAGACCATTGGAATCATGAGTAACGCTTGTAAGACACGACCAATCACAATCGCTCTGATAAGGCCCACACGTGCCGCAAAACTGGCAGCACCCAGATTAGAAAACATAGCGGCGAGATTAATAATCGCGAAAAGAAGACCAATCTGTGCTGGACCCACGCCATAACGACGAAAAAACCAGTAGGTAATAAAGGGACCAAAGAAACCAACAGCTAACCCATTTGTCGCATTTGTTATCCACAAACGTATCAAAATGGACTTGGATTGTTGTGAGATTGCTTGCCTCTTGCGCCGCGGTTTGCTCCCAGCAAGCGCAGTAGCCCCCGGTACGACCTGCGGTTCACGCCGGGGGCGGGTTTCTCGCACGGGAATAGCCAGCAAACCAGCGATAAACGCGAGAACTGCCATGATAAGAAACGAGAGTTGGTATGAACTGATTCCTAAGACGCCAAAATGAGGCAAGAGTTCTGGTAGTGTGGCAAAAGGTCCACTGCCAATCAATGCTCCTAACGAAGAGGCAAAGGCAACGCGCCCAAACAAACTATTGCGATATTTTGCGGGAACAGTCTCTGCCAACAAAGCCTGCTCTGCCGGCTGATAGGGACCAATAATGCCCGCCCCGGCTCCCGCTCCACGCCCAAATGACCCGAGAGCGGCGAAAAAGAAGAGTAGTCCTACGACGTGAGAAAAAGCAAAAACCAGAGCAGCCATCGCTGCAAAGAAGGGAAGAATAATAATAAATATCTTGCGCCCCAAACGGTCCGAGAATACACCAACAGCACTACTAAGCAGTGCGGATGCCAGTGCCGTAATCACAAACAGTAGTCCCAGCTCCAAGCCATTAAATCCAATAATCGCGAGATAGATAGGTACAATGATGCCCGCTAATGCACGTGCCGCACTCATAAAAACTCGTGCGGCAATCAATAGTCCCATATTGCGATCTACCCACGCTGGCCAAAGCAGCATACGAAAACGTTGCCAGGGCGTATACGCTTGTTGACTAACTAGCTGAGGCTCTTCCAGAGAGGCTGCTGTCAGCAATGGTTGTTCAGCTGGAGTTTTCCCAACATCCTGTTTCTTGTGCATAAAAGTGACTTTCTTGTCGCAAAGCTTTTTGACAACATCTTTTCCCTCTGCACATCACCCAATAGCCACTCAAAAGAATAGCAATACGTATCTACGTATCGCTGCCAGCCTTCTCTCCTCAATAGCTTTGCCGGACTCTCATTATACTCTTCATACAAGCAAGTACGCTACTTTTTATATTTCCCCTCCTGAACCAAGATCACTCAAAAGCCCTTTATGCCGTAGTGACAGGATTGATGATGATATAGGTGCGCTCCAGTGTGTCGGGGCCAGCGATGCGCGTAAAGGCTTCGCCGTATTTTTGCTCTAAGACTGCGCGAGCATGCGCACGCTCGCCCTCCATCGCCTCGTGTGCCCGCCCCTCTACCTCTTGCTCGCCTAACAATTCACCCGTGCGGCCAGAGGGCATCATCGTCACGCGCCCATTATTGCGTACACGCTTGATTTTTCCAGCATTGCGATTCGTCGTGATATATATCTTGCCCTGCTCATCATGCGCAAACCAAACCGTTGTCGCAACAGCATTGCCATCGCGGCGATAGGTCTTTAATGCAATAAACTGGTGGGGATACAAAAAAGCAAACGGGTCCCCCGTTTGTATTTGGCTAACGGTCATAAGTAAAACAGGCTCCTTAAGAATAAAAAGCATGTGCATAAACAACCTATGCACACGTGCGCATTAAGCATACGCAACAGAAACAAATGTGTCAAGTTAACAATGAAGGCCCCCCCTGCTGTCAGGGTGAGGCCTTCTCGACTATCGATTGCGCACTGTCACAAACGCTTAGACACGCGTTGTGCCACGTGAGATAGCGCGCAAAATCGCTATCAGGATACATGCGCCAATGAAAGCTACCAGAATAGTATAGAGCAGACCGCCGCTGGAACTAAATCCGAGCAAGCTCATCAAAAAACCGCCAATGATTGCGCCTACAATACCGACAATAATATCGCCGACAATGCCATAACCGCCACGCATCACCAAGCTCGCTAGCAGGCCTGCCACCAGACCCACAATAATCCAGAATAGGATGGCTGTAAGCATATTTTATCCTCCATTTTCAGTACGTTCGTCATAGATGTGTCTCTCATATGTGTTACTATCGATACCATTGCATCCTTCACAACGGGTGCAAGTATCTATCTATAACACTCACAAAGACGACGATCAGTTTCGTTTTAGAGGACATCCCAATGCCTTCTCAGCAAGAGCTAACTCGATTTTAAGGCCACTAATCCAGAGACGATAAACTACGGCTATACCTTCTACTGCTACTCAATGGTGATCAGTTCGCCCACTGTCATCGCGACTAACTCCTGTGGTGTGAGGCGAAAAACAGCAAACGGGGTGCCAGCAGCGGCCCAGATTTCTTCATAACGTAACAAATCCCGATCAATGAAAGTTCGCAATGGCTCCGCATGCCCAATAGGTGCAACACCACCAATGGCAAAGCCAGTGCGTCGCTGTACAAAGGATGCCTTCGCTTTTTCAATCGGTTCACCCACCAGATCACTGATCTGCTGCTCATTGACGCGATTGGAGCCACTGGCAACGACTAGAATTGGCACATCACTCTGTTGTGTACGAAAAACAAGCGATTTCACAATCTGCTCGACGCCGCAACCAATAGACTGCGCGGCTTCTTGCGCAGTGCGCGTTGACGATGGCAATTCAACAACAGTACAATGTGCAAAACCGCGCTCTTCTAAAGCTCGTTGCACTTTTTGCGCGCTAGGCGGTAACGCCTTCTGCATAGACGCCTCTCTTTCAAACTATGCCAGCTATTTTGTATGATGGACGGCATTATATCTGCATCATCACGTTGATTTTCGCCTATAGCATCCTTATGCAGCTCTTTATACCGAATCAACCAGATTGTTAATGTCCAGGTATTCCGCAAACCAATAGCGAGACAGCGTAAAAAGCTTTTCCAGTATATCATGTTTGAGAGAGAAGACCGATCAAAGCCATCTTCTCTCTCTTTTTGCACTATTTTTTGTACACCAGCAGGAGTAATGAACCGAGCAGGAGTAATGCCCCCAGGATGCCAAACACACCAAGTTGCTCACGAAAAAAGAGCCACGCCAACAAAGCAGCCGTCAGTGGCTCACAGAGCGTGACAATACTAACGACCGTGGCGGAGAGTGAGCGCATACCGGATTGAAATAGCCCATAGGCGAGAGCGGTGGGTATGCATCCCAGATAAAGCAAAAGCAGCCAAGCCCAAAGCGGATACGTCAATACCAGTTTCGTCGACACGGTAAAGAAGAGCAACAACACAGCTCCGCTTGCAAAGGCAACCAGGTTGACTTGCAAAGGGTGATAACTACCTGTTAATAAACGTCCACAGAGAATAAAACCAGCATAGCCACAAGCTGAGAGAAAGGCGAGCAGGATACCTAGTAGCGAAATGTTTGGGACGCCCGCATGCGAACGTGCCACTACAAGCAGAATAGTACCGCAAAGTGCGCAAACCAGTGCCAAAAATGTCATACGACTGAGATACTCACGTGCAACCACTGCCGAGAAGAGAACAACCAGCACCGGAGCTGCACAAAGAGCGACCAACGTCGCAATAGTCACACCCGTATACGGAATAGACGCACTATAGCATACCTGATAGAGGGCCTGCATGCCACCCATCAGCAGCATAATACCCATATCACGAGGTTTGATGCGAAAAACATGCAAGCCCGGCAATCGCCAACTGACAAGCAAGAACAGCGGAGCAGCAATGGCCAGACGGAAAAAAGCCAATGAAAGTGCATTCGTTGCGCTATGTGCATAGATCGCCTGGTTGGCAACGCCAACAGTGCCCCATGAAACCGAAGCAGCAATAATAAACATGAAATCGCGGCGCGATGAACTACGTGAAAGCATCACAAGACCCCTTCCCTAAAATGCAAGGTAACAAACAAACCATGCAGTGAGGACAGGGCAACAGACGCTACACAATACACAGCCAGCAAGATGCGCTTGTGTTGTAACAGAGGAATACGTCGTGCAACCTGTCCTAGCGGAAGGTGATCACTGGCGGGGGCAAAATAGAATAGGATGAGTAAAAGATGCGATTAACCACAGTCGAGTAACCCTTCAGACGAATTTTTGAGCATGTTTAGCTACATTGCTATTGTAACAGAAAAAACAGGCACTGCCAAGTAGTTTTGGCATAAATGATATCTTTCTGCCAAACAGCCAAACAGCCCGATTACTTGACAAGAACCAGCGATGCGTTTCACCCAATTTGCCAGGAAAACGCATCCTTGTTCACAGTATCAACCGAAATATCTTGCTTAATGAGCTAACTGTGTACGCGATGGCCGGCCTGCCGCAATACCTGTAACATATCTTCCAGATAGCCTGCTTTGACAAGCAGATGATCTGTCTCATACGTGGCAACCGCGAGTATACTGATATTGGCCTCCGCGAGCGGAATGGCCAGTGAAGCATGAATACCTGCCAGAGAAAAATCAAACGCACCATCTACTTTTACACAACGCCAGCCACGCTCTGCTTGTGTGTCTTCGAGTGGCACATTTTCTTCGAGGCAGATCACTGAAAGCTCAGTGCGTGTTCTGGTCAGTGAAATGAAATCGTCACCCATCAAAGCCCAATGTGGAATATGTCCGTTCGGCTCAAGTCGGCACACCGCGTACATGCGTGGCAAAACCGAAAGTGTCAGTTGGGGCATCGGTCCCGCTCCTTATCATCATGGTAGTCGTAAGTACATATCTCAAAAATGAGCAAGAAGAAGCGTCCTGCAGCTAGCATGGTTGTGGGACTGTTTACGCTGCGGCGATGCACGTAGACTGACCAGAGAGAATCCTGCACGACCATCACATCGAATTATTTTGTGAGCAGAAAGAAAAATACACCCTCTTGCGCTTTTATTGTACCACCGATGGAAAACTCTCGCTACTGTCTTCCTCACAGAGCCATGCAAATGATAAAAGCACAGGCTTCCATCTCTTTGTAAGTAACACGTGATACACCTACCCGTTTCTGTGATAGAAATGTAACCTTTAAGAGCGATACTGAGAGATACAGAGGGACATATACTATCGTGATGGTTAAGGACAGGAGAGCAGAGGAGAGATTTTTTGGGGTGCTGCCCATCAAGATAGAACTACCGCATACGACTCAACATCTGCCTCTTCCTGTTCCGCTCTAGTACACGACCCGTAAGGACCGTGTACTAGAGGCAGATATTCATAGAAGAGGGATGAAATATGCTCAATACACTTACAAGAGGTGAACTTGAACACCTCATGGAACAGCAGCAAGCTCCCTGCATCTCGATGTTTCTTCCCACGCATCCAGCAGGAACCGTCGCTCAACAGGATACCATGAGGCTGCGGAACCTGATACGAGAGGCCGAGAACCTCTTGCTTCTCCGCAACGTCAGCCAGAATGTTATTGAAGAATTACTCAAGCCAATTGGACGCTTTCAGGAACGGGCCACCTATTGGCAGCATCCGGGCGAAGGGCTGGCACTTTTCCGCTCACGGGACATGTTTCAAAGCTACCTCTTGCCATTAGGCTTCCAAGAGAACGTGGTAGTTTCCGATCACTTCTACCTCAAGCCGTTGTTTCCGTTGTTCACCAATGATGGACAATTTTACGTGCTGGCTCTCAGCCAGAATAGTCTTCGTCTGCTTAAGGCTACGCATTATAGCGTTCAGCAAGTTGCATTACCAGCGACTATCTCCCAAAGTCTTGCAGATTTTTTGCAGTACGAAGAACGTGAAAACGAGACACAATCTCATAGTGCTGCATCAGGTGCTTTAATCGGCAAAGGCGGCAGACATGCAACCATCTTTCATGGGCAAGGTGTTGGCGTAGATAATGAGAAAGACATGGTATTACGCTACTTCCAGCAAATTGATCGCGGATTGCACGAGCTACTCCATAGCGAGAAGGCCCCGCTCGTGCTAGCAGGCGTGGAATACCTGTTCTCCATCTACCATGAAGCCAATACCTATCCACATCTGCTGAGCAAAGGCATCACCGGCAATCCTGATCGCCTCTCGATAGAAACTTTGCATGCACAGGCATGGACTATTGTTGAACCTCATTTCCACGAAGCGCAGAAAAGTGCCGCAAGAAACTTTCAGCAGTACGCCACAACGCGGCTTGCCTCCGATGACATCAAAACGGTTGTCCTTGCCGCCATCTATGGACGTATCGAGACGCTCTTTGTTGCCTTAGAGCAGGAGATCAATGGACACTTCGATCCAACCAACAGCACAGTCCATGTGCATCGCGAAGCAAAGTTTAAAGATGATGACCTGCTCGATATCGCAGCAACACAAACATTCCTGCATGGCGGGAACGTTTATGCAATAGATCACACACAGATACCCGGGGAGAAAGCTCTTGCTGCCATTTTCCGTTATTAGGCCAACAGAATGCATACATAACGAGAGAGCGGGCGATACCTGACATTGCAAGATATCGCCCGCTCTCTTCAAGAAAGGCTATAACTACTCTTTGTCTACTGCATGCAAAAGCTGCTGCACAAAACGTGCCTCCGGCACAGCCCCAACCACATCGATATGCTCATTGATGACCGTCTTAGGGACACCGCGAACAAGATAACGTTGCGCAAGATCAATGAACTCTGACACCTCAACGACATCAGCTGTAATATACTCATTTTCGATTGCCAATTTATGAGCCAACCTGGCTGCTGAAGGGCAGTAGGGTCAAGTAGGGGTCACAAAAACCTGGATATGAACATCCTGCTTGACATCTTTGATCGCCAGACGTGTCTTCTCGTTGAGATCAGTGCTACCTCGCGCAACATCAAGCAGGTCCTCGATCAATGTTGAGAATTCATATCCTGATGGGATGCCAAAGAAACGCACTTTCCCTTTCGCCTGCCCCTCCAGCACAAAGGCCGGGATACGCTCAATGCCCATCTCCTGTGCCGCTTGCGCATCACCGACAAAATCCTTGATCGTCAAATGGAGCTTGTCCGAGCAAGCCGTCAGTTCTTCTAACAATTGGCGCGTCTCCACACAATATTCGCATTCCAGGCTCGGAACAGCCAATGGGGACGCACCTTGTGTGAAGTAGGTGATGGTCACATCATTCTGAAGATCCTGCGCAAAGATAGCTCTTAGCGTCTGCTGATCTTTTTCCGAGATCAATGCCATACAATTCACCTTCCATTGAAATGTAAAATGCCTTTTTGTGAGCGTTTTTCTGCTCACATCTGCATACAATAGGCCCTGTACTTCACAATACCCTCTCAGCAAAACATTTGTCAATCACAAATATCTCACAATCACGCAACCTTTTGCCCTCGCTTAACTTTCTCATAACATCCCATAACTTTCTCATAACATCCCAATGCTATAGTTATGGCAGAGCATTGTTCTCTTTTAGAAGGAGTCTCACCGTGGCCGCCCGTCCAGATATCTTGCTGCTAGTACTTGATACACAGCGTTTTGACCGTCTTTCTTGTTATGGCTCTCGACGAGAGACCTCTCCTTTTCTTGACGCATTTGCCCACGATGCCACTCTTTTTCGTCAAGCATACGCAACAGCCCAATGGACAATCCCCTCACATGCGTCAATGTTTACTGGACTTTACCCTAATGAACATCACATGCTTCACGCCTCATCGGTCCTTCCAGCAACATTGATACCCCTAGCTCAACGCTTACACAATGATGGTTATTTCACCGCCGCATTCTGCAATAATCCACTCATTGGCGTTGTGAATACCGGTTTACAACGTGGCTTTCAGAGCTTTCTTAATTATGGTGGCTTGATGACCTCGCGTCCCAACCAAACAGGCACAACCCTCAACCTCTTTGATCGCTATCGCCGTCAATTTAAGCGGCTCCTTGCCAACATGCTCACGGCACTACAAGACGCATTTGCCCGTTCTGATTTTTTGCTCGACCTCTCGTTTTCACCACTGATGGCCCCTTTCTGGCAAACAGCATTGAGTTTCAAGGGCAATACGCAAAAAGCATTACAAGATGCCGCCCGCCTGCATATTGGACGTAAGGATATTGCCGACCGTCAGCCAGTGTTCAGCTTCATTAATTTGATGGGCACACACATGCCTTATCATCCTCCACAAGGGATCATCTCCCGTTTAGCACCTCAACTTCAGCATGATCCATCGGCCTATCGCTACCTGCGCCAGTTTAATAGCGACGTTTTTGGCTGGCTGGCCCCTCTCACACAAAATATCAGTGAAGAGCATAAACAGATTCTCGACATTATGTATGATGCCGAAGTCGCTTATCAAGATGAACTCGTTGGCGCATTCCTCCATAAACTACGCTCCAGTGGGGCACTCGATCATACATTACTGATCATCTGTGCAGACCATGGCGAGCATCTCGGCGAAAAGCAACTGATGGGCCATAGCATCTCGCTCTATAATGAGTTAATTCACGTCCCTCTGCTTATTCGCGATCCTGATGGCATCTTGCCACGTGGTACAAGCGTCGATCATACGATCTCCACACGCCGCATCTTCCATACCATACTCACCGCGGCCAACTGCGCACGCGACGATGAAATGCGTTACACACTCGCACAACCTGCTGATAGCGATCCCGACCATCAGACGATCTTTGCGATGGGCATTACCCCGCAAAATCTTTTGAATATCATACAACGCCGCCAACCAGAGCTGATTGCCCTGCGCCATTGTGACATTCCGCGCTATGCAATCTTACAACAGCACTATAAACTTATCCAAACTGGAGATAACGCGCTAGAACTCTATAACATTCTTACCGATCCACAAGAAAATACGAATGTACGCGATATGCTCCCGACACAGACGGCATCGCTTCAGCAACAACTCCAACGCTTTATTCAGCAAACACCTCTCGTTGAAGCTGTCCCAGCACTGTTAGAGGATGATGATGATCCGGTCATCTATCGCCGCCTACATGATCTGGGATACCTGGAATAAAAAGTGAGGACACACCGTATGTATCCACCTGTACAATCTGTTCTTTTGCAAATAGGCACCTTCGCTATACATTGGTACGGCATTACAATGGCACTCGCGATTTTTACGGGCACGGCAGTCGCCAGTCGCTATATCTCACGCCATGGGCAAGATGGGAACATGATCTGGGATATGTTGCTCTGGATTCTCGTGCCCGCTATTGTCGGCGCCCGCCTCTATTACGTCTTTATCCAATCCCCGCGTGGTCCCAACGGTCTGAACGAATATCTGGCGAATCCCATCGAAATCATTCAGATCTGGCGCGGTGGCATCCATATTTACGGAGCATTCATCCTGGGCGGCCTCGCGCTTCTTCTCTATATGCGCTGGCACAAGCTTCCCCTGCTCATCTATCTCGATGCAATTGCTCTTGGCTTAATCATCGGACAAGCTATTGGACGCATCGGCAACTTTATCAATCAGGAACTCTATGGTCCACCTACCACGTTGCCTTGGGGATTGCGCATCGATGCACAGCACAGACTGTTCCCCTACAATGACATGACCAAGTACCCTGATAGCGTGCGCTTCCAGCCCTTGTTCCTCTATGAAATGCTTTGGGATGCACTCGGTTTTGTTCTCCTACTCTGGGTTGCACGACGCTTCTCTAAGCAACTTCGTGAAGGCGATCTTTTTCTGCTCTTCCTGATCTGGTCTCCGCTCGGTCGCTTCTTCATTGAGTTCTACCGTACCGACTCCTGGTTTTTCCCTGGCACACCCTTCAATCTGGTGCATGTGTTAGCAGCAATTGCTGTTATCGGCGCATCGTTGCTATTTTTCCTGCGTCATCGTCACGCGCCAGAGATGCCCGACAACAGAGAAGCTGCCAGCAACTCCCATCTGGAAACGCCAGACGATGCCTCTGACATGCAGCCCGGGAATGAAGTAAACATACAAGCAACCGATACGCTTGCGCTAGACACACCAAACGCAAGCTCCTAAGCTTCTTATACCTAGAAACGATAGCGTAACAACAGATGGCTCCCTGCACGTTTTACACTCATGAGTGTCGCCCAGGGAGCCTCTTGCAGGCTAAACGCATGACCAGCAACCAGCGACAAGCGCGCAAGATCACGAGACTGCCCAACCAAGTGCGGTGCAATTGTCAAAAAAAGTTCATCCAGTAGCTGCTCTGCTAGAAACGAGGAGAGCAAGTTTGGGCCACCCTCGTAGAGAGCAACCCGTACACCGTAATCACGAGCCAATAAAGCTAATACCCCACGTGGCGAGACCTGTGTACGCTGTTCTACAGCACTTTCAGCTTCGATTACTCGCACTTCAGTTGATGATGGAATGCCCTGTCGCATGAGCCGTGCCGAACCATCAGCGGTTGTAGCAATCAAAGCACGCAACCCAGGCGTATGAAACGTTGGCTCATGGAAGTCTACTTCGCCACTCGCGGTCATGATGACACTCATGGGCAACCGCTCCTGACAATGCAATTGTGTACGCAAGGCTGCATAGTCATCTGCGAATGCAGGGTAAATAAAAGCAGGAATATGCACGTGTTGTGTGTCTGTGCGAAGCGAACTGGAGCCAAAAATCACCGCATCCGCCGTAGCACGCAAGATGCCCATCACCATCTTATCCTGCTCGTTATCTCCACTAATCACGCCACCACCAGTCTGTCCAGGCACGTTAAAAGAGACAATACCATCAATAGTTTCGACGAAATTGGCGATCACATAGGGACGCTCGCGGTGCTTTGTGGTAGGCATAACCAAACCGCCATCGTAATAGTGAGCAAGCAGTGATGGGAGGGTTGCTTTCTGCGCAGGCTCGCGCTCATAGAGGGTTGCTACAGGTTCCACATGCCATTCCTTTCTTAATAAAAAGCTGATACGCCAGAGTCTTATCATCGAAAGAATATGGCGTATCATAGAGGCGAAAGGTCAATCATCCTATCTGCACAAACAAAACATGCACAAAGTCGATCCCTACAACTTATCGTCCTACACTCAGTGGCATCGAAGTGAGTGCGCGAATACGGGCCGCCGCCACATCACGGGTGATGTGGCCCGCCACCAATTCATCCAGGGTTTGCTCTAACGTCTCTGAAGCGACCGTTGGGGATTGGACAACAGGGACAACACTGCTCGCTTGCGGCAATTTGGCAAAGCTACTAAAAAGCTTCTCGCGCAGGGCAATTGTCAGGTAGATACCAACTAGCAGTACACCTATGCTAAAAGCGGCCAGTGACGTGTGCAGTACAGTCTCCCAGTCTGTGATAGGTGAACCAATCAACCCTGTTACCCAGGTATAGAGCGCAACCACGCCGCCAATTGCCAGGGTCAGGATACCACCACCTAACAGCGACAGTATAAAGCCACGCCGCGCACCAGCCGCAAAGGTTTCTGTTGCATTCCAACGCGCAAGCATGATATCAAGCGGAATATAGCCAACACCAGCAATCACAGCAGCCAGAGTCATAACCCAAGCCGTTGCATCAGGTCGTATCAAAGGAGTACTAGCCAATTCTAATAGGTTAAACAAAGTATAGCCACAACCCCACCAGAACATGGCCGCCGCCAAAGCAGCACCGATTGCCCATTCAACAGCTCTCGCTACCGACAGCTCGATCAGATTTAGCCGACTGGCATCGCGCAACCAGAAGATGTACACACCGACGACGAGTAACCCAAATGTAAGGGGCGACATAAAGTCGTGGATGGCAACAAAGCCAGTAACATCTTTGAGCATGATGGGGAGGTGAAACAAAGGCATCAATAAGAGTGCGATACCTTGATACACACCAAAAAGCACAAATCCTGTACCATACGCCATACCGGCAAAATGCAAAATCAGACGTGGCAAGGTGGCCGTATCCTTACGATTGAGCCAGCCATAGCCGATCCAGAACAATGCAAACCAGAGCAGGTCTACAAACAGCCAGAAAGCATTATACGTCGGACAGCCAGCTGCATCAGGAGGACAGGCATCTAATGTTCCTTTCCCTCCAAAAAACAGTGTATCCACCAATGGCCTGAAATTACTTTGCCAAGCAAAAGTGACCATCAGCAGCAGAATAAGCTGCACACCGTAAAAATGAATTCGTTGGAAAATCAATGCGCCTGTGGCTGTCGCAGGCAAAGGAGTTCGCCGTCGCTCAAACTCTAGCAATACCGCTAATAACAAAGCAGGCAGCGTGATTGCAATAGCACCAGTTATGTCACCAGGAGAGTTCGAGGCCAGCATACCTAGCACGAAAAATCCTGTTGAAGCAACTGTTACAATAACAGACACGCCCTCTACAACATTCAAGAAAAACGAGCGAATTGCCCCCAGCCCTGCGCCCGTATCACTCTGCATATCACGACGTAGTAGCCAATAATGCAATCCACCTAAGAGGCTCGCTGCTATCCAAGAGACAGCAAACAACACAACCGCCTGGATCATGTCTCCGCTCGCGGGAACATTCATGTATTGATAGCGCAACGGCGTAAACAGCAGTAGCACCTGTAGCAATCGCCCCAACGTGGCCATAGCAAAGATGAGCAGGACCATACAGACGGTGTAGAGATAGAAACGATATAAACTTCTTGCCATCATGCCGCTCCTTCCAGAGACAGTAAACAACCTTCCATGCTTAATTTTCCTGACACACAAACCCTTCTTGCTCTCATTGTATGCACGCGCCACGCCTGGTACATAGTGCATTTGACCCATTTTTTGTCTCAGTCAAGGTTGCTCGATAATCGGAAAGAGCATCGTCGGAATATCGATATGGAAAAACGTGCGGACTTCTGCCAGGGCCTGGTCAAATAAGAGATGGACATCCTGTTCACGCACGACAATTTTCTCGTAAGGCGTAATTGGCCGCCCAAAGCGAAACATGCCTTCCTGCTCAGGATGCTCCACTGAGGGAAGGTTTCGCGGGGAAAACAGTTTCTTGCCAATAGTATAGGGAACATGAAAGGCAAAACGGGTATCAGGAAATTTCGCTTCCCTCACTTCGAGAAAATACAGCGTGTAGTAGTCGCGCTCAAAGTGGACAAGGCAGGCGTGACAACGTGAAATATCAGCACCGCGGTCGGTATAGAATTGCCATTTGTTCTCATATAGACCTTCTCTCATCTCTTCATAATGCTCTTCACACAGATGGAGGGTTATTTTGTCAGCATATTCAGGTCGATAGCGCGAGAGGTATGCATAGGGCGTTTGCGCAAGGACATGCATTGCCATATGCTTTTTCATATACCATTCGTCGCGTCTGGCTGCATATTGTTCTCCGCGCCGATGGCCATGTAGCAATTTCACATGGTTTTCCTTCGCCCAACGCGATGCAAATGCTGTCCAATAGGCCAGTTGAAAAACTAGTGCCAGTCCTGCGGAACCTTCTTGCTCCCACAAGTGTACTGATTCGCGCAGAATATCAAAAAAATCCTGACGTAACTGGCGTCGTGTCTTACGTGACTCTACAGATTTACGGCTCCCTTCTTTGCGTCTATCACGCACCTGGGCAGCATACTCATCACGCCAACATTGGATTTCCGCTGGCGTTATATCCATCACTGTACGCCTCTCATGCACAGCATAACAGAGGTCCCGGCTAGCCACATGAAACGTGCGGTACTCAAGAATAGGAATTTTGCCCTCTTTGACCCAACGTTGCCGCTCAACACGCGAACAACACAAGGTTTTTTCTAGCTCTTTTGGGTTCACCGCCAACTCACGCGGAAACATATCCAACAAACGTGCAACTTCACTCTCGCCTGCAATAACCATACACTGCACCTGTGCAAGCAATTGCTCTTTTTTGAGCCTATTACTCTGTGACAAACCAAGAAAGTTTAGCAGGTCTTTTCTGGAAAGCATCGCTAATGTGTCAAAAGATAGCATAGTCTCAACCTCTTTTATAAAGAAATATTGAAATACCGTATGATATATATATACCCATGCTATCA
>VFSW01002615.1_pt1 | contig 27232 bp, 26 predicted proteins | sample 5358111 | NCBI WGS metagenome assembly VFSW01 (sample SAMN11554181, study PRJNA540505) | mine drainage metagenome | isolation source: sediment from site ElyBrook_90M | place: USA: Ely Copper Mine, Vershire, VT | collected 2017 | reverse complement strand
CGATCAAATTGCAGGAATGTCAGAGCCGCGTCAATTTCATCTCGGGGCAATGAAGACCACTGCACGACTTCGTCACGAAGTTCCAGCTCTGTAATTTGCACTACCCGATCATCCCGAGTGACGAAGGTTTCCGCGACCGCCAAGACTGCCCTGATTCCGTCGAGCCCAGTGCCGCACTCTTCTTTCATTATCTTGTCGGCCCTGAGTAGCGTTCCTGGCAGCCCAATCGAATCAATCGAAATGAACGGACTCACCGTAACGTCTCGAGCTGACTCAAGTCGTACCGTAACGTTGTCATGCTCGTCGAACAAATCTGTTCGCCGAAGTTGGTGCGCTCGAGCCGCACGGCTGTATGCCTGAGCATCGAATTGAACGGCGTTCGGAGAGGTCGATGCTGAATCGGCCGCGCTGAGGAGAGGAACGGCGAGGATCTGCGCCACTCCGCCGTCATCTACAGTCGCCATTAAGTCGTTGAGACGGTTTTCCGCGCCGGACATGGCAGATCCGATTTGCAGCGCAAGACCTACGAGGTCGGCAATCTCGGCGACGTCGAATGCGTCGGGCGTGATACTCCCCAATGGTTGTACCTCAATAAGCAACTCAAGAAGAATCTCCAACGGACGAGTTTGACTCAATTCGCCGGGAGCGCTCTGCGCAAATTCCTTCCAGTTCTGTGCCCAAGGTGCGGACAGCGCCATCTGAATCTCGGTCGCTGCACGCGCTCGTTCCGCGTGGGCATCGTTGAGAAACTCAGCGACGATGATTAGCGACTGTTCCGACCAATCAGAAAGTGCGAGTCTGATAGCACGATCCGCTGCCGGCAGTATTGATGTTCGACAGAGATCTATCGCCTCTGAACCGAACACCGTGCACGGGGCCGTCGAATTATTGTGGAGTGCATGTGCCAGTCTTCGGAGAGCACGAGCTCGGGTACTGCGATTTCTCGGTAGCGCTGACGCGCCCTTATGTCGCAACGACAACGAGGTCTCTTGACTTCGAGCCATAATCACCGGTGGTGCGGCGTTCCAACTAGCCAGAAATTTTCCGCGCGACTCATTATCAAATTCGCCTCCCACAAGGTCAGCTAATTGTTCTCGGCCCGAAGCAAGAAGATCTCCAAGGGCCTCGTGGGCACTTTTTGAGTCTTCGACCAAGTAATTGAACCAGTCAGGCCCGAGTTGAATTGCGATCTCGGCTGGCTCATCCGAGATACTCATACCAAACACGATGAGACCGTCATCTGAATCCGGCGATTTTTCAGAGGTGATGTCGAGGGAAATAGTTAAGGGTTCACTATTTGGGAGTCGGAATGCCGCCGCAACACCTGGAAAATTCACGCACGTCAAGAGAATTCCCTGAATCACACCTACTCCTAAGAGGGGGTCGAGTCCGAGATCCGTCAATCCGTTTGACATGTCGACACGTACGATCAACGGCGGGCTCGAAAGCACCGAGAAGAATTCCTTGGTGTTGGATTGCAAGGTTGCCTGACCTCGATCATCGAGTCGCCTACCTGCCCACCACTTCGAGGGCGGAAGTCCGGCCGCGGTCAGCACTGAATCAATCGGCTCCCATTGAACTGAGTCGAGCCACGCGTGATTGTCCTCTGGAAACGCGATTGCCATCAGGATGCCCTTATCGCCGCGGGCGCTGATTACGCCGTGGGACACCCAGTGACGCCAGATATCCAGAATATCCAAACAGTAAATCTGTTCAACTCCTGGCATTTCGGTCAACTCTTCAAGAAACTGGAAGATCAGTTCCGGATCTGCGTCTGTTTGGGTGATTTCCAACGCGATCGTTTCCAAGTCGTCGACGTGGAGCGCAATCGTCCCCGGCCGATCATCGGGCGGCAAGCGAAACGGGCCCCCATAAACAACGAGTCTGCTGAATTTCGCTCCCGCAATCAGCGTTTCAACTGCTGCGATCTGATCCGTCTTCAGATCTGACAGCATTCGCTTCGCCTCGCCCACTGCGGAGAAGAGTTCGGGACCACTGAGTGCGCTGACTATTGCGATCGAATATGCGTGGCGAGGGGCGGGAACTATTGTGATACCGAGGCCGACGCCGGAAACCTCATGAGGTTTCTCCCGCGAGTCATCGACTTCTTGGCTTTCGACCAATCGATTCGCCAATCCAAGTCTGTCGAGGGTCCGGTGAATGGTCTGACTCTCAAGAGCCAAAATGCTCGTTCGATCGTTCGACGCTTCAGTAGCGAACATCGCGGTCGACGAGGCTAGGGCGCTGAGCACGAGTCCGACTGGCACACAGTGATCGCCACGGTCCGTTCGTATTGCCAGTGCCTTTCCGAGGAACGACGTATTGAAGCCGAGCTGGACCGCGACCGCACTCGCATCGATCGTGGCCCACTCCCATGCCAGCGCGGCACGCTCCGGGTATGCGCAGCTTGCAATCAAGTGTTGTGGTGGCGCCTGACAGGCGGCCGAGACGTTCACATCGTCTTCGCTCAGATTCACTGGCGTAGAAGCGATTCGTTGGACGCGATCTCTGATCGATTCGTTCTCGGGATCCTCTTGATCGCGGGGTAATTCACACGTTGGCCAGTAAGTGGACAATTCTTCAACCCGCCAATCGGAGTATCGAAGAGCGACTTCCAACAGATCCGACAACGAAAACCCGTGATGATCAAATACGAAGTCGTCGATGACGTTGGCGGTGTACTCAACAGTCCTCAAGAGTTGACACGGATCCGAGTAATTGCCCGGATGAAAACGTAATCGAACCGAGCCAACTGGGTGGCGAACCACGTATCGAGGGTCCGGATTCCAGCAGTCTTACAAGTGTTCGAGCTGGGGAGCGGCTATTCGCGCGGCCTGAACGAGTGGGTGCAAGTGAGATGGATCTGCAAGCAAGGCGCCTTGGGGGGCACGCGAAGCGACGCGAGACCAGATGAGTGTGAGCGAGGGAAGTCGATGCCCGCACTCCGGAGAGTCGATGGCGGCCGCGACGAGATTGAGCAGTGACTGCGATTCAAACTTCGCGATCGTCCGATCTAATGGCTTCCACCTGAATCGCGACCAATCCTCGCCCCTGGGAGCGAAAGCCAGTTGCGGTGGCTTCCTCCTGCTCATTGTTCAATGGTCCCAGAGACCTGTGACTTAGTCGGGCCACTGCACCGAATCTGGGTCCTCCGCGCCGACGTCAAATTGACGGGCAGTAGTGGGCTAGCAAGGTTCGGGTGAGCTGCTCTCCTCGAAGACTGATCGCGACAATCTCGGACTCATCCATAGCCTTGAAATCGGTGGGATAGTTCTTGACCGCGTCATACGGGACTAGTTCTGAAACTGGTTTTGGGAGTCGGGAATCGGGCATTCCGAGATAAGCGTGCACGAAGCCTTTGATCTGATTGGTCGCTTCGGTCTGGTGAAGACGGGCTCGTGAAGCATCTTGTGCCCTTCGATAGGTAATGTCAAAACTGCGTTTCAGGCGAGAGGTCACGAGACGGCTCTGCGCGATTGGCAAACGACCTCGCCCAGCGTCACAGGCGATGATGTAGTCAAGGTCATACACATGAGGCGATTGCACAACGGAGCGTCCCGGCTCGAATGGGCTCGTTCCGAGGTTGTCGTAGATTCCTCCATCGGAAAGAATCAGATCATGACGCTCCAGGGCACCATCAGGCCCGCCATCAAATGTGTAAGTGCGTTCGACTCCGGGTAGCAGTGTTGGGAACGCTGCACTGGCGGCAACGGCGTCAGCCACACTGATCATCTCCTGTACGGTGCCGTACGCCGAACAGGAACTTCGCAAGCTTCCAAATCTCATGGCGTTGTTTGAAACGAGGTCAGTTGCAGTGATCACTGTCGCAAGATTGTGGTGCGAGACATCGTTCATCGTTCGTTTCGCGAATACTTGTGATTCCAACGCATCAATTAATGCGTCCGTGCGGTTCGGTCGTTGTCGAACCGCACCAGGTACGTGTCGCTGCACGAGTTGCCGAGACCTTTTCGCGGAGTTTTGGATGGCCCTCAACGGATTCGCCGCGCGCAAGGCTATGTCCAGTTGAAGCCCGCGGCGTAATTGTTCGACGACCATGCCATCGAACTCGTGAAAGTTGGTTGGACCGTATGCGTAGTACGCAGCAAGCAAGCTGCCGCCACTGATTCCGGAGATTACGCTGACGCGGCGAAGGAGATCCTGGTCATGAAGCGCGCGCATACAGCCGAGCCCGAAGCATGCGGCTCTGAATCCTCCGCCGGACAAGGCAAGACCAATCTGACTCTCATTCATTCAGGGTTTCCGCCGCGAAAAAAATCGTCCGAGGCGGCGACGACTGCGCCGCATCGTCGTGAAGGACGGTGTTCCACTGTGCCATCCACCGGGCCAAGACTTTTCGAGTGGGTGAAGACTTACTACATTGTTGGTCGAGGGTGCGCTTTCAGTTCGTCTCGCGACGACGCGCGCAAAGATTTGCGCAGTTCCAGCCTCGTCTCGCCAGGAAGACCAGGTATCTGCGAGTCCGCCGACAATGAGGATTACGCCACGTGGAAGCCCTTTGGCGAAGGGAAACACCAGTTCCACCATGGCGGCTTCATCGGTGGGACTGGGATCCGCGGGTCCATACGGGTGGCTATGCCAATTGCCAATGAACGCCGAGAGGCCGCGGGAACGGTCTCGATAATATTGAACTAGGTCTTCCGCGCCTTCAATCCCATTTAGAAAGTATGCCGAAGATAACTTGCTGTCGGGCGCGGGCCCTGCGGCCGCGTCGATCCAAACGCAGCGGCAAGCACTATCATAATGTCCAAAAAGCATGCCGCCGGTCTCGACACAATGCCCTCGGATACGTGCACCTCGGCGAACCTCAGTCCGAATTTCCGTGAGGGCTGACGGGCTCAGCCTTACTTCGAAGCCACATTCAAGATCAGTCTCCACGTGGTCGTTGGCCCATCCCAGCGAAGTCACTGGAGGCAATGTGGTGTCAGAAGCACTTGAATCGAGGCGAACGATCGTGGCGACCATCGGTTGTGAACGCTGATCGTTCGTTCCGCCAATCAAAGCCTGCATGCCCGCGTCACACAGGCGTCCCGACAGTGCAGCCAACTCGGCCGACGAGCCCGTAAAGGTCGGAGAGGAACAACCGGGTTCCGGCTGAAAACTCGCGCGGTGTTGGCCCGGGAAGAAGTCCTCGGCAACGTCGAACAACTTCGCACTCATATAACCAAATGAATCGAGGGCCAGTTTCCGCATTATGTCTCGACTGGCGCCACTTGCCTCAGGTTTTGAGATGGTCACGACGCCGCGCCGTGCTTCGTGCCCCACCATCACCGTGAGCAAAGGCGGCCACTTTGCATCTGAACGGGCCCTTTGCAACTCGAGGAATGAAGCCACGGAGGAGTCGGCGGTTGCATCGACTATGAGGTCCATATCTAGGATGGTCTCGTCGACGTCAGAGAACATCATTTCGGCGCTGCCAAACATCGGAATCGTCGTGGGGAGCGAAGTAAGGCGGTTTAGACGGTCAGCCAAGGCCATCGCTTTCGGACGGGTGATGTCTTCGAAGTTGAACGGCTGTCGGACCAGGATTCCAGGGGTCACCAATTCGTCGTCAAGAACGCGCACGATATTCGCGCCGGCTCGGACGCAGTATTCAGCGATCGGTGATCCAAGTGCGCCGCAGCCAAGTATCAACACCTTCTTGGATTTGACCCAGGCCGCCGCGCTCGAGTGATCTCTACGAACGGTCACTTCGTCACGGGCCTCCATTACCCTCACCCATGACGCCGCAGCGCTCTCGACCCAAAGCGGAAGCAACTCTTCGACGACTTCAGCCACCCGTGCCCATAACGCGTCGCCCCCAGTTGTATGCACGATGTTTTCGGCGAGCCGTCGCCCAATCTCATCAAATCGCCAACACACGAGATGTTGTCGAAGGTGTCCGTCATCGAGTCTTCGCGAGGGAGTACCAATCAGAAGTAGGAACTCTTCCGGCTCGAGGGATGATTCGTCGGCTCTTCGTGTACCGAGAAGGTCATTCATTGCACCAACCTCACCAACGGCTCGGAACAGCTCACTCCTTGGAACTCCCATGTGCTCCAACGCAGACACCAAATCCGACACTTGATTCGGGTACTCGAAAGACATCTCTCGTTCCAACAACGCGGCGAGGACAATCGTCGTGCTGTGGTCATTCTGCACTGGCGCGATCTCATTGCGAACGAATCTTCGACGCAATTCATCGCGAGAGGTCCATTCAACGACGTCGAGACGTCCGCCCCCGAAATTCTCTGCTATGCCGACTACTAATCGAAATGACTGTGAATCCTTAGGATCTTCAATAGTCGCATTGGAAGTGCCGCGAGAGACAACTTTTGGCGGCGGAGCCAAATCCCCTAGATTGGCGCGAATCACAATGGAACCATTGGATCCAGTGATGTACGCGACGGGAGGATGTAGTGGTTGATCGTCTGGATCCAATTCCCCAATCGCAGCTCGATCGAGCCAGATCGTGAGTCTTTCAATCAATCCGAAGATACCGTCCGAGGGATCCCACTCAATGTTGGGTGCCGCGTAGAGGCACACTTGGCTTCCGAATTGAACGTGCGGCGATCCCGCCCAACGCCGATGAGGTACAACTATCTGGGGGATCTCAAATGGGAAATTTGAAGATACGAGCACGAAGAAGCGTTCGCGGGCATTGAGGCGGATTCCGTTTGGCGTACTCGAGATGTGCGAACAGTCAAGTGAAATCGAGAGCTGAACTTTATCCGAAAGACCGACACGTACCGGTTCTTCCACCGTTTGAACGGCGCCTCGCGACGCATTCATTAGTTCTTTCAATTGATCGAGAGCCATTTGATGACCCTCTGTCAATTGAAGTGCTGTCATGCGTTACCAAAGCCAATCGGCCGTTGCGGTGCACTTTCCTGGCCGCGAGCCGCCACGACGGCGCGCTGGACACGGTCGAGTCCCGACAGTGCAAGCCGCTTCTTGCTCAATATTCCACCAACGACCACGGTTGCCCCAAGTGCGAGTAACACTCCTGCACCAATGCTGCGCGCAGCCTTTGTGACGGACTCGTCGGATGTCGCCTCAACCTCGGCAATCTCAAAACCGTTGTCACCAACGACGAATACCAAGGGTTCCGGAGCAGCGGCGTCTGGATACGCTCCGGTGCAAATGAATTGTGCCGCTATCTCCTCATATCTCGAACGAGCGATGACATGCGGAGGGTTGTCGCCGGCTTTGTTCTCTGTGGGAAACTCCGAGCTGCTCGCAATGACGAAGTTGGGAACAGCAGAGTACTTCTCCATCATGTCCAGGAGGTCTTGCTTCAACACATCCGTACCATCCTCGGGAACGTACATGACTTTCTTTGAGCAGTGATGTGGTGCCAGAAGGACATTCCACGTAATCCGTTCGGTTCGCTCGGCGTGCTCACTAAAATCAAAAATCTTCTTGATGGTCTCGTACGCGAGATCGCCAAACAAGAGTGCCGAGCCTTGACGATCCCCGTCGACCTTCACCGTTGCCTGAAGCGCGAGCGATGTGTCGTTTCTCGCTTCGGCACAGTCGTCCTTGAATGGAGCATGGATGAATAGTTCAAATTGTTCTGACACATCAATGCCGTCAATCACAGTGACGAGCTCGCCGGGATAACTCAGGTTCTCCTCCGGCAATTCCCTATAATCGTGTTTCTCGTGATCTATGTCCATTCCGACAACACGTATGCGATCTCCCGACGCGACCTGTCTGCCAGCTGAGATTTCCGTCAACGTCGCTGCGACGCGTCGATGAGCTTCTTCGTGGAAGGCCTCGGCGTCGTCACAGAGGGAAATGTCCTCTTCGGTATATTCTCGCCATAATCGCGGCGTGGCCCACAATTCTCCAATCGTGACTCTTGCGAGCAAGTCAGCGAATCCCAGGCAATGATCTTTGTCCGCGTGAGTGAGAATGAACGCGGCGAGATAGGGTTTGCCGTCTCTTTGTGGAAGTACTTCTACGAGACGGTCAACTACTGCCGCGACGATCGGGTCATCGTCGTTAGCCATCTCCATATCATGAATATCAACTTGAACGACAAGTTCATCATTGATGACAATCGTTGTCGTGTCGCCAGTGCCGACCGGCCAAAAGACTATTCCGCTCTTCGGAAAAGATTCGGCGTTCACGCGCACCACCTGTCGTCGCGCTCAAGAACCTGGACTCTCCTGTTCATATGGACTCCTAGCCATTCGCTGCCTACGAACGAATGTTCGTACTAGTATACCGAGTGTCACGACGATGGCTCGGACGCCACGGTCAAAGAGTTACCGTCCAAAGGATTCGCGCGGGCACGTCCGGGACCCTTCGAATCGCCTCCAGATCGATCCCTCCGTTGATCGGCCATACGCGCGCGAGGCGCTGCCAACCTTCTTCAGCGCGAGTTTCATCCATCAGATGGAGTCCGAGAAGTGACTGCGCTTCGAGCCACCAAGCACCCCTTTGATGTGCGTCGATAGCTATCGCTTCGAACGCTTCCGCGGCAGCCCGAGCGTCTGGCTGGGGTCCAATTCGGTGGATCTCCGCGAGCCCCAGTTGAGCCCAGGCCCGCGAAACCGGCGTGGCGGGACTCGTGAAAACGCGTTGGTAACGACGGAATCCGTCTTCAAGATCGCCCATCGCGATGGAGATATCTGCGCGCACGAGGTCGAAGTCATCGAGGTACCTGCCAGTCCGAAACGAATCAGTCGGGTGATCGAGGGAGTCAAGTCCGTGTGAGCCGAATTGGGCGAGCCGCACACGTGCGACAAGAAGCTCCGCCGTCCGCGCATCAACGCGATTTAAGGGCTCCTGCTCGAAGTCGAAGCGCTTCTTCATCGCTTCGATCGATTCCATCGGATCGTCAACGATACCGAGATGCGCCAAGGCAATGGTCTCAAGCCACGCACCCCATGCTTGCCATCGGGCGATTGCGTAGCGACCACGTCGATAACGAAGTTGAAAGGCGTAATCCAGTGCAGCATTGAAGTCCGCCAGATAAAGAGCTGCGTCGCCGGCTTCATAGAGCGCGCCGGCCAAGCGTTCGGCGTCAGCCACATTCTGTAGGCCATCTATTGCCCGGACTGCGGATGCACTCGCTTCGCTTGGTCGAAACGAGTAACGATTCGCTTGCGATTGATAATAGAGATCGGTCGGAAATGGATTACCTTTCGCGTCAGATCGAAAAGCGACGGACCAATTGACGAAGTCACGAAAACGCGTGCGATCGCGCGAGCGCAAGAGAAGTGCACAGGCCCGCGTAATCAGATAGTTCCTAAGTGGACGCGGCTGGACATGTTTCAGCGTGCCGGGTCGATCGGCAAGCCAAAGAACAAGGGACGACATGGATCCTGAGTGGTACAAGCTGTAACGGACCCCGTGTTTTAGATGCAACACCAACGCTCGAATTCGAAGATGAAAGAGGTCGTCACGCCACGCAATCGACCACGCCCGGCGATCGTCTGCGGCGTCGTTCACTCCAAATCTTTCGACGAGTTGCGCCTGCGTAGCGCCGCTCGGCCGTTTGAGATTCAGCGACATTGTCCTTATTCCGTCGCGACCAAGTTCTAAGGCTTGCGCTAGATGCTCGTCGACACGAGCTCCAGCGCGGAGCGAGAGTTTGAGGAACGAAGCTGCGACAGTTTGCAGGGCGTCCTCATTGCTCACGTCTGATCGCCAATCGGGCACAAAGCTAATTCGGTCCACGTATGTTGGGAACGCGCGAACAATCAAGTGATGAGAGTGTCTATCAGGTTCGAACCAGTGAATCTCAGACGCGTCCGTAAGGATCTGATCCAAGAGGTCGGCGAGGTCGGCATCTGCGCCTTGGTATCCGTAGAAGACCACGACCTTACCTTTGCCAATCTCTGCCAGAGTTTTGACTTGAGGGGCAAGTAGGGGAGCAATGAGTTGACGATCGGTGAATGCCACAGTCATTGGTGCTTCGGCGGTGCCATGAAACTTGACGTACGTTCCCGGCGCAGTTGAAGCAAGAGGCATGAGTGGATTCGTAGTGGCCGGCGCAGCCCTGCCGGTTCGATGCGGCGAAAAACCAAGTTCCGTGCACGCCCGCTCAACCGCGTCATCGATATTTGGAGTCCACACCAATCCGTTCGACTGGAGAACCTGCGCTGCGACGGAGTGAATTGCGTTCGGTGTTGCGCCGCTCAGTACTCGGCAAACCTCATTTGTAAATTTGACCCCGTATCTGGTCAATGTCCCGAACAAGACTTCGGACGCTGTGTCGAATTGACCAATGTCCGGATATCGAAGTTTGCCCGGGTGTTGCCACCGCCGCATTTCAGCGTTTTCGTTGGGCAGGGGGTCGCAACTTTCCCAGCCAATTGACTCGAGAACCGCTATCGAAAGAGGTGAGAAAGTTGGAAGATTCGTCGGCGCCGGCCGAGACGCACCGGCGCCAATGAACAAAAGCCAATCGTCCAGTTTCATTGTCACCTTCCAGCGATCATGGCATACAGGTTTGGTCAGATCCGCTTCGTACGCGTTAAGCCAACATCCTTCTGAGTCGTATATCACCTATGACTGCGAGACAGAGTGCGAAACCTAGATAGATCCCATACTCCGACAGTTGGAGACGCCAGAATTCGCTCTCGGGGACATAAAGTCCCACACTCTCGAGGCGAAGACGCGTGACGCAGTACTCAGAACCATTTCGTGCGTGACCGCGAGGTGAGTTCATACAATCGAGCATCTTGGTCGCGGATAGGTCGAGCAGTTGTGCACTGGGAATTGACTTCGTCCCTCTGGGTGCGTATCCACTCCCGCGCCCCCAAGAATCTGCTGGGATTCCACCCGAAGAGTAAAAACCGGATGACGAACCCAGCGAAATCTCTGAGGAGCTCACGACCGCGAATTGTGGAGAAACGAGAATAGGTCGGATCCCAGTTTCGACGAAGAATACGACGACAGCTGTCAACAGAAGACCCGTTGCCAAACTCCAACCCGTATGACGAAAATAGAGCCCGACCAGGACCACGAGTGAAAACGCGAACACGCTGTAGACGAATGGCATGAAACCTGATATTGGGAATCCGGTAGGGGAGATCCTCGCGCTGTAATGCGTAGCCTTGTTCCACCAGTCATAAATCAGACACAGCGGCCCTAACACCGCCGTAAGAATCGCGACGTTGACGATGAACTTACTCAATAGCCAACGAGACCTCGAAAAGGACTGCGTCCACGCCAGGCGGGTGGTTCCGACTTCAAGTTCGCGCGCAACCGCATTGACACCTAACATTGCGCCGAAGAATGGCCCAACTGACACTCCGATGATCATTGCGATTGTGTTGAACTGACCTGCATTCATGACTTGTTGGAAGCGACTTTGACAGAATTCCTGATGAGCCGCCGACACCTGATTTCCTCGACACGGATTGGACAGAAAGTTGCGCCACACTTCACTTTCGTGCCTCCCCATGAGGATCAAGAGAATTGCGATTGTGGTCACGACAGCCGCCATGACATTGACGAGACTGCGTTGTTGTCGCCACGCGGTCCAGGTCATCAGAGTTCTCGTACGCCCGAGAATGCATCCGCAGTGTCATCGTCCTGATCGCCGAGTCTCAAATATGCCATCACTATTTCGTCAAGTGTTGGGGACTCGATGAGCCAACGCGAGTCCATGATGGGGAGTTCAATGCGCGCCATGAAAGAGAATTCGCGAACGCTGTGGCGTTCTTCAAGCACTATCGCGCCCGCCGGAAACTGAGCACTCAGACGTCGATCAGATGAGAGGATTCGGTGGCTCTCCATAACAAAATCGATGTCATTGGCGAGGACCACTTGAGATTCCGACAACACGATGACGTAGTCGCAAATGGATGAAACGTCAGCAAGGGAGTGCGTAGAAAGAATGACGCTCGAGCCATTCTGCGCGACGTCGTTCATGAGCAAACGAAGTAGATCTTCTCTTGCCACCGGATCGAGCGCGGCCGCCGGCTCGTCGAGCAAGAGAAGTTCAGGCATCTTCGCTAAACAAATCGTGAGGGCCACCTGAGCCTGTTGTCCGCCGGAGAGCTTTGACACCCGAGAATCCAGCGGGACGCCAAGCCTGGACAAATTCTCGAAGGCGAGGTCGCGATTCCACAAAGGATTCGAACTTTGTCCAAAGTGAAGCAACTCCCTAACTTTGAACGATGAATACGTGGGACGATCTTGATCCAAGTATCCGACTCGACGTATCGAATTGTGTGGGCGAGCCATGAGGTCTGCACCTAGGACTTTCATGGCCCCGGTGCTCGGAGGAATTAAACCAGCCGCAATTCTCAGCAGAGTGGACTTGCCCGCCCCATTTGGACCGACGAGTGCGGTCACTCGGCCACTCGGGACTGCCAACGTACAATCCTTTAGAGCCCACTTGCGACGGTACCGGCGACCTAAGCCGGTCGCTTCGAGAGCAAGTACGTCAGCCATGAGTAATTTCGACTGCTTTGCGGAGTCGCAGGCGCACCAACTCCAATATCTCCTCATCGCTCGCGCCGGCCGTCCTCGCGCCGGCTATCCATGATGAAAGCGTTGCGGCCAACATTGGCGCGGTGGCCGGTTCTTCGTCATCCTTGATCTGTGTTTTGACGAACGTTCCAACGCCCCATTGCGTTTCAACTGCCCCCTGATGTTCGAGTTCTCGATAGGCGCGGTAAACGGTGTTCGGATTAATGGTGATTTGCTTGATTACCACTCGAACCGGCGGGAGCCGGTCGCCCGGCTTTAACGAGTGTGAAGATATTGCTTTATTCACTTGCTCAATCAATTGTCGGTAAGGTGCTACGCCGGTGCCAGGATACAGTCGAAATACAATGCCGACTTTCTCTTTCATGTCCTAGTACTCTAGTACGCGACCCCCTTAAAGGTTGAGGCCAGCCATGGCTCGGACGGAAGAATCGAACGTGCCGTTGTATGCCAACTGAAGCCACTGTTTACATCGAGACCGCGATGTAAACAGTGGCTTCAGTTGGCATGCGCTTAACGGCCTCTACTGGAACTGCACCGATTGCAAATGATCGTAAATCTCGCCGCCGTAATCCCCGCAGCTCGTACCTCCGCCCGTGCACTGGTTGAAGTGATTCTGAGTCTCGTACAAGAGGTAATCGCTCGATCCAAGGTAGTAGTAGGCCCCACCTTCGTTAATGCCGGCGTAAAGACTGACCCCCACTGAACTGTTGTTGAAGCCGGAGTCATTTTGACCGGAGCAACCAGCGGCAAGATTGCCCGTGGCATTCATCTGCTCGCAAAGGTCTCCTCCGTTTCCTTCGTTATAGGTGCAAAAGTATCCTCCATTGCACCCTGATGGTCCCGGAGGTGGGGGAGTCGCCGATGTCAGATGGCTCGGCGCGTCCTTTGTCCTCAAGGAAGTTGCGCTTGCGCCGTTGGACGATACGACAAGTCCTAGCGAGCAGAGCGCAACAATCGCCGCTACGCGCATGAGACGGGGGTAAGTGTTCACTATTTCTCCGTTTTCTATTATCTCCTTGGGTCCCTATGACAATCCAAGGATCTCGTCCGCGCGCCGGAGGGCCGAAGTGTCGAACTGCTTGTCTGCGGTGATGACTGCCGAAAATTGACGATCAATCCGCTTCGCGTCGAGGCCGGCGATAGTACGGGCCACTCGGAACAGACCGACTTGATGACCGCAGCGCACTTCGGTCTCCGCGACAACTCGTTCACGCGCTAGCGACCTTGGGGGCGTTGCCGCAAGAAATGACTCCATCGCCTGGGCGGGCGAGATGTAATGGTCATCATGACGGGACATGCAGGTCGACCATTTGCGTACTGTCATTGCGTACGAGTGATCGAGAATCACCTGATTGGCTAAGAGGATGGTCAGATCCTGATACTGGGAATCGATTCTGAACCAATATCGATAGTGACCAAAGAGTTCTCGATCCGCCACCGCGATACAACCTGCCGTGCTGTGTCCGATCACCTCGCCAGTCGGCAGTTTGACGGTGACGCCGGGCCCGCGGGGGCCCGCGCCATCGAGATCCAAGTAATATCGATTCCTCGCCGACGAACTTAGATTCGAGACGTAGTGTTGATCGGCAGTCACTCTGTCCAAGAGTTCACGGCCAAATCCATTGGCCCTGGCCCACGCTGCATTGTCAATTCCGTACGGGAACATGAGTTCTGGCGTCGAGGTTGGTTTCGGGGGCCCCCAATAATCGAAGCCCTTGGATTTCATGCACGACCTGATCAGATACTGATCAGCTCTAAACAGAACGCGCGAATCCTTGGCACTGGGCCATGACGGCGGGCTAGCCACTGCCGAGCGAATTCCTGCGCAGCTTGTAAGTACGAGAATCGTTGAGAGAAACAAAATGACCCCGGATCGAAGACATGGTTTCTTCTCTGAAGCGTGATGTTCGAGAGAGGAAAACACCGACCGACCGCCCCGCCGTGATTAAGTACTAGTACGCGCGGATGTTAGTGTCTTGGTACATGGGAAGGCAAGTGGCAACTATTCGCTTCCGCTTAAATGTGCGTGGAGAAACACCGCCCTATCGACAGTTGGTCGATCAAGTCGTGAACGCAGTCAAACGTGGGCGGCTACTACCTGGGGATCGGTTACCGTCGGTTCGCGAGGTTGTCACTCAAATTGTCATAAATCCGAACACCGTTCATCGCGCTTATCGAGAGCTGGAACATTTGGGTGTTACAGAAGCTCGACCCGGACTCGGCACTTTCATCTCCTCCGATGTCGTCGGTAACAGCGGAGGAGAGCATTCTGCGAACCGAGCTCTTGAGTCCTGGGTCGAGCGAGCACAGATGTCGGGAATGTCCGACGACGAGATACTGAAAATGGTGCGCAAGGCTCTCGTTGACTCAACAAAAGAGTCAAACGTCGCGGAGACCGCTAAAGGCGGGAAAGCCCGATTGGCATCTCGACCCCGCGCCTCAGCACGACAATTTTTACCCGCCCTTGCGCGACGGAGGCCCGCAAATTTGAACTGAGAAGCAGCGGACCGATTTGAATCTCGAGATGCCGAGTCTCACTTAGAGTTGAAGCGTCGCCTTATGACACGCCTCCCTCTCTGAAGTCATTGGATGAAGCATCGCCACGTTAGCGATTCAGAGGCGCCGGTTTGTTCTAAATGGTCGGTCAGTGGTGGATGGATCCCGGAACCAGTTGATTTGAGTTTCGAACCTGGATTCGAAGTGAGAGTTGCGCGAAGATTATCGACTCTTCATAGGTCCATAGCATTTTGTCCGATTGAAGTGCGCAGTCGGAGTCGGGCTCGCTCGCGGCGCTTGCGAATCGCGCCCCGACTCGGATTCGGAGGCTCGAATCCGCGAAGATCCCACTCTTTGACAACTTCTTCATCCGAGATTCCCTCAGCTTGTCGCCAGAGGACAAGAACGTCACGGTCATCAAGGAGTGCCAAAGCATCCAGAAAGTCTCGGAACGATGTTCGTATCTCGATTTGGTCGACCGGATCCCACGAATCGTCAAAGTACGAAAGGTCGTCTTCAACGAAGGACTCTTCCGGTCGAATTCGTCGAAGTCGGCTCCGAAGTCGATTGCGTGCTGCGACAACGATATAGGGGAACTCTCGATCAAGGAACTCCGGGCCATAACTAGCAATTAGGTCGTGGAGTGAGTCTTCATCGACGACATGTCGCACCTTGTCATAGGTGGCTCGCCTACGTCGATCTCGGCTCTGGTCGCTTTTGGGATCCCGGTCCGACATTGGAATAAGCATTGCACGTGTCACATATTGGGCTCGTACGGCGTTTATAAGGTATGAGAGGCATTTCCCCAGGAGGCAATATATGAGATTTCTCCCGCTAATTGGCGCGCAAACGAATCAATCAAAGCCCGGCGTTTATGAATTTCGAAAGAGGTATCGAAGGCGAGTGCTGTCACTTCAAGATCTTGCCCCTGCACTTGCAAGTCAAAATGAGCTGGATGAGGCTCGTTCGGAGATCCTCTTTCACAAGTTGTATGAGGTCGTCGCACTGGAGGTGGCACGTCAATTCTCCGTTCCTTTGGAGATATCGGAAGATGATGACAGGATTCTTCGTGAAATAGCGTCGATGGCTCAAGTGTCATTGAATGACGAGAAATTCAATGTGTCGGAAGACGACGTTGATCGCATCGTCTGGAGAAATGCGGCGCGGACATCTTGTATGACGCTCTTTGATCATGTGGCAAACGCCGTCGAGAATCGTAGGGAGCAGTCGCAGAGTGCGGTGCCGATGACCATCTCGGCTGACGACTGGCCGCAACGCGTCATGAGCGATACGTGGTTCGATCGTGAACTCTTCTCACGTTCGAGCGGACTCTTTGAGGACGAGATTGAGATTGCACTTACGTGTGCTGCACGCGCAATCATCGAATGGCATCTTTTCAAGGCGCCCGGAATGAAGTTCCGCTATCAAGGAATTGATTTGTTCATCATTGCGGATGAAAGTGGCCAAGAATTGCATTTCGCAGAAATTCAATCTCCGACCGTTGCATACATGGAGGCTGAAATGAAGCGTGAGGACGATGGCTTTTACTACTTCGCAGCCGAGGACGGATTCATAATGCCGATTGGAAGCCCGTTGTACTTGGAGGAGAATGCGGGAATCGTTACCATCAGTTCCGGCAATGGAGAGTTTGTTGCACCGCGCGTTTTTAGCCTCTCATTTAGGATGATTGGAGCTGCACCTTCAATTGGTAAACGGGGCAGCGATATCTCCGAACCATTGCTAGTATTGACGTTTTCCGGTACTGGTGTGGAGTCATTCTTCGCGGTCCCAAAAGGTGAACTAGAAGAAATCGGGGAGGGGAGTTACCTACTCCAAACGAACGTCAAGCATTAGTTGCCGAGACCCTGAACTGAAAGTTCGTGCAGCAAGTGGTTGCGAATTGGGCGTTGAGTTGGTGTCTGACTGGAGCCGACGGAGCGTTCGCCAAACCGACACGCGTTTCACATCGAATTCATCGACTACCAATTCGTACGTCGGAAATGATCGTGATCGCATTTCTTCGATTGCACTTTGTTGGGCGTTCTGGGAGTCTGCATCAAAGTGTGAAAGATCTATCGATGCTGTCGGGCTTGCCGCCACGAGCTGCACGGTTTTGCCTTCGGCCAACGGAGATTGTTGAAACGGTGATACGTCCTCTTCAGACGGATTCAATTTGTGTCGATGGCCAGCAAGAACAAGGTGAGACGATCCATTGACTGCCTCCGCGAACGCTTCTTTGCCTCTTAGATGAGCAGGACCAACGTTGCGTGTCCACCACCGTTTGAACCACCACCCGTCCTCAAATGCGTGTGGAGGATGATGCATCGCAACGATTTTGAGGCAACTTGTGTCGTGTGGAGCCTGAAGGGCGCCCAGAAGATTCGAACAGACCTGCGAGCAATCTTCACCTATCGGATGAGATTCGATCTTTCCCCATGCCATTGACGCCGCAACCAAATGGGGATCAATCGTATTGACCCGGCGAACGATCAAGCCGAATTGACCCGGGCGGTCAATCTCTATAGACGCACTGTAAGAATCGAGTCCGTCGACTTCGCGTATGTTCTCGAAGTTGTCAGAGTGCGCATCGCCGCCGGCGATCCGCTCGAACAACGGCCAAGATCCTCCCCACACGTCGTGGTTACCAAAGACGTCAATCCATAGGACACCGCCCATGTTCGAATCTCGCAATGTGTGGTGTAGATAGTTGTAGCCATCGAACACCACTGTTCCATTCGGCAATCTGCGGGGACCAACTGTTTCGGCATCGCCAGTATGTATCACTACTAACGTTGGAGAATCCTCAGCCGCGGCAGCTTCGGCCGCAATTTCGGAAAGCTCTGCTTCCAACGCGACCAGGGCAACTCCGCTACAAAGGTCTAGATGATCAAATCCCAATAAGCGACTTGCTCTTTTGACTCTCATAATTTTGGACTTGAAACGCTTCCGGGCAGCGGCGCGTGCCTCGGGTTCGGGACTGGTCAACCCTGGATCCGCGTAAAGGTGAAGGTCCGTGAGGTGAATTATCGAGTAAGCACGCAGGCCTGTCAATGGAGACTCGCTTTCGTTCTGTGGATGTCAGACTCGAGCGCCACCAACACTATTTCAGCCGGGAGGTTTTGGCTTCGTTTGCTGATGGCTGGGCTTCACGAAATCACGACGGGGTGAAGGTGTCTCGATCGCAGCTCGAGCACGAAGGCAACTTTAAGAAACCTTGCAGCTGCATCGGGCATCCAATCACTCGTCTTCTTCGTTCCCCGAAATCTCCACGTCGACGCAACCGAAGAGGCGTGTCGAGAACGAGGCTCGATTAGCGATTGCTTGCACACCAGTCGCACAGACGTCGGTTGGCCGTTCCAGGCTTGTCGTTGCCGTTCCGCTTGATTTCTTTGCCGTAGGGGCATTCAGACTGATCGTGATAGACGGGATCTTCTGGATCGGTGTCGGTGTGAAAAGGGTTTACAAGCACAAGAATGTCCTTTCGGGTGACTGTATTAGTACACAATATAACCGGAGAGCACAGGGCGTTGGCGTACCGGTGCCGACTAGGTGAGAACGGGAAGATTCGATGATTTCAGAGCTCAGTTGCCTTCTTGACGATGTACTAGTACACTAAGTATGTCGAGTTGAAATTATTGGCCACATTGGAGGAAAAATGATTGGGCGATTGCACAAAGCGAAGGTTCTACCGGCGACACTCTTGTTGGCACTATTTTCAACGCCGACACTCCTTGAGTTGACAGTGACGGCGCCACCGGCGTCAGCAGCGACTGGAATCTCGGGAACGATTCTCTGTCCCGCAGATTTCGTGACGGGCGTTTGGATTCAAGCGAGTCGTGGCGGATCTGGCTGGGCGCAGTTTTCGCCAACCGGCAACAACGTGGTGAATTACTCCTACGAATTACCGAACGGGGGAGCGTGGACCGTTCATGTTGGCTGCGGCGGAACGAGATCCAATTGGCGTTACGCTCCAAACGGCAATACGACCACGACGCGGACGTATGTCAATTGGATCTGTTTTACGCCCGATGATGGACTCTATCCGGTTAAGTATTACTGCGCCATCAACTAGGCGTGGAAAGCAATCGACTGTTGGAATAGTTGGTCGGTTAAGAGTTTGTGCTGATGAGAATCATCAGCACGGACACTGCGATGAACACAATGCCCGCAATCTGAAATGCGATTGAGCGTGCCAACCATCGAGAAGTTTTCAAGTTGTTATTCCGAAGTGACCTTAGATATGTCACCGAAATTGTCGCAACGCTCTGGTCCCATCCGTCGTCAACCCAGTTGTCTTTGACATAGCTGGCCAACTCGTCTTCATCACTCGAAAGGACTATCTGAGGTCGATTAATAACTAACGCGAAAAGGGCAGATGTGACAAATGCGGCCAGTGAAACCGCGATAGTCCACCGCGCGTCAATTGGCACCGATGACTTCGCAACCCCGGCTGCGATCGCCAAGAGACCTGACACGAGAGCGACGAAACCTCCAGACGTCGTGACGAGACTCAGTGCACGAGTCCGAACATTTTGATAGTCCGCTTTGGCTCCGGTCACCTCTGAGGCAATGTATGCTCCCAAATCGTTACCCTTTGAACCACTTTGTCCTTTTGCCTGGTTTTCGTCAGTCATATTTAATGCCTTCCGGTGGGCGGCGACTCTCACTCATTCTTGGGAATCGGGAGCCATAGCCTCGGGTCGAGGCTTTACGTGCAGAGGGGGCGCGAATCCAATAGGTGCGTTACTGATGGCAACGGCCCGCTTGAAGCTCGATCCTATTGACACTTTTGCCGCCACGGACGCACGCACGTCAATTGCTTCACCAGTTTGCGGGTTGCGGGCGGTTCGAGCGCTCCGTGCCGCGCGTTCAAAGGATAGGAATCCGGGCAAGACAATCTTTTCGCCTTTGGCAACGGACCCAACAATGACGTTCTCGAATGCCCGTAGGACTTCGATCACCGTCTTTTTGTTGACGTGACTCTCGTCGACTATTGCTTGCGCCAATTCTGCTCTGTTCATGGGAGTCCTTCTCGGAACCTCGCTACCGTCTCAAATTTTCCAGCCATTTGCGATGTACTAGTACACACTATATGATGGGGCGGCTTTTGTATTGGAAGGTGGCTGGGTTCGTCCGAAGTAGGAATCGGATCCGACTGGAAGTGTGAAACGCAAGGAGGATCAAGTGACGTATTCGAATCCGTTCATGTTTGCAATCGCGCCGGACAGTGATTACAGAATTCGATTTGTGTCCTACGCAGCGTATGTAGAGCGGGTGATCGTAACGATGAGCCCGAACCAATACGTCTTTACGGGTACGGGCGAAGGCGTGCCAATGACTACATCCGATGGCCTATTAGAACTAAAAGGAACAACCAGGCAAGGAATAAAGGTGTCCGTGCTTTTTGAATTTAGTACTGACGGTACGAACTTCACTCCGGCCACAGTCGCACAAGTGTGGCAGACAGCGACACTCATCCTTGTTGGTACAGAAGACGCAAACGACAATGACAACAACGACACGGTAATGACAGTCGACCTGAAGAGGCTTTAATGTGTCGAGTCGCGGCCGACAGAGGCAGGGCGAATATCGGAGTCAAGTTCCACAGGGTCCTGCGCCCAACGGAATGAAGCAAGATCGTTCCCGCGAAAAGGACGGAGAATGGCGCAAGAAGCGCGATGTCGCAGGCAAGACGAGGCAGAATCGGTAGTCACCGAGACCAAGTCCAGGAGATGAACTGACATGATCCGTTCAGCGTTTGAAGGTCCTAAACGCAGAGCAGGTCTCGTTCATATCGACTCATCAGCGATCAATCGACTCGCATGTCCTTCTGCATTAAACGAACGAAGCGCGGCCCAGTTCTTGATCGAGAGCCGAAAAGAATCCGTCCGCCGTGGCATCAATTGGCTGCAGTGACCAGCACTCCAAACGCTTGCGGTCAACGGGTGACGGACCCATCATGACTGACCAGCCTTTCAATGCGGGTCCGACAGCATCAAGCAGCGCAACGATACTCGGGTCGCGAAGAGATGTGCCGACTGCGAGCAGGCGCTTGTTTTGGAGCACTTGAATGACGTGAGACCAAAGGGAGCTTCGCGTTTCAGCCAGCGATGCAAGGTCGTGATCGGTGAGAACAAGAGAACCTTCAACGTTCGGATCTCCGTGGAGTTTGACGATGGCGCGATTCGGAATTTTCCCAACAATCTCGTCAACGACAATTGTGACATCGCTCGCGGACCCGTCTAGTGACGCCTCGAGGAGAGAATCAAAGTTGGTGGTCAAGATCTGAGGGAACAACTTGGTGCCGATCCGGTGGGCTGGCGCAGACTTGAGCGGAAACGGGGGATTAAGCATTGCTCGAACAGTTGATTCGAGTTCCGCTCGGCCGTTCAATGACTCGAGGTCTGCCGCCACGGAATTGAGGAACGCACCAGCCGTCATTGGCGGCGTATAGCCGGGATTCAATTCGGTCAAACGCTGTACTATCCGATCGGCAAACGCAACCGCCGTCGGTAATCCAGTTGAAATCGAGGCGCCTGCGCCGAAGAGGGGGACGACTTCTCCGTTCTGAACGGCGTCAATGACTTCTTTTGGTATGTGCGGAAACGGGTGCGTCGCGCGTGTGACCGTGTCACGAGATTCCAATTGTGTAGTGCGACGTGCACGAATGAGATCGCGGAACGAGTTTGTCAATATCGTGGATATCGCGCGCGCCACCGACTCCGCCAAGTCCATAGCAAGACTAAATTCGCCCCGAAAAACACCGCCATCCCAACTGGAAACCCGGGCTCGAAATGCGTCTCGCCGAACGGCGGCGTCCGACTCCCTTTCGACGTCGTAGGCGAGGCGTTTGAAGAACGCGAGCACGGGCAGGCCACAACGTTGCGCCTCGAGGTATTCAAGCTCGGTTACCGAACGTCCATCAGATTCTGGATGAGGAATCCAACCGTAGGATTCACCCAGTATCAGAACGAAGACGTCCGCGCCTTCGATTTCGCGCTGTATGCGCAACCACGAATCTTCGCCGGTGGGTTCAAGTTGTTCTGCGTGAACAGGTTCGTAATTGGATCGACGGAGCCGATCGACCACTTCTGCGCGCTCGTTGACCAAGTCACGCATTGTTGAGCTGATGAACACTCGGAGCCCGGCCATGAGTCATGATCGTACAGCCGGTCAGACGTCATGGTCGGACTTCAATCGATGGTGGTGGTGGTTGAGTGAGCATCAGAGAGTGCTTGGTAAATCGGAGAATTGACCGGCAAAGAGTAGAACCATATTTCTGCAGATCCCTCATCGAAGTTCTTCACCGATCCCTCGGCGGGGCTGCGGCGCGTCGCCACCTTGCTACGACAGCCGCCGCTTCTTTCATCCAATAGGGGGATTAAGCGTGCCAACGCAATCAACATGCGATTTGTCGATCCATCAAAACAGGAGACGGCGGTTTGGTACCGCGCTCGGTGAGGTACTCGCCTCGTGAACTTCGAAGAATACAACGGACGTTGTCGACCGAGATTTCACTGTGCTTCCTGACGCCGATTGCGCACATTTCCCACTACATTTGTGTGCTAGTACAGTTGAATTGCAATGTTGCGTGGGTCGACCACATTCATTGTGGGTACGTCGTAGCTGCTCGAGTCAAACGGAGATCCGAATGGTCCCACGTGACGTGGTCGTACCTGTTGTCACATGGCGGGCCACTTCAGCCACTCCAATACACCCCGAAGCCGCTGAAAGCCTGCTTGTGGAGATTTATCTTGAACTCTGAAACACAATTCGGTCAAATCTGTGGTCAAGGTCATTCCCTGTGTGCTAGTACAGTATTATTGAGGTAAAGGAGCCGAGTTCAATAGGGCTGTCGTCGATCGTCTTGCAAGAACATTCGGATTCAGTTTAGGGAGAAGAGTTGAATGCATAAGAATGAGGCAATCCAGGGCGGAGAACAGGCCGGTGCGATGGGCATGTTCCGGAATCGAACTCTTGTCGTCCTCGCGTGCGTACTTACTCTTGTAGTGGCGCTCGTTTGGTTCGGCAGTACCAGAGTGTTGGGTGCATCCACCGCAACGACCATTCCAAGTGCTTCGAATACACCGAGCGGCGTGACGTTCGTGAGGCCATTTACTACGGTTCCAAGCCAGACGCCCACTCGAATAGCCGTCCCGGTGGTTCCTTCATCTTCGACGGCGTGCACTCCAAGTCTCATATCCGCGACGGTGACGGGCGTTGGGCCCGACGGCAACAATCCCAGCACCGGTCAGTTGTTGATAAGTCTCAACTCTTCCGCAGGGTGTTCGCTCCTGGGTTTCCCGTCTGTGTCGATGAGCGATTCCACGGGCGCAGTCGCGGCCGAAGTAACTAATGGAGGGACAGCGGGAGCAAATCTTGTGCCGTCGATCGTCACATTGGGCTCAAGTGTTCCCGGATCATTCATTATTCAGTACAACCAAAATCTCAATTGTCCGGTTGACACGTCGTTGGGCGTGGAAATTCCGGGTAGCAGCGTTCCCATCGCAGTGAACTTGAACGCGACTCTCGTCGCAATCTGCGGAGCAATCAAAGTCACGCCAATCATTCAAGGTAATAACGCTCTTGAGTATCTCTAATTGACTGAAATTGAAAGTGGGGGAAATGTCATTGAAATTTAGTCGTGTGGTTGCGACCGGATCATCGATTGCACTGCTTCTGGCAGTGAGTCAATTTGCCATACAAGCCGCCACCGGGGTCGGATTGTCACCTGCCGCCGCCGACAGCAATATCTACGGCACCGACAGTTCAGGTCCAGGAGCTGCTGGAAGTTCTCCAAACTATTTAGAACCTGGTTGCACCCAGTATCGTTTCAGAACATACATGGGACAGTTTGGCGAAACCACTGGAACCGGTTTGACAGAGGAGGCGCCGGGCTCGACTTATAACAAACAAACGATCATCAACCAGGCCTACGTCAGCGAACAAAACGGCTACGGCTTTGGCGCGGGAGCGTATTGGTGGATGGGTGGCATTGCCGATACCGGTTACGCGCAGACCGCTAGCGAGGCGACCTGGTGGGGGGGTCAGCAAGCAGCCAACGCAATCGTTTTTTTCCAAAGTGCTCAGGCGTCTTCCGGATACAAGTACACATCAAACTTCATCTTTATGGACATTGAGACCGGTCAAGGTTGGTCATCGAATACCGCACTCAATCAGGACACATACAACGGATTCGTAACGGAAATGCAGACGAACGGCTACAACGTTGGAGCATATTCTGGACCCGGCGTTTGGAACCAGATCATGGGAAGTAGTTTCCATATTGGACAAGCGGAATGGACTTCCGAGGGCGATGAAAACACTGGTTCGCCAACTTGTCCAACGGGCGCACTAACGGGTGGGCCCTATGGATACTCCACAGGACTGTTTTTTGGTGGGCAGTCGTATTCTACTACCACCGCTCTAATGTGGGCGTTCGATTCTGGTGCGAATGACTATGACAATTCGGACTTCACCCATTGGCAAACCATGTTTGGGATTTAGTCCGTAATCAGATTTGACCGTCGAAACGATTGCGAGCTCCAGCGTGGCTTCGAGTTCGCGAAGTCAATTGTGTGTGTTCGGAAGATGATTCGCCGGCCTCGTCGATGTCTGGTGCAATGTTCCATCTAGGAGGATCTGTCGATGGAGCAGTGTTTTCTCTTGCGTGCCCTGGGATCCCGTTCACCTTCACATGAGGGAGGGCGGCATTGTGATGGAAACCGCTGTCTTAACCTCTGATGTCATTGTTAGAGGTGGTCTAGTCGATTTCTGCGGCGAGAGGCGGCGAGGCTGCGCCTCAAGAGTCCACCGCTACGTCAAAGGCAACCTTTATGATCTTCGGACACCGAATGAGGCAGATCATTACCGCCAGACCCTTAGACACGATGAGTTGTGCATAGTCGTCGCTGTCTCCTGTGACCAAACTTGCACTGACGCCCTTCATGTTCGTCGAAATAAGAACTTCCGATCCGAACATGACGACATCGTCTGAGTGGTTCTCATTGAGTAAGCGACGGTAAAGCGCAGCGATGGCCGGAGACGCTTGCAACCAGGATTGAACGGGGTTCAAAAGATCGTCATCGTCAGCTTCCGCGAGCGCAATGAGTGCCGCGGCAATCGGCTTGCTTGCGGAGAGTTCTAAGGTCCCGTGAGGACCAATTGGCCAAGGGCCACTATTTACGATTGTCTCTTCGATAATCTCTCGCATGGTGTCGTCGAATTGAACGACACCATCCACAGCGGTGGCTAGTATCTCAAGCCCTTGTAGCGTGAGCGATAGATCTTCTGCGACGATGTTGACCTTTCGTTCATCGTTCTCGTATGTAGTTGCCATATTTCTCTCCTTAATTGACTTACCTCTGAGGAGAATTGTGTGGTCTCGTCGGCGCACGTCAATCGCTGCCATTTAGGGATCGTCTGGAGACCAGACTGCCGACTGACGGACCAATTGCGTCTAGTTCGAATAGGCTCGCACCTGATTCAGTGTCGGCCATCAGCGGTGCTCGATGCCGTTTGCGGTCGATCAACGATCCAAAGTCACGCGAATTGACGACGGAGCACATCGACAAGATGAATCAGCCGCTTGATCAGGGATTGAGCTATCTTGGAAGAGTGTCGTGCGCATCTCGGATGCAACTTGGACTGCATCTCGGATGCAACTTGACAAGTAACGTCGATTGACGTCACGCAGTGGGCGGGATTGACGCCACATATTCACTGCGATGAGTGAGGTCCTATCGCGACGAGGTCAAGCGCGTACGGATCACTGCGCCTTGTCACCGATCCGGTACAAGATCAACTCACCGGGGATGAACCCCCTCCGGCGATACAGCCTCACCGCCGCTTCATTGTTCGCCATCATTGCCACCGTCACATTCGAGATTTTGGCGGCGCTCAGGGTGGCGTCAACGGCGTCGAGTAATGCGGTCCCGATGCCCGAGCCGCGGAATTCGGGAAGGACGGCGAGCGTGTAGAGCTCGGCAAATCCCGCGCCGAGGGGGAACGTGTCGTCGGTGCCATCATGAAGCGTGGTGAACGCGTAGCCAACGCAGCGATCACCGCTACGGGCCAGGTGTAGCAACGCGCGACCGTCGCGAAACGACTGTTCGTAGGTGCGGACCCGCTCACTCCACGCAAGTTCGTCGGGCTCGGTGAGGACGACGGTCGACACCTGACGATGGTGATCGTGCAGCGAAAGAAACACAACCTTCAGATCTGGAATGTCCGACGCGGTCCCTGCTTTGATGTTGTAGTCGCTGAACACGCGCTTGACCATAGCAATGCGACACGGGTGACCACCTGAATCAATTGTGCGAACGAGGACACGCACTTGTTCCTCCGTGCTCGACGCACCGCGCTGACGAACAATCCTCGACCCGATGGTATTGGGGGGACGGGAATCTCGCTTGACATACTGCTGTCCGTGCGTCGCCCACGCAGGCTCCCGACCTTGGTGGGTATCGGACTTCGTTCACGCTCACCTCTCGGCCACGACGCATTTCGACGCAAGGGGCCACCTAGAGTGAATGAGGCGACTTCACGACTTTGTGATGGCGCGGCGCAGGGGAATCAGCGCCACGCCGCATCGGAAAGGTACGAATGCAACAGCACGGACGACTCACGGCACCACGTTGGAGCGTCCTGCTCCTCGTCATTCCTCTGTTGATCTCTGGCGTAGGGGTGCAACTGGCGTCGGCAGCGGCAAAGTCTCCGGAGCAGGCGGTGGATGTCGCCCTCGCGAACGCCGGGCAGAAGAAGTTCGTGGTGATCACCATGTCCGGCACGAACGCGGCGGGCAAGTACCGCGACGTCTGGCGTTCGAATCCGAATTCCGGGACGCTGGTGGAGTCGTTGCAGCATCCCGGCGGAACCGGCCACGTGTACGTGACGGTGCTCGATCGTGTGGTCTACGAGAGGATCGATACGCAGCAGTGGGCGTACTCCGGACTGAGTGCCAAGTACAAGACCTACGAGAACAAGTGGTTCATCCTTCGAAAGTCGTCGGCGTCCTACAAGGACTTCCTCCATCAGGTCGTCATCTACGGCGCCATCTTGCTCCCGCTTAACGGCACACAGTTCACGATTCAAGACTCCACGACGCTGCACGGCGTCAAGGTCACCGGCTTCGAGGGTGCGCTCGTCGGATCGAATCCGCCTATTCCGGTGACATTGATCGTGAGCAAGGCGAAGACACCACTGCCCCTCGAAGTCTCGGTGACGAGGACTTCGAAGGACAAGCAAGATCAGTGGACCGCGACCTACGCGTATCCCACGAGCG
>VFSW01002614.1_pt1 | contig 27239 bp, 22 predicted proteins | sample 5358111 | NCBI WGS metagenome assembly VFSW01 (sample SAMN11554181, study PRJNA540505) | mine drainage metagenome | isolation source: sediment from site ElyBrook_90M | place: USA: Ely Copper Mine, Vershire, VT | collected 2017 | reverse complement strand
ATCCTGGGTGTCTTGGTTCTGCGTATAATATGTCCGGGGCCCCCCCGGGCGTTTGCCTCCCTCCACCCCCCCCCGCCCGGGTTCCCCCCCCCCGCCCCGCCCCCCGGGCCCCCAACGGCCGCGGGCGGGCCATTTTCAGGGAGCGCCGGACTTGACCGCGGGCGGCGCCTTCCTCGGCTTTTCCAGCGGCTTGGCCGAGACCACCTTCCAATCCGCGCCGGAGAAGTCCACGACGAACCGGAAGACCCGGAGCTTGTTCCCCTCGCGCAGGACGACCGCGCCCGCGTAGCGGTCGCGGCCCGCCTTCTTGATGCTCTTGACGTCGAACTTGACGAGCTGGAGCCGCCATGTCCCGCCGCCCGCCCGATACGGCCAAAGCCCGTCGACGCTGTTCTGCTCGACGAAGGTCTGCACGACGGTCTGGAAGTCGAGCCGGGCGTCGGCGCGGGTCATCTTCTGGGGCGGCTTCTCCTCCGTCTCCGCGGGCCACGCGCTGACGACGGGACTGGTGTCGACGCTTGCCCCGCCCGCATTGGCGCTCGCGGCCGGACCGCCGTTCGGATGTTGGCCGTTGTTCGAACCCTGATTGCCGTAGCCGCCCGGGCTGCCGTACCCCCCCTGATTGGGGTTGGCTCCCTGGCCGCCGTGCCGATGCGCCGCGGCCGGGACGCCCGAGGCGGCGAGAACGCCCGCAAGCGCGGCGGCAAGAAGAGGCGAGAGCGCCGAAGAATCCCGCTCGGTCATCCCTTCGGCTTCTCCGCCGGCGGAGCGGCCGGCGCGGGAAAAAGAATCTTCAGCTCATCGACATCCTTCGCCATTTTCCACTCCTTCGCCCCCCGCGCCCCCTCCGGAGCGACCTTCGTCTCGGGTCCGAAGCCCGGCTGCTTCGGCAGGGACATGAGAAGGTGCGGCCCGCGCACGCTTTTGGTTCGTTCGTCGAAGATCCAGTATCTCATCGGGCGTTTCTCGCTCTCATTTCAGCGGGGCCAGACCGGGCCCCTCGCGCCGACGCTCAGAGCGGCGGGCCGTCCGGCCGCTCGATGGCCTGGAAGGCCTTGAACAGGCGCTCGATCCAGCGCGCGTCCATGTCGTCGAAGTCGGCCGCGGATCGGGCCTCGAAGACGGCCCACGCGCGCCCGTTCTTGTCGAGCACGGGCACGGCGATGACGCGGCCCGCGCGGTTCGGCTGGCCCGACGACAGCGCCGATCCGAGCGCGCCGTCGGCCGGGACGGCGGCCGGCGCGGGCTCGGGACGCGCGGCGCCGGGCTGGAAGGCCTTCCCGTCGGGCTGAGGCATCCAGATTCCGCACCACGTCCAGGGGCTGGCGCCGAACGCGTCCCAGAGTCCGTCGACGACCTCGCGCATCATGCGCTCGGCCTGGGGCGCGCGGCGGCGCCACTTCAGGTCGAGGCCGTGCTTGACCTTGTCGTAGCGGGCGCGCGAAGGCCGGTTGAGCAGGTCGCGGGACGCGTCGGACGCGGAATCGGATTCGGGTTCGTTCATGCGGCTTTCTCCAGTACGACCAATTGTCCGCAGGCGCCGCTGATGTCGCGCCCGAGGTTCTGACGGACCGTCGCCTTGAAGCCTTCGGCCATGATCAACTCCTGGAAGCTTCGGGCGTCGCTCTCGTCGGTCGGCTTGTGCGGCGTGTCCGTCTGATTGAAGACGATGAGGTTCACGTGCAGCAGGGCCGAGGGCCCGAGGCCTTTGAGCCAGCGCGCGAGCGCGGCGGCGTCGGACGGCCGGTCGTTCTCGCCCTTGAGCAGGACGTACTCGAAAAAGAGCTTCCGGTTCGTCTCCTGGAGATAGACCTTCAGCGCGTCGGCGAGCTTGGCGAGGTCGTAGGCCTTGTTCATCGGCACCAGGCGCGCACGCAGTTCGTCGGTCGCGGCGTGCAGGGACAGCGCGAGGTTGACCTGCGGGAAGTCGCGGCCGAAGGCGACGATCTTGGGCGCCACGCCCGAGGTCGAGACCGAGATGTGGCGCGCGCCGATGGCGAAGCGCTTCTGGTCGAGAAGCTCCTTGAGGCTCGCGGAGACGTTCTCGTAGCAGGCGAACGGCTCGCCCATGCCCATGTAGACCACGTTGTCGAGCCGGCCCTCGAGGCCGCTTCTCTTCATGTACTGGCGCCAGAACAGGACCTGGTCGGTGATCTCCTCGGGCGTCAGATTGCGGGTCAGGCCCATGAGGCCCGTCGCGCAGAAGGTGCAGGCGACCGCGCAGCCGACCTGCGAGGAGATGCAGGTGGTCCACCGCGTCGGGCTGGGGCGGAGAAGAACGGTCTCGACGACGCTCCCGTCGGCGAGGTCGAGCAGGGCCTTGTGGGCGCGGCCGTCGGGGGAGACGTCGACGCGGCGCTCCCGGAGCGACAGGATCGGCGCCCTCTCGGCCATCGCGGCGCGCACGGCGGCGGGGAGGACGGTGATCTCCTCGTACGAGGCGGCGGCCTGGTCGTAGACGGCCTTGCGGACCTGGTCCCAGCGATAGCCGGGCTGGCCGAGGTCCTTGAGCGCCGCTTGGGCCTTGGCCGCGTCCATCAGTAGGTCAGCTCGCGCACGTGGACGTTGTCGAGCAGCCGGCGCACGACGTTCTTCTGCTCGAGGCGCGGCCCCGACACGTACCACTCGCTGTAGTACAGGCCGTTCTTCTTCATCAGCTTGCGCCGCAGGACCTTCACGTCCGCGTCGCGGAAGATGGTCTTGACCTGCTCGAGGCCCTCGTCGTCGAGGTCCGAGGAGATGCGGAAGGTGTGGCGCTGGCGCAGCTCGTCGACCCACGCGTCGAGGAGCGGAAACACGGATTGAATCACGAGGACGAGAATGGTCGTGATCGCGGCCGTGCGGTAATTGCCGTAGCCGACGGACATGCCGATCGCCGCGACGACCCAGATCGTCGCCGCCGTCGTCAGGCCGGTCACGTGCTCGCCGTCGCGCATGATCGCCCCGGCGCCGAGAAAGCCGATTCCCGACACGATCTGGGCCGCGATGCGCGTCGGGTCGGCGGTGGGCTGACCGGTGAACTCGCGGGACACGATCATGAACAGGCACGCGCCGACGCAGATCAGGATGTTCGTGCGCAGGCCGGCGGCCTTGTCCGAGAGCTCGCGCTCCATGCCGATGGCGGCCCCCAGCACCGTCGCGATCATCAGGCTGAGCGTGTTATGCAACAGCGGAATCATGAGACCTCCCTGAACTGCCCGCCAGCGCGAGCTCGGCCGCGCGGCGGCCGGAGCGGACGCAGTCGGGCAGGCCGACGCCTCCGTACGAGCAGCCCGCCAGCACCAGGCCCGGGTGCCCCTTGAGGCAGGAGCCCAGGCGCTCGAGGCGGCGCGCGTGGCCGACATTGTACTGCGGATTGGCCTTGATCCAGCGGGTCGTCTTCGCGGCGACGGGCGAGGCGCCCCGGAGGCCGAGCACGCGGTCGAGGTCCTCGCGCACGCGGCTCTCGATGCGCATGAGCGCGGCCTCGGCCGACTCCTCGCGCCCCGCGCCGCCGACGAAGGCGCGGACGACGATCCGGCCCTTCGGCGCGCGCGCCGGGAACTTGGTCGACGAGTAGGTCGCGGCGGTCAGGGTGGTTCCCTCGCCGCGGGTGGTCAGGAAGCCGAAGCCGCGCGGGCGGGCCGCGAAGGATTTCTCGTCGTAGATCAACGTGACGGTCGCCGTCGAGGCGAACGGGATCTCGCGCAGGCGCGCGGCCAGCTCGGGGTCCAGGCCCTCGACGGAATCGGCGAAGGCCGGGGCCGGCGCGGCGGCGATCACGGCGTCGGCCTCGATCGTCCCCTTCGGCGTGACGATCTCCCAGCGGCCCTCGTGGCGGCGCACGGCCGTGGCGGGACAGTCGAGGCGGACGCAGCCTTCCGGGAGGGACTTGGCCAGGGCCTCGATGAGCCCCGACAGTCCGCTCTTGAGGGTCATGAAGGTGCTGAAGCCCTCGCGACGCGGCGGGCCTTTCTTCTTGGCGCCGCCGAACCACAGCGAGCGGGCCAGGCCGCCGCGCTTCTCCATTTCCAGAAGCTGGGGGAAGGTGCTGCGCGCGCTCATCTTCTCGGGGTCGCCGGCGAAGATGCCGGCCAGCATGGGCGCGACGAGGCTGTCGAGCGCCTCGGCGCCGAGGCGGCGGCGGGTGAAGTCGGCCAGGGACTCGTCCTCGGCGCCGCGCTTGGTCCTCACGAGGGGCTCGAGGGCCATGCGCAGCTTGGCGCGCCACGAGAACAAGGGCGAGAAGGCGAACGGGATCAGCTTCGTGGGCGAGATCAGCTGCATGCCGGCGGGCATGGGCAGGAGACGGCCGCCCTTGAGGACGCTGACGGTGGCCTCGGCGCCGGTGGGGATCAGCTCGCTTTCCAGGCCGAGCTCGCGCACGAGGTCCAGCATCTCGGGCTTGAGGGTGACGAAGCTGTCGGGGCCGGTCTCGACGACGGCACCGTCGACCAATTCGGTGCGGACCTTGCCGCCGAGGCGGGGCGAGGCCTCGAGGACGACGACCTCCACGGGGCGGCGGCTGCGGACCGAGACGCGGAACAGCTCGCGCGCGGCGACCAGGCCGGTGACGCCGCCGCCGATGACGACGACCTTGCGGGTCTTCTCGACGCGGGGCTCGCGGCCTCTCATCGGGCGGTCAGCTCGTGGACGTAATTCGCCGCGTACTCCACGTTCTCGACGGGAGTCTGCGGCAGTATGCCGTGGCCGAGGTTGAAGATGTGGCCGTTGCGCTTTCCGTTTCGCGAAACGATGTCCTTCACCGCGGCGCGCAGCACCTTCTTGCTCGAGAACAGCAGGACGGGATCGAGATTGCCCTGCACCGGCTTCTTCCCCAATCGTCTGCGCGCGGCGTCGAGGTCGATGCGCCAGTCGACGCCGACCACGTCGCCGCCCGCGGAGGCGAAATCCTCCAGGAATCCGTTGGTGCCGGTGCCGAAGGTGATCGAGGGCACGCCGGTCTTTTTGATCTCAGCCAGGACCCACGCGGAGTGCGGCTTCACGTGGCGGCGGTACTGCTCCGGGGTCAGGGCGCCGATCCACGAGTCGAAGAGCTGGACGGCTTGGGCGCCGGCGTCGACCTGGCGCTTCAGGTATTCGGCGGTGACCCGGCGCACCTTGCGCATGAGCTTGTCCCAAAGATCGGGGCGGTCGGTCATCATGGCCTTCACGATCTTGTAGTGATCCGACGGCCCGCCTTCCACCATGTAGCTGGCGATGGTGTACGGCGCGCCGGCGAAACCGATCAGGGGCACCTTGCCGTTCAGCTCGCGGCGGATGAGGCGCACGGCGTCGTACACATACCCCAACCCGGCGGCCGCGGCGCCGTCGGTTAGGCGCTGAATGTCGCGCTCGCTGCGCACCGGATTCGAGATCGACGGTCCGGGATTGAAGCGAAGCTTGAGCCCCATCGTCTCGACGGGGAGCAGGATGTCGGCGAACAGGATCGCCGCGTCGATGGGCAGGCGGTTGACCGGCTGGAGAGTGACCTCGCAGGCCAGCGCCGGGGTCTTGGCCAGCTCCAGGATGGAGTGCGTCTTGCGCAGCTCGCGGTACTCCGCCATGTAGCGTCCGGCCTGACGCATGAACCAGACGGGCGTGGCGTCCACGGAAAGCCCGCGGCAGGCCCGCAAAAAGCGCTTGTTTTCGCTCGGCATGACGGAGATTGTACCAATTTCCCCCGTCGGGGCTCAGGCGCCGGGGCTCCCGCCGAGAAAAAACCCCTCGCCGGAGGGGTTGGATCAGCGGAGTCCGGACAGGGTTCGCGCCGAGGACGGCTTCCCTTCTCAGACGACTTTCGAACCTTCCTGGCCGAAGTGCCAGGCATGTAGAACTCTTCGCGCGAAGAGTTCGAATTCGCCGCGCCGCTTCAGTTCGGTGAAGGCTATCCTCAAGGATAGCTTACGTCGAGATTGGCTGCCCTTCTCAGATTCGAAACCATTCAACCGGGCCGTCGGAGAGCGTCAGGACGCGAGCAGAGTGTCGGCGGTGCGCAGGATCTCGAGGAGGCTCTCGTCGGTCTTCGCGCGCCACAGCTTGCGGCGCAGGTTCTCGTTGGTGACGAGCGAGGCGATGCGCTTGAGGATCTGGAGCTGGACGACCGGCGACTCGACCGGGGTCAGGATCAGGAAGACGAGCCGCACCGGCACGCCGTCCGGCGTGGGGAAGGCCGCGGGCTTGGCGTAGCGGCCGACCGCGATGATCGGCTCGGTCAGGCCCGGCAGGCGCGCGTGCGGGACGATCACGCCGCGGCCGACGGCGCTGGCGAACTTCGACTCGCGCTCGGTCACCGCCTCGTAGGCCGCGGCGCCGTCCAGCTCCGGCCGCGCGGTCTTAAGCCGCGCGATGAGATACGAGATCGCGTCGCGGCGCTCGCCGGGCGGCAGGTTGGCGTCGACGGCCGCGCGCGCGAACAGCTCGCCGTCGGCCCAGCCGCGCGAGCGGCCGAACTCGTCGCGCACCTCGCCGACCAGCTCCTCGAAGATGTCCTCGAGCGTCAGCAGGCCCACGACGCGGCTCAGGCCGTCGCGCACCAGCGCCATGTGGATGCCCTTGTCCGGCATCGTCTTGATCAGCTTCTCGAGCGGCTCCGCGTCCGAGATCTCGAACAGGTCGCGCCGCAGGTGCTTGAGGTTCGGATCCGCCCCCGGCTCCTTCAGGATCAGGTCCTTGAGATGGACGTAGCCGATCGCCGTGTCGAGGTCGTCCTTCTCGCACAGCGGGTAGCGCGTGAAGCGCTTGGCCCGGATCGTCGCGAGGTTCTCGGCCCACGGCCGCGCCAGGGACAGGAAGGCGATCTTCTCGCGCGGGCGCATGGCCTCGGCGGCCTTCGCGCTGGCGAAGTCGAACAGGTTCTCGAGCAGGATCAGCCGCTCGAGCGGCATGGCCCCCTTGTCCTGCGTCTCGCCGAGCAGCACCCGCATCTCCTCGACCGAGACCGTGTGCTCCGCCTCGGAGGCCGGCTTCAGACCGAACAGCCGCAGGAACGCGTTCGAGCACGCCGTCGTCATCCGGATCGGGATTTTAAGGCCCAGCGCCAGAAGCTTGAGCGGCCGAGCGCCGAACAGCGCGATCGGTTCGGCGTAGTGGATGGCGACCGCGCGCGGGATCAGCTCCGCCGTCACGATCTGCACGAAGGCCAGCGCCGCGACCGCGATGGCGAACGCCAGCGCGTACGCCCACGACGGCGGGATGTTCTCGATCCAGCGCGAGAAATGACGCTGGAGCTCGTCGACCACCGCCGGCTCGCCCACGGCGCCGAGGGCCAGCGAGATGATCGTGATGCACACCTGCATGGCGGCCAGATACTCGTCGAAGCGCGCCAGCACCCGCTGCACCGCCAGCGCCCTCGGATTTCCGGCGCGCGCGAGGAGCTCGATGCGCGCCGGGCGCACCCGCATCAGCGCGAACTCCAGCAGGACGAAGAGCGCGTTGACCGCGATCAGGACGGCGATGAGCGCGAGCATCATGACGCGAAGATCATAGCCCTTCCAGCCGCCGCGCTTCGCTCTTGAGCTTTTGGAAGTCGACCTTGCCCGAGCCCAGCAGCGGGAACTCCTCGACCTTGTGGAAGTTGGACTTGTCCGGGATCCACAGCTTCGGCATGCCGGAATCCGAGATCTTCTTGAGCAGCGCGTCGAGGTCGATCTCGCCCTTGTAGAGCACGACCAGCCGCTCGCCGCGCTTGTCGTCGGGGACCGCCGCCACGATGAAGGCCTGATCGAGCAGGCCCAGCGCCTGGTGGAGGCTGTCCTCGACCATGATGTGCGGCACCATCTCGCCGCCCACCTTCGAGAACCGCGACAGCCGGTCGGTCAGCGTGATGAAGCCGTCCTCGTCGATCTTCGCGATGTCGCCGGTGACGTAGTAGCCGTCGCGGAGGACCTCTCTCGTCTTCGCCTCGTCGCCGAGGTAGCCCTTCATCACGTTCGGCCCCTTCACGAGCAGCAGGCCGGGCGCGTCGGGCCCCAGCTCCTTGCCCGTGTCGGGATCGACGATCTTGACGAAGACCCCCGGCAGGGCCATGCCCACCGTGCCGGCCTTCGTGCCGACCTGCTTGTTCCCGGGCCAGTCGATGTTGGGGATGTTGATCGCCGCGACCGGGGACAGCTCCGTCGCCCCGTAGCCCTCGAGTGGAAAGAGACCGTACTTCTCCAAGAAGGCCTTGGCGACCTCCTCGCGCAGCTTCTCGGCCCCGACGACGACGAAGCGCAGGCTCTTGAGCTTCTCGGGCTCGATGCGCCGCATCCACGCGAGCAGGAAGGTCGGCGTGCCGAGCAGGAAGGTGCCGCCGTGCTTCTGCGTGATCTGCCCCACGATCCGCGCGTCGAGCGGCGAGAAGTGGTAGACGGAGCCCATGCCCAGGCAGGCCGGCAGCCACAGCGTCGCCGTGAAGCCGAAGACGTGGAAGAACGGCAGCACGCCGACCATGCAGTCGGACGGCCCCAGCGTGAACACCTGGGCGATGGCCAGGATGTTGGAGAGCACGTTGGCGTGCGTCAGCATCACGCCCTTCGGCAGGCCCGTCGAGCCGCTCGTGAACATGATCGTCGCGACCCGGTCGAGGGGCCCGCGCGCCTTCCGGAACGCCGTGCGCTCGAGCAGCGCGCACGGCGCCAGCGCGAACGCGGCCGCGGTCAGCGCCTTTCGCGCCCCCGAGATCCGCGGCGCGAGATCCTCGAGATAAATCAGGCGCCCCGCGGGCTCCCAGCCCAGCTTCTCGACGACCTTGCGCGAGGTCACGACCGTGCGCGCCTCCGCCTTGGCCACGCAGACGTCGACGATCTCCTTCGACGCCGTGTAGTTGAGGTTGATCGGGACCTTGCCGCGCAGCGACAAGCCGAAATTCGCCAGCGCCGCCGGCGCCGACGGCGGAAGCAGGAGCCCGACGCGCTCCTCGCTCCCCAGCTCCTTCTCCAGCTCGACGCCGAGGAGGTGCGCGCCGACCAGGGCCTTGAGCCCGCTGAGATCGACCCCGCTCGAGTCCGCCACCCCGCCCCGGATCAGGCAGCGCTTGGCCTGGCGCGCGAAGACGAGAGGCAGGGGCGGCGAGCCGGCAAGCCGATGCTCGAACGCCGTCGCGGCGAGCTCCAGGATGGCCTGGCGGACCTCGAAGGCCGTCGCGGTCGGCGGCAGCGGCTTGCCGAAGCTGACCGTCACGCGGTAAGGGATGCGCCGCGGCCGCTTGAAGAGGACCTTGCCCTCGGAGAAGCTGAAGATGCTGCCCCACACCGCGTCGAGGTGCACCGGCACGATCGGCACCTCCACCCCGTCGACCATGCGCTCGAAGCCCTTCTTGAACCGCTGCATCTGGCCGTGCCGCGAGATGCCGCCCTCGGCGAAGATGCACACCGCCTCGCCCGACAGCATGGAGTCGCGCGCGCGCTGGAACGAGCGCACCAGCTCCTTGGGGCCGTCGCTGCTGGACACCGGCACGCAGCCCATCGCCTTGAACAGCCAATGCGCGACGGGGAGGTCGTAGTACTGGCGCAGCATCAGGAAGCGCACGAGGCGGTCGTTGGCCATCGCGATCAGGATCGCGTCGATGAAGGAGACGTGGTTGGAGACGAGCAGGACCGGCCCCTCGGCCGGCACGTTCTCCTTGCCGACGGCCCGGATCGTGTAGAGGACGTTCGCGATCGGATACAGCATCAGGCGCAGGAAGAAATCCGGCAGGCGCTTCAAGAGCTCGAAGGCGACCACCGCCGACATCGCGGCCGCGACGATGAACACCTCGGCCGGGTTCAGCCGGAACTTCGCGTCCAGCGCCCACAGCGCCGCCGAGGCGACCAGGATCGCCGCGAAGCTCACGAAGTTGCCCGTCGCGATCACGCGCCCGCGCTCGGCGGCCGGGCTGCGCTGCTGGATGTAGGCCGCCAGCGGCACCGCGAAGAAGCCCCCCGACACGCCCGACATCAGCAGGTCGAACATGACGCGGTGCGGCGAGCCGTAGGCGAAGCCCAGGTCCAGCGAGAAGATCACCAAGCCGATCCCGCCCAGCGGCACGAGCCCCTGCTCGACGCGGCCGCGGGACAGCTGGCCCGCGACGTACGAGCCGAGGCCGATGCCGAGCGCGAGAATGACCTGGAAGCTGCCGACCGCGTCCTCGCCGAGCCCCATCAGCCGCGTGCCGTAGACGATCAGGTTCATCTGGAACAGCGCCCCGACGAACCAGAAGAACGCCGACGCGTAGGTCGCCAGGTTCACGTTCGGCAGCTTGGCGAGATCGCGCAGGTTGGCGGCGGTGCGCGAGACCACGTCGAACTTGAGGACCGCGTCGGGCCGCGCGGGCGGCGTCTCGGGGACCAGCAGCGCGGCCAGGAAGCCCGCGACGCCGACGGCGGCCAGCGCCGCCGCGGCCAGCGCCGGCCGGTCGCGGAAGCGGTGCGCCATCTCGGCCGCGGCCGCCGTGCCCAGCACGATCGCGCCGAAGCTCGTCATCTGCACGAGGCCGTTGGCCGACGAGAGGTCCGCGTCGCTGACGAGCTCGGGCAGGATCGCGAACTTGATGGGCCCGAAGAAGGCCGAGTGGACGCCCATCAGGAACAGCAGGACGAGCAGGGCCGTCACGTTGCCCGCCGCCAGCGCGGGCGCGGCGAGGATGAGCAGGAGCGCCTCGGCGGCCTTGAAGATCACGAGCAGGCGCGACTTGGGCCAGCGGTCGGCCGCGTCGCCGGCCAGAGTCGAGAACAGCAGGAACGGCAGGACGAACAGCCCGCCGGCCACGGCGATCAGCGTCGGAGCCTTCGCCGGCGCGAGCGACACCGCCAGCAGCGCGACGAAGGTCTTGAACGCGTTGTCGTTGAAGGCTCCCAGGGCCTGCGCGGCCAGGAACGCGGAGAAGCGGGGCTCGCCGAAGGCGGCGCGCAGGCGCGGAGCGCTCATTTCCCCGACTCGATCCGCTGCTCGAGCGCCGCCCGGCGCTCCCAGCCGCCGGGATGCGTGCGAAAATAGTCGGTCAAGCCCTCGACGGCGATCTCGTCCGGGCCGCGCTTCGTGTTCGCGTCCTTGGGGATGCCGAGCGCGTCGAAGACCCGCAGGCCCGCCCGCGGGTCGCGCCCGAGCGAGCGCATCAGCGCGGCCGCGTACGCGTCCGCCTCGAGCTCCTGCGTCTGACTGAAGTGCAGCTCGGCGAAGAGGCGCGGAACGGAGAGGACGCCGCCGATCACCACGGCGATCGGGTCGCGGCCCGGCGCCCTGAGGCGATAGGCGTCGGCCGTGTGGCCGAGTTCGACGTGCCCGATCTCGTGGCCCGCGACGAACATCAGCGCGTCGAAATCCCCGTCGAGCTTTTCGAGAAGACCGCTCGTCGCGAAGACGAAGCCGCCGGGCAGGGCGAACGCGTTCGGCGAGGGCTGCGCGACGATCCCGAACGCGTACTGCCCCGGGAATCGCTTGATCAGCGGCGAGCGCGCGGCGTCCCCGGCCGCCTCGCGCCACCGCGCCTCGCGCGCCGCGGCGGGAGAGCCCGGCGCGGACGGCGGAGCCTGCCCCGCCGCGCGCGCCATCTCGGCGCCGGCGCGGCGCTCCTCTTCCGGCGACAGCGGGAACGCGACGGCCGAGGCGCGGTCCAGGCCCTTCTCCTGCTCGGCCACGGAACGCGACAGCGGAAGCACGCTCTCGCGGCTGGGACCGGCGCGCGCGACCACGAACGCGCTCCCGGCGGCCGCGGCGGCGAGGATCAGCGGAAGGAGCTCACGCATCGCGCTTGGCCCCCGCGCGGACGTAGAGTCCCGACGCCGCGAGCAGCACCACGCCCAGAGCCATGAAGCTCGCCACGCGATAGGGCAGCGGCAGCTGGGAGGTGTCCATCAGCAGGGCCTTGCCGACGCAGAGGCCGAGCAGTCCCAGGCCGGGCAGGCGCAGCTCTTTCCAATCCAGCAGAAGGCCGCCGCCGAGGAAGACGACGCCCAGAGCCGTCCAGGCGAGGGTCAATTTGACCGAGTCGAGCTCCTTGGCCATGTAGGCCGCGCCCAGCACCAGCGCCAGCAGCGAGAAGGTCGCCGCCGACTGCGTGTCGAGCTCGTCGCCCGTCGCGGTCTTGGCCGCGTGCATGCCGCCCAGCAGCGCGAGGACGGCGGTCCAATACAGCGCGGCGCGGGGGACGGTCAGCGCCGCCATCAAGGCGGACGGAGCGAACAGATAGGACACGATCGCCTCCAGCATGACGCCCGTCGCGAGCAGCCCGGACTGGCGGCGGAGGTCCTTGTTCCCGGTCGCGCGCCCGGCCCAGTACAGGCCGAGGACGCCCAGGGCCCAGAGAGGCAGGCGCAGCCGACCGTCGAAGCTCTTGTAGACGGCGAACACGGCGACCGCCGTCATCAGCCAGGACAGCAGCCGCCTCTGGGCCGCCTTGCTCCAGACGGCCCACCTCGCCGCGACCTCGTCGTCCATCGGATCGGCGAAGAACAGCGCGGCGAACGAGATCGAGACCAGCGCGGAGACGAGCAGCCGCGGGGACAGCCCCCGCACGGACCCCGAGCCGTAGTCCACGAAGAACGAATAGAAGCCGACGAACGCCTCCGCGGCGGAGGCCTGAACCCACAGATGGGTCCGCCGCAGGCGCCGCGCCGCGTACTCGCCGATCATCGCCGCCGCCAGCAGCGCGCAGAGGAACGGAGCCGCGTCCAGCGCCCCCCAAAGCCCCAGCACGAGGCCGAGGGTGCCGGCGTACAGCCAGTACTCCGTGGAGGACTTTTCCCATTCCTCGGGGGCTTCCAGCCAGACGCGGTAGAAGCGGGAGAAGAAATACGACAGGCCGGCGAACACGAACAGGGACGTCGCCGCGGCCCGTCGGCTGGCGTCGCCGCTCTGCACGAGGTTGAAATAGAAGGCGAAGGTGAGCACGGACATGACCATGCCCGCCCCGCGCCAGGCGGGCAGCTCCAGGAACAAGCCCATCCAGACCCACGCGGAGGAGATCAGCACCCACGCCAGGAGCTTCATCTGCGGATCGGGCATCTCGAACACCGCCGCGCCGAGCAGCCCGAGCGCGGCCGCCCCGCCCAGGCCGATCGCGGCGGTGCGCCGGGGCAGGACCAGGACGTAGCCCGCGGCCGGCAGCGCGAAGAAGGACGCCAGAACGGCCGCGCGGAAGAGGCTGGAGGCCTCGAAGTAGATCCGGCCCATCGTCGCCCCGACGACGAGAAAGGCCAGAATGTTCAAGCACAGCGCCGCGTCGGCGATCGGCGCCTGGGACTCGGAGAACAGTTTTTTCCGCGCTCGCGGCACGAAGGGCAGCAGCGCGACGATCAGATAGCCGCCGGCCAGCCAGCCGAACGGCCGGGCGAACGCCGACGGCGAACGCTGGACGAGAGGAACGCGGATCGTGTCCCAAAAGACGGGGAAATAGTGGGCGTGGAAGCCGAGGAGGCTGACGATGAGCACGTCGGCCTCTCCCGCCCAGGCCGCCACCGCCGCGGAAGCCGCCGACAGGAGCAGGAACAAGTCGAAGGAGACGACCTCCTCCCGGCAGAACAGAAGCAGGAAGTACGTCAGCCCGAAAGCGTACACCCGCAGGGGGCGGGAGTCGCTGCGCACCGCGTGCGCGATCATCCCCGCCGCCGCGGCGATCAGGAGCGCCATCGCCGCCGTCGGCGACGAGAGCACCTTCGTGAGCGGAAAGTGGTAGCAGGCGTAAGCCGTTATATAAAGGACGGACCACCCGCCTCCCGCCAGCACGTTGGTCATGCGGTCGTAAGGCGGATGCTTCTTGGCCGCGCGCCCCAGCGCGATCAGCCCGAGGCCGGCGCCGGAGGCCATCAGGACCTTGACCAGCGGTCCGTGGTCCTTCGCCTGCCAGACCAGAAAGAACACGATGCCCAGCCCCAAGAGGAGCATGCCGACGTATTGAAGGAGCTTCTCGCCGATGAAGCGCTCGTTGATGGCCGCGGACAGGACGGACGGCGCCGCGGCGGAGGAGGCGGCTGCGGCTCCCGTCTTGGGCGCGTTCGCCAGCGGATCGCGCCGCGATCGCACGATCCGGAAGGGGTTGTCGGGCGAGGAAGCGTCCCCCCGAGAGGTCGGGCGCGCCGGAGCCGCGGGCCGGCTTTCCTCGACGGGCCCGGGAGGCGGCGCGGCCACCGCCGGCCTCGGCGGGATCGCGTCCACCCACGGCGGCGGCGTCGGCTGCGTCCGCGGCGGCAGCTCGTCGGGAGGCAGGCCCTTCATCTGGCGCAGCTCCCGCTTCATGGAGCGCATCTCTTCCTTCAGCGCGTCGAGCTCGGATTGCGGGACGCCCTCGGGATTTTCCATGAACAACGAAGGATAGGGCGGAGCCCGACTCTTGTCAAGGCTCGCGGCGGCGGCGGGCGGCCGCGGCCCGGGTTTTGCTAGGATTCGCGCATGGCCGAAGCGCGCGAATTCAAGCCGTTGAAGGAGCTGGGCGACATTCCGCTCGGGGACAGCAGCGTCCTTAAGTTCTACGTCGACGAGTTCAAGGGCCACAAGTACGGCTCGATCCGAACCTTCGTCGCCGGCGAGACCTACTCCGGCCCGACCAAGTCCGGCGTGACGATGAACGAGCGCATCCTGGGCGAGGCCATCCCCGTTCTGGAGAAGCTCCCGGCCGAGCCCGCGGCCCTCGAGGACGTCGAGCTGGCCCGCTGGCCGAAGAAGATGGGCGTGGAGCTCGTCGCGCGCATCACCCTCTATAAGGACACGACCGGCGTGGACCTCCGCGAGTGGGTGGAGGAGGCCGACTACAAGGGCTGGTCCAAGAAGGGCGTGCGCATCCCTTATAAAGAGCTCTCCAAGGCGCTCGTCTTTCTGCGCGAGATGAAGGCCCTCGTCGCCAAGGAGTGACGGCGCTCCACTGGCGGGAAAAACGGGGACCTGTTATAGTGAGGCCATGAAGCGCTCCGCGCCCGCCCATTTTTTCGACGCGACCCTCTGAGAGAAACGACATGAACATCCATCGATTTCGCCGCACCCTGTCTTCCGCCCTCGCGCTGACGCTGGCGCTCGCTCTGGCCGCCGGCCCCGCCGCGCCCATCGCGGCCGCCGAGGTCGAGCGCTACCCGGGCGGTCCCATCGTCGCCGAGCTCGTCAGCCGCCTGCTCGAGCAGACGCACTACGCCCGCAAGCCGATCGACGCGGCCGTCTCCAAGCAGTTCCTGGAGAACTACCTCGAATCGTACGACTACAACCACATGATCCTCGACAAGTCCGACGTCGACGAGTTCGAGGCGAAGTACGCGTCCAGCCTCGGCGAGCTGGTCAAGGACGGCAACGTGGACCCGGCCTACGAGATCTACGACCGCGTCCAGCAGCGCCTCGAGGAGCGCGTGGCCGAGGTGAAGAAGCTGACCGCCTCGACGTTCACGTTCACGACCGACGAGACCGTCGTGCTCGACCGGCACGACTCGCCCTGGCCGACCAAGGCCGAGGCCGAAACTCTCTGGCGGCTGCGCATCAAGCACGAGGTCCTGCTCGAGCGCCTGGCCAAGATCCGGGCCGAGGAGGCCAAGGCCGCCGCCGCGAAGGCCGACGCCGACAAGAAGACCGCGGCGGACAAGAAGACCGCCGCCGCCCCGGCCGTGAGCTCCGCTGCCGTCGCGGCCGCGCCGAAGCCCGAGGCCAAGCCCGCGAAGGAAACCTCGATCGAGGAGACGATCAACACGCGCTACGACCGCCTCCTGCGCAGCTACAAGGAGTACGACGGCTCCGACATCCTGCAGGACTACCTTTCCTCGCTGACCCACGTCTACGACCCCCACACCGACTACCTGGCCGCCTCGTCGAAGGAAAACTTCGACATCAGCATGAAGCTCTCGCTCGTCGGCATCGGCGCGGTGCTGCGCTCCGAGGACGGCTACGCCAAGATCATGTCGCTGGTGCCGGGCGGCCCCGCCGAGTCCGGCAAGAAGCTCAAGCCCAACGACAAGGTCGAGGCCGTCGCCCAAGGGGACGGCCCGTTCGTCGAGGTCGTCGGCATGAAATTGGACAAGGTCGTGGCCATGATCCGCGGCGAGAAGGGCACGACCGTCCGCCTGCGCGTGATCCCGGCCGACGCGCTGGACCCGGCCGTCCGGACGGTGATCCCGATCGTCCGCGACGAGATCAAGCTGACCGACCAGGAGGCCAAGGCCCGCGTCTACACCCTGCCCGCCAAGAAGAAGGGCGAGCGCGCGCCGAAGATCGGCGTGCTCGACCTGCCGTCGTTCTACGCCGACATGCAGGGCGGCGACGACGCCAAGAGCCTCACGCGCGACACCGCGCGCCTGCTCGCCGAGCTCAAGAAGCGCCAGGTGGACGCCGTGATCGTCGATCTGAGGCGCGACGGCGGCGGCTCGCTGGCCGAGGCCGTGTCGCTGACCGGCCTCTTCATCAAGGAAGGGCCGGTCGTGCAGGTCAAGGACGCCCGCGGCACGATCCGCGTCCTGCGCGACAACGACGGAGCCCAGGACTACGACGGGCCGATGGTCGTGCTGACCTCGCGCTCGTCGGCCTCCGCCGCCGAGATCTTCGCGGCCGCCATGCAGGACTACGGCCGCGCGGTGATCGTCGGCGACAAGAGCACGTTCGGCAAGGGCACCGTCCAGTCCGTCCTCGAGCTCGACCAGTACCTGCCCCCGGCCTACCGCTCCTACAAGCCCGGCGCGCTCAAGATCACGGTCCAGAAGTTTTATCGCGTCTCCGGGGGCTCGACGCAGAACCGCGGCGTGATCCCGGACATCCACCTGCCGTCGGCCGGCGACATCTCGGACATGACCGAGTCCGCGCAGAAGGACGCGCTGCCCTACGACGAGATCGAGCCCGCCGTCTACGACCGCGCGGGCTCGGTCGACGGCCGCGTCCCGGCGCTGGAAAAGGCGTCCGGCGACCGCGTCGCGGCGTCGAAGGAGTTCGCCTGGATCCGCGAGGACCTGGCGCGCTGGGAGAAGCAGAAGAAGGACAAGGCCGTCTCGCTCAACGAGAAGAAGCGCCTGGCCGAAGGCAAGGCCGACGAGGACCGCGCCGCGGCGCGCAAGAAGGAGCGCATCGCGCTCAAGGAGAAGCCGCCGGTCTTCGACGAGATCACTCTCGCCCTGCTCGACGGCAAGGCCCAGGCTCCGGCGCCCTCGACCGGCACCGTCACGACTCCCGGCCTCGACGACGACGACGGCTACGAGCGCTCGCCCGACGCGCCCGACGCCGTGCTTGACGAGACCCTGCGCATCGCGGCCGACCTGGCGGCGAGCGCCGCGGCGCCGCAAGCCACCGCCTACCACGCCGAAACCGGCACCATCACGCAATGACCGGCGTCCCCGCGCGTCTGGCGGGGCTGCTGCTGCTCTGCGCCCCGTTCGCCCGGGCCGCGGCGCCCGTGCGCCTGGCCCTGATCGAGGACTCCCCGACGCGCATGACCCTGCTCATGATCCAGCCGCTCGAGCGCGTCCTGCGCGAGGCCGGCGCCGACGCGTCGCTCGAGGCCGTCGACGAGGTCCCCTGCTCGTTCGCGGGCCCCGACCATCGCTTCCATCTGCCGCCCGGCGTCGGCGCGCCGGACACGTCCGCGTCGTCGGACGCGGTCGCCCTCGAGTCCGAGGCCGAGGTCGCCTTCGTCTATCCGCCCGAGCCGTCCTTCGTCGCCGCTCTTGAGAAAGCCGCGGCCGACCCGGCGACCTACCGCGCGCCGAATTCCCTGCGCGTCGCCGCCCACGACGCGGAGGTCGCGGCCTTCTCCGCGCCCGACGGCGGCGCGACGGTCGTCGTGCGCGCGGACCTCGACCGGCCCGCCACGGGCCGCTGGCGCACGGGGCTGACGGCCTACTACCGCCTGCGCTGGAAAGGGCGCGAACTCGCGGTCGCGGTCCTCGGCCGCACCTACGGCGGGCTCGGCCGCCTGGCCGGCGCCGCGGCGCGGGAAGGCGAGAAGGGCGCGTTGACCGGCTTGTCGCGCGGCGGCACTTTCGGCTCGGCGGATTCGGACGCGCGCGGCCGCGCGGCCGCCGAGGCGTTCGAGCGCGCGGGGCTCAAATACGCCGCGGTCTCGGCCTCGGAGATCGAAAACTGGACGGCGCTCCAGGCCTACCGGCGCGATCGCCCGGACGGGATCCAATATCTCTCGGCGAACCTCGCCGGCGCGGCGCTGCCGCCGTACGCGGTGTTCGAGGCGTCCGGCACGCGCGTGGCCGTCGTCGGCCTGACGCCGAACGAGGCCGAACCCCTGCTCGAGCAGTTCGGCTTGAAAAAATTCAAGGTCCAGGATCCCGTCGTCGCGCTCGAGGCCCTGATCCCGGACCTGCGCGCGCGGGCCGACGTCGTGGTCGCCCTCGGCGCGTTGGGCCCCGAGGACATGGCGCGCTTGGCGTCCTCGACGCGCGGCCTCGATCTCATCGTCGCGGCCGACGCGCCGTTCTACATGTACAGCGCCCCGCCCGCCTCGACGGTCGAGCAGGACGACCGGCCCCTCTTCGGCAGCCCGCTGCCCCCGGTGCGCGCCTACGCGCCCGCGCTCAACATCATCGAAGTGGAACGGCGCGCCGACGGCGACCGCGTGGACTGGATCGTCCGGCAAAGCGCCGATTTTCTCGACGACTCGGTGAACCCGGCCGCGGGCTTCCCGGAGCCCGCGCTCGAGGCCTACGCGTCGGGCCGCTCCACCGAGCCCGCCCTGCTGCCGGCCGCGCGCGCGGTCTTCCCCCTGTCGGAGCGCGGCGGCAGCCCGTTCTACGGCCCGCGGGATTTCTGGACGCTCGCCGCGGCTCTGCTCGCCGAACGCGGCGGCGCCGAGGCCGGGATTCTTCCCGCGCCGCCCATCGCGGTGCAGACCGTCGGCCCCGTACGCGAGAGCTTCGTGCGCCAATGGCTGGGCGACGCGGGCCCCGCGGTGCTCGTCTCGGTCCCCGGCGACAGGCTCAAGAGCCTCGCCGACGAGGCGGCCGAGCAGCGCCGGCGCGAGAAGGCCGGCCTGCCTCTCGACAGCAAGCTCGCCTACGTCGTCTCGGGCTTCGACCCGCGGGGAATGCTGCACGGCGCGCCGCTCGACAAGAGCGGCCTGTACCGCGTCGCCACCTCGCGCTCGGCCGCCGAGACGCTCGGCCTGCCCAAGCCCTTCGGGCTCATGCCCGGCACGGCGACCGTCGCCACCGCGGCGCTCGACGAGATGCGCGAGCGCTCCGCGGCCGCGAGGCCGCCCGATTGGCGCGCCTGGATGGAGGGCACCCCCATCTCCGAGCCCGGACTGTGGCGGATCAACTTCCGCGACATCAGCCTGAACGCGACCGAAACGAAGGTTCAAAGCTCGGACGCGTTCAGCTCCGTCGTCAACTCCCGGGTGCAGGGCTCCGACGAGCTGGTGCTCGGCGGAACGCTCAAAACCGACGCCGAGTACCTTCATCACGAGTCCAAGTGGACGAACACCCTCGAGATGGAATACGCCAAGGACCGCATCTCGCCGCGCGGCCAGCCGGCGACGACGAACGTAACCGCCAACCGCATCATGTTCCTGACCCTCGACACCAAGCGCGCCGGCAGCATCCCGTACGCGTGGCTCGCGCACGCCTGGGGCCCCTCGATCGGCTTCGAGGCGGACAGCGAGTTCGAGCCCTCGCCCGGCCTGCCGCGCAAGCAGGTCTACAGCGTTTTCCCCGGGTTCGAGTTCTTCGACGGGACCGTGGTCAAGACGCTTGAGACGACCGGGGTGCTGAAGAGGGATTTCTCGCGCACGCCGCCGAACACGCAGACCGGCCTGCGCCTGCGCACGCTGCTCTCCACGCCGCTCGGCAAGAACGGCGCGAAGCTCGACGGCGAGTTCTGGAACAACTACTTCTTCCTGACCCGCTCGGACAACCAGAGCGACCTGCGCCTCGAAGGCGACGCGAACGTCAAGCTCGGCATCCCCATCCACAAGCGCCTCTCGGTGGCGCCGTTCGTGGACTTCTACTGGTTCGAGCTGAAGACGCAGCCGACGTTCGGCTACAGCCTGATGACCGGCGTCTCGATCGGCTTCTCGCGGCTCTGGAAGCCGCAGTACGAGAGCTTCTGACCTAGGCGGCCGGCCCGAGGGGCGCCTCGAGCAGGATCTCGTAGGCGTGGCCGAACGGGGCCGGGCGGCTGGCGTACAGGCTGATCTTACCCACGGGACGGCGCAGGGCCAGCGCGGGCTCGGAGCGCAGCGCCGCGAGGAGCTCCGGCGGGGCCGGCGCGCGGCGGCGGCGGCCCAGCGTCAGGTGCGGAGAGAACGGCCGAGGCTCGTCGCGGCCCAGGAGATCGGCGACCGCCTTCATCGGCTCGAGGCCCGCGTCGAGGCCGATCCAGACCACCCGCGGATCATCGAGCGACTCGAACGCTCCGACGCTCCCATAGACGAGCTCGAACGGGGCGCTCGCGGACGCCGCGCGGCGCAGAAGCGCTTCGATCTCGGGGAGCTTCTCCTCGGGCGTCTCGCCGAAAAAACGCAAAGTCGTGTGCATGTCGCGCGGATCGACCCAACGGTAGTCGCCGCCGGCGCGGCGCAGCCGCGCCGCGGCCGCCGCGGCGGCGGACTTCGTCTCCTCGTCGGCGGCGACCGCGCTGAACAGGCGCATTGGATTCCGGGGACCCAAAAGATAGACAATCGCCCCATGACCGTCAAGGAGAGCGCGTGAAGGCCGTCGCGGCCCGCGTCGAGCGCGCGGCGGTGACCCTGCGCGACGGCCCTCGCTCCGGCGAGCGGCGCGAGACGGGGCGCGGCTTGTTGATTCTCCTGGGCGTCGGCCCCGCCGACGACCAGGGGACCGCGAGGAAGCTCGCCGACAAGATCCTGGCGCTGCGCGTCTTCTCCAACGCGGAGGGGAAGTTCGACCGCTCGGTCGTCGACGAGCGCGGCGAGATCCTCCTCGTCCCGCAATTCACGCTTTACGCCTCTCTCAAGGGCGGACGCCGACCGGATTTCACGGGCGCGGCGCGGCCCGAGACGGCCAGGCCGATTTACGAGCGGGTCGCGGCCCTGCTCGCGGCCTCGGGGCTGACGGTCAAGACCGGCGAGTTCGGCGCCTCCATGGCCGTCGAGTCGGTCAACGACGGCCCGGTCACGGTCCTGGTCGACACCGACCGGTTCTGACCGCTTCCCCATAAGACCTATTGAGCGGCATCAAGGAAGAGCCTTGACCGATCTCATCGGCCGCGGACCGCCAGCTTCCTATACTGACAATAGGAAAAGAGGCTCGACCATGAAATTCTCCGCTTTGATCGCGACGTTCCTTCTCACCGCCCTCGGCGCGGCGTCCGCCGCCGCCCAGGTGACTTCGATCCGCTTCTCCGCTCCGCTCAACCCGATCGCCGGCCTGCCGAAGATCCTCCCCAGCCCCCTCACCGGCCCGCTCGTGGGGACCGGCATCTCGCTGCCGACGCCGCTGCCCAGCCTGACGCCCTCCGTGATCCTGACTCCGGCCCACGCCGCGTCCGCCCTGCCCGCGAGCATCGCTCCCGCCGCCCTTCCCGCGCGCGGCGGCCAGATCGCGGCGGTTCCCGCCGATTCCTCGCGCGACGGCGTGGTCAACCCCCTGCGCCGCGTGCAGCCCGGCGTCGTGATCCGCTTCGCCGGCGCGCAGGGCCCCGCCGCCTCGGGCTCCGACGCCTCCAAGGGACGCCTCGACGAGACCTTCGACGGCGAGAAGGATCCCTCGAAGCCCGCCGTCAACCTCCCGCGCCGCGCGCCCGTGACCTCGGGCCGCCACGTCAGCCTGCCGGAAGACGACCTGATGAAGGAACTCGGCTTCTAAGCCGGGCGCCTACCAGGAATACTTGACGGTGTAGGTCACGGCGGCCTCGCCGTCCTTCGGCACCGGCACCGCGAACTCGATGGTCTGCGCGTCCTTCTTGGCGTACTTGGCCGAGGAGTCGACGATCTTCCAGCCGCTCCAGCGATACAGGTGCTCGACGACGGTCACCGTCGCGTCGGCGTCCTTGTGGTTGCGCAGCGTGATCTCGAAGGTCTCCTCGAAGCGGCGCTTCTTCTCGTCCGACGAGAAATCCGTCCGCTTGCGCTCGCCGACCAGGTCGAAGGCCTCGCCCATCTTGACCCGCACCTTCTCGTCCTTGGGCGTGTGGTCGATCGAGTCCTCGCCCGCGAACTGCAGCGAGCCGTCGTCGTCTTTCTTGTAGACGCGCACGCGGCCCTTCGGCAGCGGGATGCCCAGGCCCGACGACTTCCTGTTGTCGAGCTCGAGCAGGACCGCGATCTTCTTGCCCGACGACAGGCCGTAGGCCGGATCCCAGTTGCCCGCGCCGCCGAAGTCATTCCACTGCACGCCTTCCGCGCCGTCGTAGACGAATATTTTCCGGATCGGGACGTTCGCGGCCGACGCCATCTCGACCTGCTTGGACGAGTTGTCGGCCAGCGTCGTCGGCCGCGCCAGCGAATACAGGTGGTACTCGAAGAAGCTCTTCTCCGCCATCATCGGCGCGGCGGCGTCCATCATCATCGACTTCGCGGCGTAGCGGCCGAAGCCTCCGCGCATCGCCGCGGCCGGCGCGCGGTGCACGTCTCCCGCGACGAGCTTGAGCTTGGCGTCCTTGTAGGTCGCGCCCGAGTTGTTGACGATGGTCGTCCACGCCGTCAGGTCGCCCTTCGCGTCGTCCTTGTCGGCCACCAGCACGTAGTCCGCGCTCCACGACATCCCGGCCGTCAGGTAGGAGATCTCCCCCTGATGCTCGCCGGCCTTCGTCGAGTTCAGCTTCCAGACCAAGGTCGGCTTGGTCAGCAGCCCCTCGGGGAGCGCCGTCAGCACGGGATTGCCCGGCGGGTTGATCAGGATCTTGCCGCCCGACCGCACCACGCGGCCGCCCGAGTTCGAGAGAAGGATGCCCTTGATCGACTCGGTCTTCTCGCCGTCCCGGCCGGCGACGCGGTCGAACTCGATCTCCCGGCCGAGATAGCGGTTCAAGACCGCGTCGGGGCTGGCCAAGTCGTAGCGGAAGTCCTGCTCGAGCACGGTGACGGCGTCGGGGGCGGTCAGCGACTTGAAGTGGACGCTGGTCGGATCGATCTGGGCGGCCACGTCCTCGACGTTGAGCTCGTTGACGCCGCTCTTCAGCGTGAACGGGCGGGTCTCCTTGACCAGGCCGAGATTCGAGTTGTAGACGGTCACTTCGGTCGCGGACGCGGCGCTCGCGAGCGCGAGCAGGGACGGCAGCAGCATTCTTCTCATCGGTTGTTCCTCCACGTCCGGATCAGACGCCGGTATCGTAGGAAAGTTCCCGGGGCCTTGCATTCGAACGCGTGTACGACTATACTGGGGCAATGTTCGTCGCCCCGGAAGACTACGCCGACGCCGTCCTGGACCTCAACAAGCGCCTGGTGGCGCGCCCGGCCGCCACGTTCTTCATGAAGGCCGCCGGCGCCTCGCCCGACGCGGGCGTGAGCGACGGAGACCTGATGATCGTCGACCGCGGCGAGACGCCCGCCCCGGGGCGCGTCGTCGTGGCGGCGGTCGCCGGCGAGCTGGTCGTGCGCCGCCTGCCGCCGGGCTGGCGCGAGGACGACGGCCTGGAAGTCTGGGGCGTGGTCGCCTGGCTTATCCGCGCCCCCTAAACGCCCTCATGCCCGCCTTCGCCCTCGTCGACTGCAACAACTTCTTCGTCTCCTGCGAGCGGGTCTTCCGCCCGGAGCTGGAGCGCCGCCCCGTCATCGTCCTGTCCAACAACGACGGCTGCGTGATCTCGCGCTCGGAGGAGGCCAAGGCCCTCGGCATCGGCATGGGCGTTCCGTTCTTCGAGGTCCGCCCTCTCGTCGTCGAGCACCGCGTCGTCTCGATCTCGGCCAACCACGAGCTGTACGTGGACTTCTCGCGCCGCGTCTCCGAGGTGCTCAAGCGCCACGCCCCGACGGTCGAGGGCTACTCGATCGACGAATCCTTCCTGACCCTGCCCGACGACGGAGAGCTCGTCCCGCGCGCCCGCGCCCTGCGCGCGGAGGTCGCGCGCTGGACCGGGATCCCGGTCTCGGTCGGCCTCGCTCCGACCAAGGCGCTGGCCAAGCTCGCCTCGGACAAGGCCAAGAAGGCCGGCGGCGTGCTCTCGCTCCTCGATGCAGGCGTGCGCGCGGGCGTGCTGGCCGCCACGCCCGTCGAGCACGTCTGGGGGATCGCCAAGCGCTCGGCCGCCCGCCTCGCCGAGCACCGCGTGAGCAGCGCCGCCGATTTCGCGGCCCTGAGCGACGCGCTGATCCAGAAGACCCTGGGGATCGGCGGCGTGCGCCTGGCCCACGAGCTTCGCGGCGAGTCCTGCCTGACGCTCGCGGCCGCCGCGCCCGAGCGCCAGTCGGTGACGGTCTCGCGCTCTTTCGGCCGGCCCGTCGGAAGCGTCGGCGCTCTTGAGACCGCGGTCGCCTCGTTCGCGGCGCGGGCCGCCGAGCGCGCGCGCCGCCACGGTCTCCGGGCCGGCGCTCTGCGCGTCTTCCTGGGCTGGCGCGAGGAGGGGCGCCCCGCGGGCGGCGACGCGGTCGAGCGGATCGCCCCCACCAACGACACCCCCGTCCTCACGCGGAGGGCGAAGGCCCTCGTCGGGCGCCTGTTCGTGGAAGGCCGCGCCTACCGGAAAGCCGGCGTGGTGCTCGGCGCCATGGAGTCCGCCGATTCCGCGCAGGCCGAGTTCTTCGACGACGGGAGGGCGGAGCGGTCCCGGCGCCTCCTGCGCGCGGTGGACGGGCTCAACGCCGCGATGGGGCCGGGAACCCTGCGCTACGGCGGCGAGGCGGTTTCGGCCGCCTGGGCGCCCTTGTCCGAGCGGCGCTCCCCGCGCTGGACGACGAGCTGGGACGAACTGCCCACCGCGCGGGCCTAAGGAAGCCTAGAGCCGGGGAGCGGTGTAGCGGGCGGGATGCGGCGTCCGCTCGTGCCGGCGGCACAGCTCCCGTGCGACGAACAGGAGGCCCATCCCGACGATGACGAAGCCCGCGGTGCACAAGGCCTCCTCCGCGCCGCCTCGACCCACGGCGAAGCCCGGATCCACTCCCACGGCGGCGATCATGATGTTCATCTCGACGCTCCCGTCGCGAACGGCGACCCCGAAAGTCTAGCCCGGCCGCGTTACAGCCGTATTGCGGCCGTCGCCTTCAGGGTAACAGGAGCCGTCGGGAAATCGACACAACAAACGGCGAATTCTCTGCGAACATCTAACGGCGCTTGCGGGAGCGCCAGGGCGACGAGCGCACCTGATTGGGAAGCTCGTCCTTGACGGCCTCGAAGTCGAGGCGCCCGGCGGCGGCGTCCACGGACTTCAGGCGGACCTTGACCTGGGTCCCCAGCGGCGCGGAGCCGCCGCGCAGCAGGCCGACGGCGCCGGACTCGGGCAGAGCGACGAAGAGCCCCGCGCTCGTCACGTTGACCACGACGCCGACGAACTCCTGCCCGACGCTGCGGCCGAGGAGCTGGGCGCGCGCGAGATCCACCGCCTTGCGCTCGGCCTCGGAGGCGCCGCGCTCGCGCTCCGAGCAGCGCGTCGCCAGGGCCTCGACGGAGAGCCCCTCGCAGTGCGCGCGCGGCTTGCCGGAGAACATCCCCTTGAGCGCGCGATGAACGAACAGGTCCGGGTAGCGGCGGATCGGCGACGTGAAGTGGCAGTAGTCCTTGGACGCCAGGCCGAAATGGCCGCCCGGCTCGGGCGAGTACAGCGCGAGCTTCAGGCTGCGGATGACCGAGATGTTCGCGGTCTCCTCGAAGGGATGGCCGATCGCGGCCTTGAGCAGGCCCTGCAGCCCCTTGACCGGGTTGGCGACGAGCGAGGTCGGGGCCTTGATGCCCAGCTTGCCGAGCTCCTTCTGGAGCTCGTCGAGCTTCTCCGGATCGGGGACGTCGTGCAGCCGCCGCAGGAACGGCACGCGCGCCTTCGTCAGCGTGCGCGCGACGGCCTCGTTGGCCGCGACCATGAACTCCTCGACGAGCCGGTGGCTGTCGAGGCGCGGGCGCTTGATGACCTCGACCGGCGTGCCCTCGGCGTCGCACTTCACCTGGTACTCGGACGTCGAGAAATCGAGGGCGCCGCGGCGCATGCGCCAAGCCGTCAGCGCCTTGGCCAGCGGCCCCATCCGCTTCACCGAGGCCAGCACCTCGGGCTTCACGCGCTCGACGGGCTTGCCGTCCAGCGCGTCCTGCACTTCTTCGTACGTGAAGCGACGCCAGGAGCGGATCACGGTCTCCTCGACCTTCGCGCCGTGCACCGCGCCGTCCGCGGTCATGTCCATCCAGCAGGTCAGCGTCAGGCGCGGCACGTCGGGGCGCAGCGAGCAGAGGTGGTCGGACAGCTTCGGCGGCAGCATGGGGATCACGCGGCCCGGAAGGTACACGCTGGTGCCGCGGTGCACCGCCTCCTTGTCGATGGCCGAGTCCCGGGTCACGTAGTGCGCGACGTCGGCGATGTGCACGCCGAGGCGCAGCCGGCCCCCGCCGAGGTCCTCGAGGGACACGGCGTCGTCGAAGTCCTTGGCGTCCGCGCCGTCGATCGTGAAGGTGGGCAGGTCGAACAGCTCGAGGCGGCCGGCCCAGCTCGCGGGCTCGGGGTCGTGGGGCAGGGCCGCGGCCGCCTCCAGGGCGTCCTCGGGGAACTCCGTCGGGATGTCCTTGGAGGCCACGACCGCGCGCACGCGCGCCTTCGGATCGCTGGGATCGCCGAGGATCTCGGTGACCGCGCCGCCGGCCGTGCGCTCCTCGGTGGGCCAGCGGTCGATCCGGACGGCCGCGAGGACGCGCTCCTCGAGGCGCAGGCCGGGCGCGGCGCCCGTGACCTCGAGCGCGTCGCTCTCGCCGCCGCCCTCGGGAATCAGCGCCCAGCGCTTGCCCGCGCGCCGCAGCTCCCCGACGACGACGCTGCGCGCGCGCACGAGCACGCTCACGATCTCGCCCGAGCGGCGGCCGCCCTTCTTGTCCGAGAAGACGCGCGCCGCGACGCGATCGCCGTTCATCGCGAGCTTGAGCGTGCGCCCGCTCAGGTACACGTCCGGCTCGCCTTCCTTTTCGGAGATCAGGAACGCGAAATGGCCGCGGTGCTGGATGCGGCCCTCGATGAGATTCTCGTCGCGTCGCGCCACGAGGAATTATCGCACTTTTAGCCGCCGGTGTCCGTCTGCCAGACGAGTATCTCCGAGCCTTCCGGCCCCGCGGTCCACTCCGGGCTTCCCGCGCGCACGAGCCGCGCGGCGTCGCCCTGCTTGAACTCGCCGGCGCCCGCGAGCGTCCCGGAGCCCTTGACCACGAACACGTGGACGTGAGACGCCTCCGGGATCTTCACTGAGGCGCCCGCCGCCCCGCGGCCCGCCCCCACCCGGGCGGCCATATGGGGGGTGCGGATGGGGGCCC
>VFSW01002613.1_pt1 | contig 27249 bp, 21 predicted proteins | sample 5358111 | NCBI WGS metagenome assembly VFSW01 (sample SAMN11554181, study PRJNA540505) | mine drainage metagenome | isolation source: sediment from site ElyBrook_90M | place: USA: Ely Copper Mine, Vershire, VT | collected 2017 | reverse complement strand
GGCGCGGGCGGGGGTCGCCCCCTCGGCCCGCGGCCCCCCCGAGGGCGCCTCCGAGACGAATCTGCAGCGGCAGACGATCTTCGCAACGAGCGACGTCGGCGCGCCGAAAGCGCGGGCCGCAGCGGAGCGCGTTCGCGCGATCAACCCCCTCGTCGCGGTGGACGTGCTGAACCTGCGGTTCTCGCAAGAGAACGCGCGAGCTCTCGTTGCGCTCTACGACGTCGTGCTCGATTGCAGCGACCGCTTTCCCACGCGCTATCTCGTCAACGACGCCTGCATTCTCGAAGGCAAACCCGACGCGTACGGTTCGATCTTCCGGTTTGACGGGCAGATCGGCGTCTTCACAAAGGGAGCGCCTTGCTACCGCTGTCTCTATCCGGAGCCTCCTCCGGCCGGAAGCGTGCCGACCTGCGCGGAGGGAGGCGTGCTCGGAGTTCTGGCAGGCATCGTAGGCGCGTGGCAGGCGAACGAGGCACTCAAGCTGCTCTTGGCTATCGGCGAGCCGCTTGCAGGACGCTTGATGCTGATCGATGCGCTTGCCGCGCGAACGCGCGAGGTCTCCTTCGCACGAGATCCGGCGTGCGCGCTGTGTGGGCAAGACAGCGTGATAAATGAAGCGCGAGAGATGGAATACGAGGCGCCGGTTGCGGGCGTGGGGGAGGAGGTCGACGCAGCGGAGCTCGATGCGGTCCTGGGTGAATGGACGCTGCTCGACGTGCGGGAGCCGCACGAAGCCGTGCTCGGGACGATCGCCGGCGCAGTTGCGATTCCGGCCAGCGAACTCGAGGCACGGCTGCACGAGCTCGACAGCGCGACGCCGTACGTCGTCGCCTGTCGTGTAGGCGCGAAGTCGCAGTGGGCCGTACGGCGCATGCGTGATGCGGGCTTTACCCGCGTGCGCCACGTACGCGGCGGGTTGCTCGCGTATGCGGCACGCCACGACGAGTTTGCATTTTTCTAAGGCCGTACGATGAGACGAGAACGTTTGGGAAAGACGGGCGTCGCTCTGCCCGTCATCGGTCAAGGAACGTGGGACATCCCCGAACGCGGCGAGGAACGCACGCGCGCGATCGCAGCGCTCCGACGCGGGATCGAACTGGGCATGACGCACGTCGATACGGCGGAGATGTACGGGGCTGGGCGCGTCGAGGAGATCGTCGGCGACGCGATCGCCGGCATTGCCAGAGAGCGCCTCTTCATCGCGAGCAAGGTGCTCCCGAGCAACGCGAGCTTCAAAGGAACGCTCGCGGCGTGCGAAGCCTCCCTGCGCCGCTTGCGGCTCGAGTATCTGGATCTCTACATTCTGCATTGGCCGTCGGAGCATCCGTTGGAGGAAACGATGCGCGCGCTCGAGCGCCTGGTGCGCGACGGCAAGACGCGTTTCATCGGCGTGAGCAACTTCGAGCTTGAAGAGATGCAGGAAGCGATGCGCTACGTGCACGACGTCCCTCTGGCCTGTAATCAGGTGCTCTACCACGTACGCGAGCGCGGCGTCGAGCGGCGGCTCATTCCCGTCGCGAGAGATGGCCAAGTCGCTGTTGTGGCCTACACGCCATTTGGTCGCGGAAACTTTCCCCGTCCTGCCTGCAGGCCTGGCGGCGTCCTAGACCGCATCGCGCGCAAGCACGACGCGCCACCGCGAGCGGTGATTCTGGCGTTTCTCACGCGCGAGCCGAACGTCTTCACGATTCCGAAGGCATCGAGCATCGAACACGTGGAAGAGAACGCTCGTGCCGGGGACCTGCAGCTCGATGCCGAGGACGTCGCAGCGATCGATGCGGCGTTCCCCGTGGGCCCCGATGGACCGCTCGCGATGCTCTAAGAACGCCATCGTCGCGCTCGTGCGCGAGGCTGCGTCGGAGAACGGCGAATGCGAGGTGCGCGTCGCCCCGGCGTTCGTCGACGAGGCTGCGCGCGCGCGGTTGCGCGAAGCGTTTGCCCGCGGCGACTTGGCCACGTGGGGCTACGGCGAGGAGCGCGCGGTGCGAGCCACCGATCCGGCGACGATTCTCGACGGCGCACGCAGCGTGCTGTGCGTGGCCTTTGCCTATGCGACGGCTGTACCGGGTCGCCGGCACCTGACGGGACGCGTCTCGAACTACGCGTGGTCGCGGGATTATCACGAACGCGTGTTGCGCGCGCTGCGGACGGCGGCCCAGCGCATCGACGAGCTCGCCGGTGCCCCGGTCACGGCGGTCGCCTGCGATACCAAGCCGCTTGTCGAGCGCGCGTATGCGGCGCGTGCGGGTCTGGGATGGATCGGAAAGCACACGAACGTGATCTCGCGACGGTTGGGATCGTACGTCTTTCTCGGGGAGATCGTGACGACGCTCGAGCTCGAGCCCGACGCTAGGCTGCGCACCGGCTGCGGCCGATGTACGCGGTGCGTCGATGTTTGCCCGACCGGCGCGTTGCGAGGGAACTACACGATCGACGCGACGCGGTGCATCTCCGATCTCACGCAGCGCACCGACGCGATTCCGCGAGATCTTCGCGCATTCGTGGGGGAGTGGGTGTGGGGCTGCGACCTCTGCCAGAGCGTCTGCCCGCCGACGCGGCGAGCGGGCGAGCGGGGCTCGCAGGCGGACGAGCCCGCGAACGCGGCTGCGGCGACGCCGGAGCTCGTGCGCTTGCTGCGCATGCGCGCGGGCGAGTACCGCCGGCACGTTGCGTCGACGGCAATGGGCTGGCGCGGCGCTGCCGTGCTGCGCCGCAATGCGGCCGTCGCGCTGGGGAATGCTTTGGATCGATCGGCGGTTCCGGCGTTGGCGGAGGCGCTGGAGCGTGACGCGCACCCGATGGTGCGCGGGCACGCGGCGTGGGCTTTGGGGCGCATTGGATCTCCGGCGGCGCTCGCGGCACTGCGCGCGCGAGCGCAACGAGAAGAGGACGCTACCGTGTGCGAGGAGATCGCAGCAGCGCTCGTGGTCGCATGATCGTCTGCCGGTTCACGCGCGACCTGCGCTTGGAGGATCACGCCGCACTCGCGACGGCTGCGGAGGATGGGCCCGTCCTTCCCGCGCTCGTCATCGATGGCGAGCTCCACGCGAGTCTGCAGCGGTCGCCGCACCGGGCGGCGTTCTACGTTTGCGCGGTGCGCGCCCTGGACGAGGCGTTGCGCGAGCGCGGAAGCCGGCTCGTCGTTCGCCGCGGCGAAGCGCGGGACGTGCTCGTGCGTCTGGCGCGCGAGAGCGGGGCGAACGGAGTCGTGTGGAGCGCTCGATACGACGGCGCTGGCGCGCGCGCCGATCTGTCGCTGCGTGCGGAGCTAGAAGAAGCGGGCTTGCACGCGCGGTGCGTGCACGACGCCCCGGCCGTCGGTCCCGACGAGATCGCGGGCGGTCCAGCGACCGGGTATCGCGCGTTCCAGCCGTACTTCGAGCGCTGGCGATCTCTCCCGATCGCGTCGTACGATCGCCCGATCCTCCTGCGTTTCGCGTCGTCCGAGAGCGAGAGCGAGGCGTTGCCGTTCGGCGAGGAGTTCGGCGTTACCGGCGATGCAGGGAACGTCGCGCCGGGCCGCGCGCTCGAGCGCCTGCAGGCCTTCCTCGACGGAGCGGCGCGCATGTATGCGACGGGCAGATATCTGCCCTCCACCGACGGGACGTCCCGTCTCTCGGCACATCTTTCGTTCGGAACGCTCGCGCTGCGAACGGTGGTGCGCGCGACGCAGCGCTGTCTCGATAATCCGTTCCTGCTCAACGAGGAACGGCGCTCGCTACGGCTCTTCTTGCGATCGCTCGCGTTGCGCGATTTCTTTATGCAGCTCGCATGGTTTCATCCCGAGACCGACGAGACGGCCTTGCAGGTGCGCATGCGCGAGTTCACGTTCGCGCAGCGGCATCCGCATCTGGACGCGTGGAGAGAAGGCAGGACCGGCTTTCCGCTCGTCGACGCGGGAATGCGTCAGCTTCGAGAGACGGGTTGGATGCATCCGCACGTGCGGTCGGTAGCGGCGTCGTTTCTCTGTTTCGACCTGGGCGTCGATTGGCGCGTGGGGCGGGACGTCTGGGAACGCCGCTCGATCGACGACGATGCGGCGATTGCGAACGGGAACTGGCAATGGATCGCTGGGATCGGCGCGGATCTCGTGCAGCATCCGCGAATCTACAATCCTCGGCGGCAGCAGCTGCTCTTCGATCCGCACGGAGAATACGTGCGACGCTGGATACCCGAGCTCGCACACGCGCCGTTCCACGACGTACGCGAGCGCGTTCCGATGCTGCCGCTCTACGACGAAGCGTCGTATCCGTCGCCTGTGGTCGATCACGCGCGCGAAGCGCGCGCGTTCCTACAGCGCTATCGGTCGTACGCCGCGCTCCGCTGGGCCGGCGCGCAAGGTTCCGCGGCGACGGAAGGTTAAGCGGGAGGAGAATGACCCGACGCGCGATCCTTCAGCGGCTGACACGCGAGGCGCGCCCCTACTACGCGCGCATCGGCGTCGCTTTGGTGCTGGGAACCGTCGCCGGCGTGCTGAGCCTCGTCGCGCCGTGGGCGTTCGGGGCGATCATCGGACGCGTGCTCGCCCCGCCGGTAGGGCACCACCCCGACGTGCGCGTGCTCTATCTCGGCTTGGCCGCGACGTTTACGGCACAACTCCTGGCGAATCTCGCGACGTACTTTCAGACGTATCTCACGGCGTGGAGCGGCCAGCACTTGATCGCGCGGTGGCGCGTCGCGCTCTTTACGCGCGTGCTGAATCTTCCGCTCGGCGAGTTCGACAAGTGGCGTCCGGGCGAGTTGATTTCCCGGTTCAGCAACGACCTTCAGCTCATGACCGACGCGGTGAGCGTCTCGTTGCCGCAGTTCGTCGTTGCGGTGGTAACGTTCGCCGCTTCCTTCGCGATGATGATCTACCTCGATTGGCTCTTGACGCTGACGCTCGTCGTCGTCGCTCCGATCGTGTCGTTCGCCGTTTCGAAGTTCCAAGGGTTGATTTCCGCGAGCACGGTCAACACGCAAGAACGCGTGGCGGACCTGTCGGCAAATCTCGCCGAGATCCTCAGCGGTCAGCGCGTGGTAAAGGCGTTCGGCGGAGAGGAGTACGAGATCCGCCGTTTTCGTCGCTCGAACGACGACTTCTTCGGCGCGTACATGAAGCTCACGCAGTTCATCCAAACGCAGCCGCTCGTCGTTTCAACGATCATGGTATTGGCGGTCGTGATCATCATGTGGCTGTCGGTCCGCGAGGTGCTCGTCGGCCGCCTGACGACCGAGCACGTCTTCAACTACTGGCTGCTCCTGGTCAATCTTGCGAACCCGCTGAACCGTCTCGCGGCGTTCGTCGGCGACCTCGCGAAGTCGGTCGTCGGTGCGGGTCGCGTCTTCGAGATTCTCGATCTTCCTGTCGAGGTGGCGGATCGTCCAGGGGCGCGACCGCTCGGGGCCGTGAAAGGCGCGATCGAGTTCGAGAACGTTTCGTTTTGGTACAAGACCGACGATCCGCCAGCCCTCACGGACGTGAACGCGAGCGTATCCGCGGGGGAGATCGTCGCGCTCGTCGGCCGGTCCGGGGCCGGAAAGACGACCCTCGTCAACCTCGTGCCGCGCTTTTACGAGCCGCAACGTGGCATCATACGGATCGATGGAACCGACGTAGCGGACATTCGGCTTGCCGATCTGCGTCGCGTGATCGGCATCGTGCCGCAAGATCCGCAACTGCTGCGCGGAACGATTCTCGACAACATTCGATACGGACGGCTCGACGCGCGGGACGACGAGGTGCGCGCGGCGGCGCGCGACGCGAACGCCGACGAATTCGTCGAGGCGTTGCCCGACGGCTACGCGACGCAGGTTGGCGAGCGCGGCATACGCCTCTCTGGCGGCGAACGCCAACGCATCGCAATTGCGCGCGCGTTGCTGCGCGATCCTCGCATCTTGATTCTGGACGAGGCCACGAGCGCGCTCGACTCCCACTCGGAGGCGTTGATCGCGCAGGCGTTGGAACGCCTGATGAAAGGCCGTACGACGCTCATCATCGCGCACCGCCTATCGACCATCCGCCGCGCTCATCGTATTCTGTACATCGAAGGGGGCCGCGTAGCGGAGATCGGCACGCACGACGAGCTGATCACACGCGGTGGGGCGTACGCTTCCCTTCACTCGGCCCAATTCGCCTAGAAGGAGGCGCTGTGAAAATCGTCGTCGAGCTGATTCTCTCGGTCATCCTGCATCCCATCGCCGTGATCTTCGCGTGGATCAACCTCATCGGGCGCGGCGACATGGACGGATGGAAGAAGTTCCTATGGGCACTGGTCTGTCTCTTGTGGCCGATCGGCGTGCTGCTCTATCTGGTCCTCGGAGACGGCGCTCTATGGTAGAGACGCGGCTCAGGCGGGGTCTGCAAACGAACGCCTGACGGGAGCGATTTGAGCTGCGGCGATTGCACGCGCGAGAAGACGCCCGAGTAGAAGTCGGCCGCGTCGAGGAGCGCGATTGCGCCGAGGGCCTGTGCGTTGCGATAGCCGGACAGGGTCGCGTTGAACGGCTCGTCCGGGGCTCGCGCAACCCATCCGATGCTCTGCGACCGTCCACGCGCGACGATCGCGAAGAAGACGGCGTTTCCGGGATCCCATACCGGCTGCGGCGTGGGATGCGGCGGAACCCAGCACCAGCCGTACGTCGAATCGTCGATCCACGCGCCGTAATGATAGGGAATCCAACCCCACGATTCGCCCGCGATCCACGTCCAGCCGATTCCTGCGCGCCAGAACCAGCGCCCGTTGTGATACGGTGCCCATCGCGCGTATTCGTGCGGCTTCCACGCGCTACCGTACGTTTTGACGGAGACCCAGCTGCCGTATGCGGAGAACGCCGTTACGCCGCTCAGCGATGGCGGAAGATGCGCGTCGCGCCGGGCGGCGATCTCGACCGCATCGCGCGTTTGATTGAATCCATCGAACGCGTCGCTCGGCGGCGGCAGCGAGTACTGCAACACCGGTTGCGCCGGGGGCCCGTCAATCGCTACCTGCTCTCCGGGCGAGAGAATCTCCATGCCGCTCGGGGTGATGATGCGTATCGTGCCGCGATGGACGCTGACGGACGTTTCGCTGCCGGTGACGGCGATACGAAAGAGGCCGGGAGCGTCGGGGCCGAGCGCGATCGATGCAGTTTCGACGCGCGGCGAATCGGCGTCGGCTTGCGACGAGACTTCGAGCGTTCCACCGAGAAGCCGAACGTCGCGATGGTGGGGCGCAAGGTCGACGATCTGCAGCGTCGCGTTCTGATCGAGCCGTAGAGCGACGGCGGGATCGAGCTGTACCTCGGCTCGCGCACCGCTCCGCGTCGCAAACGTGTCGCCTGCCAGAAGCGGTGCGTTGCGCAGGGCAACGACTTGCCCGCCCTCCGCGCGCGTAATCGTTGCGCCGCCCTGCAGCACGCTGACGTGCGCGACGAGCGCCATCGTCGCTAATCCGACCATCGAATCGTCACCCCCGCGTCGTGAAACCCGAAGTATCGCCGTGCCGAGCCTTGGAGGTACGCGAGCAGCGGTTCGCGCACGACGGCGACCGATACGCGCTCGCGTAGCGCGTCGATTGGGATCCACTCCGCAGCGACCACGTGATCGTGGCGAGAAGGGACGTTGGGTTCGCCGCTCGTCGCGATGACGAACGTGAGATTCATCACGTGCGTTGGACCATCATAGCTCTCGCTCACATAGGCAAAATCGACGACGCGCCCTTGCAATCCCGTCTCTTCAAGAAGCTCGCGCACGACGGTCTCGCTTGCTAGCTCTGCCTGCTCCTGCCGGCCGCCCGGTAGCGTCCAGAGCGGCTCTACGTGATTGGCATACGTCGAAGCGACGAGCAGCAGCCGTTCGCCGTGGCGCGCGATGCCGGTAGCGATATGGATGCTCATCGCAGAATGCTTTCGAAGACGTCGAGCGTTGCGGCGGCCGTCTTCTCCCAGGTCAGTGTCGCTGCGCGCGCGAGACCGCGGGCGCGCAGCTCGTTTGCGTACGCTGTGTCACCGGAGACGCGCCGGATGCCGTCGGCGAGCGCTTGTGCGTCCTCCGGTGGGACGTAGTGCGCTGCGTCGCCGCCGGCTTCCGAGAGCGAGGACGCCCGACTTGTGACTACCGGCGCGCCATAACTCATCGCCTCCAAAATCGGAAGGCCGAAGCCTTCGTAGCGCGATGGAAAGGCGAAGAGCGTGCAGGCGCGATAGAGCGCCGCGAGCTTTACGTCATCGACGTATCCCATCACGCGCACGGTCACGGAGACTCCCTCGATGCTTTTTGGGTCCGGTTCGCCGGCGACGACGAGCGTGAGGTCGGGGCGTTCGCGTTGGACGAGCGACATTGCGCGTGCGAGCAGGTCGATGCCTTTGCGGCGCTCCATCGTGCCGACGAAGAGGACGAAGGGTCCGAGCGAGGCGACGTCAGCGTCGTTGCGCGGCGGGAGGGGCCGGGAGACGCCCGGATATATGGGGACGAGTCGCTCCGGCGCAACGTGCAACTCACGCGCCAACTCCGCCTGCGAGAAGCGCGAGAGCGTGATGAGTGCCGCGCATCGCGTCGCAGCGTCACGAAAAATGCGCTGCGCCTCGGGCGCATAGCCGGGCACGACGAAGTTCGACGCGTCGCAGAGCGTCGCAACGGCGGGAAGGGAGAAACCCGTCCAGCTGCAGCCGTTGAATGGAAACCAGAGCGCATCGAGGCTGGCGCGGCCGTGAAAGCGTCGCGAGACGACCGGGTACGGGCGATCGACCTCGTACCGGTAGCGCCGTGCTGCGGTCCACGTGTGCCATTCGGGCAGGACGAGCGTCACGTCGACGCGGTCGGCAAACCCCTCGCTCCAGGCGCGCAAGATCGCGCGAAGATAGCGGCCGATGCCGCGATGGTCGCCCGGAAGGTTCCACGCGTCGACCCCGATGCGAATCATCGCGCAGCGGCGTCGCGAAAGACGGCGACGTGCTGCTCGGCGCTGCGATTCCACTGAAACGAGGCCGCACGCTCGAAGCCCTGAGCGATGAGCCGCGCGCGCTCGTCGCCGTCTTGCGTGATGCGACGCAGTGCCGCGCTCCAGGCAGCGACGTCGCGCGGCGGGGCGAAGAGTGCCGCATCGCCGGCAATCTCCGGCAGCGAGCTTGCGGCCGACGCGAGAACGGGTGTTCCGCACGCCATCGCTTCGACGACCGGCATACCAAACGTCTCGTGATAGGACGGCACGACGACCGCCAATGCTCCGCGATAGAGGTTGCGCAGGCCGGCGCTCGTCTCCGAGGCGAGATCGTCGGCGAAGTGCCCGGCGTGGACGACGCCTTCCCGCTGTGGCGCGTGCCCGCCGGCTACGGCGATCGGCGGTCCGTCACCGTGCGGCCATGCGGCGCGATGCGCTTCGTATAAGAGGTCAAAGTTCTTGCGCGGCTCGGCCTCCGGATCGCCGACGAAGAGCAGGTACCCGCCAATTTCGAGGGGCGCGTGCGGCAGCGCTTCACCCGGCGTGAACGAGGGTGAGACACCGTGATAGATGACGGCGATCCGCTCGCGCGGCACCCCGAAGACCGCGTGAACCTCATCCGCTCCGAAGCGTGAGACGGCGATAACCCGCGACGCTCGCTCGATCGATCGAAGAAACGGCACTTGATCGCGGCGCCGGTGGCGCCGGTCTTCGTGTGGGTACCGAAACGGCACCGCGTCGTGAATCGTGGCGACGGACGGGCCGCGCCAGCGCAAAAACGTGCCGTTCGCGGGGTTCCAGAGCACGTCGGCTTTGCGCGGCACCCGAGCCGAGACGCGGAAACGGTGGTTTCCGACGGCGCGCTCCAGCGCCGCGCGCACTCCCCAGCGCGACAGGCCTCCGACGACGAGCGTGAGGGCGACGTCCTCGCGCGGAGCGAGACGGCGAAGTATCGCGCGCAGGTAGCGCCCGATACCGCGCGTGTCCTCGACCGCTGCGCGTGCGTCGACGGCCACGTGAAGAACCACCAGGCGCTTTTCGGAGACGGAGGTGGCGAATACTCTGCGAAGGAGCGAGAATGGGCGTTGCCGCGCATCTCATCCTCGGCGCGCGCGAGGAGCCGTTCTTACCGGCGCTGCTTGCGTCGCTCGACGGCGTTGCCGGCATGCTTCTCGTGAACGACAACGCACCGGGCGCGTCACCGCACGAAGAGGTACTCGCGCAGAGTACCTTCGGGCGAGCGGGGAAGCTCGTCGTCGATCGCACCGCATTCTCCGGCTTTGCCGACGCGCGAAATGTCTGCCTTCGCCTGCACGCGCACGTCGCGGCGGGTGACTGGGTCGCATTCGTCGATGCGGACGAAGTGCATGGCGAAGGAGCGGCGCGCATCGCCTCGCGTCTCGACGAAGTGCCGAAGGAGATCGCGTTCGTCGACGGCTACACGTGGCATTTCTTTCAGTCCTTCGCATGGTTCACGTCAATCGAGCGGCGCATGATGTTTTTTCGCTTTGGCCCAGAGGTACGGTGGAGGGGACTCGTGCACGAACAGCTGCTCGGGCTGGACGGCGGTCGCATCGCGCTCCCGTACGTGTACGCGCATTACGGGCATACGCTGGAACCGCGCCGGCACGCCGAAAAGGGTCGCCACTATTCGGCGCTCGGAGCCCCGGGGAACGTCCTGCGCGAGGAGGAGCTGCGCAGCTTCGACATCGCGCAGTACTTCGCGCCCGTCTACCATCTGCTGATGCGATTTGTGGGGGAGCATCCGGCGGCGGCCGCGGCTACCCTGGCGCGGCTGGGCCCGGCTCTCGAGCCCTTTCACGCCCTCACCGAGCGCGTCGCCCGGCGTCAGTCGCCACTGGTCAAGGCGCGCAACGCCGTCCGACGGCTCAACTACGAGCTGCGCTGGCGCGGCCGGGCGCTGAACCCGCTCGCCCGCCGCTTGCTCCAGGGGCCGGGAGCACCCGAGCGGCGAACCTGAGAATAGGATCGTTGACCTAATGGAGGACCCATGATTCACATTTTCCGCTTCATCGTGAACGCGATCGTGCTGTATTGCATCGCGAGGTTCGGAGCGTCTCTCGGCTTCGATACCGGCGTCACGGTCAGGGACGCGGCCATTGTCGCCTTGATCTTCGGGGTGGTCAATGCGTTGATCGGCCCCGTGCTGCGGCTCGTCGCCTGGCCGATCAACTTCCTGACACACGGGCTGTTCAGCATCGTCATCAACTACCTGCTCTTCATCATCACGGTGGACGTGGCACCGCACATCGCGCCGACGTTCCGGCTCTCTGGCACCGTCAACTGGTGGCTCGCCGATCTCTGGGGTGCGATCATCCTGATGGTCGTAGGGACTCTCGCCCAGCAGCTGTGGCGCCATCCCTCGGAGCGAGGGGCCACGCAAATTACCGCCTAGTCCCCGGTTTTCCCAAAGACCCCGTTGCGGCAGGCGCAGGGCGGTGATACAATATCGCTCTGTGCCCGGGTGCCGCTCCGTGCGTAACTTGCCCTGAGCGGAAGTCGAAGGCACCCTGCTGAGGCGACGGTGGGACCGCTTACGTGACCACGTGAGCCGTGCTCCCTGCGTAGGTGAAGGCAGGCAACCCGTCCGGGGAATCCCTTGAATCTCATCGACGTCAACAACTTCGACGCCATGCGCATCGGCCTCGCGTCACCGGAGCAAATTCGCGCGTGGTCGTTTGGCGAAGTCAAGAAGCCCGAAACGATCAACTACCGCACGCTCAAGCCCGAGCGGGACGGTCTTTTCTGCGAGAAGATCTTCGGCCCGACCAAAGACTGGGAGTGTCATTGCGGCAAGTACAAGCGGATTCGGTTCAAGGGGATGATCTGCGACCGCTGCGGCGTCGAGATCACGCGGGCGAAAGTTCGCCGCGAGCGCATGGGCCACATCGAGCTCGCAACGCCGGTGAGCCACATCTGGTATCTCAAGGGCGTTCCGAGCCGCATCGGCATCCTGCTCGACATGTCGCCGCGCCAGCTCGAGAAGGTGATTTACTTTGCGTCCTACATCGTCATCGACCCGGGCGATACGACGCTGGCAAAGCGCGAGGTGCTCTCCGAACAGAAGTATCGCGAGGCGCGCGACAAGGTCGGCAATCGCTTCAAGGCCGGTATGGGAGCCGAGGCGATTCGCGAGCTCCTGCGCGACCTGAACCTCAAACGAATTCAGGAAGATCTCCGCAAAGAGTTCAAAGAAACGTCGGGTCAAAAGCGGCTGAAGGTCATCAAGCGACTCGAGGTCGTCGAGGCCTTTCTCTCGAGCGGAAACCGTCCCGAGTGGATGATTCTCGCCGCCGTTCCGGTTATCGCACCGGAGCTTCGCCCGATGGTGCAGCTCGACGGCGGACGCTTTGCGACGTCGGATCTCAACGATCTGTACCGGCGCGTCATCAACCGCAACAATCGCTTGAAGCGGTTGCTCGAGCTCAACGCGCCCGAGATCATCATCAAGAACGAGAAGCGCATGCTGCAGGAGGCTGTCGACGCGCTTATCGACAACGGCCGCCGCGGACGCCCCGTCACCGGGCCGAACAATCGTCCGCTCAAGTCGCTCTCGGACATCCTCAAGGGTAAGCAGGGACGCTTCCGGCAGAACTTGCTCGGCAAGCGCGTCGATTACTCCGGCCGATCCGTCATCGTCGTCGGTCCGACGCTCAAGCTGCATCAATGCGGCTTGCCAAAAGAGATGGCGCTCGAGCTCTTCAAGCCGTTCGTGATGAAGAAGCTCGTCGACCGCACGCTCGCGCACAACATCAAGAGCGCGAAGCGCATGGTCGAGCGCGTGCGTCCCGAGGTGTGGGACGTGCTCGAAGAGGTCATCAAGGAGCATCCGGTGCTGCTCAACCGCGCACCGACGCTCCACCGCCTGGGCATCCAGGCCTTCGAGCCCGTGCTCGTCGAGGGCAAAGCGATTCATCTCCACCCGCTCGTCTGCACGCCCTACAACGCTGATTTCGACGGCGATCAGATGGCCGTGCATCTGCCGCTCTCCGCCGGTGCGCAGGCGGAGGCGCGCATCCTCATGCTCTCGAGCAACAACATCTTGCTGCCGGCGTACGGCAACCCCGTATCGATTCCGACGCAAGACATGGTGCTCGGGCTCTACTACCTGACGTTCCAGCGCGAAGAATATAGCGGGCCGGCAAAGGCCGCGGTCTCCGAGGACTTCGACGGCGGCACGCGCGCCGGGGCCATGGCGGCGTTCTCCGATTCGAAGGAAGCGGTGCTTGCCTACGAGACGCGGGGCATCAAGCTCCAAGAGTGGATCAACGTGCGCCGCAACGGCGAGCTCGTCAAGACCACCGTCGGTCGCGTGATCTTCAATCAAGCGTTCCCGGAGCACTGGGGACATCCGTTCATGAACCGGATCATCGACAAGGGCGAACTGAAGAAGATCATCACGGACTGTTATCGTACGCACGGCAATGCCGAGACGGCGCGTTTCCTAGACGCGATCAAGGAGCTCGGTTTCCATTACGCGACGCTCTCCGGGACGACGGTATCGATCAGCGACATCATCGTGCCCGAGAAGAAGCACGAGATCGTTAACGATGCCCAAAAAGAAGTCGACGATTTGCACCGGCTTTTCGAGCAAGGCTTCATTTCGGACGACGAGCAGTACAATAAGACCATCGAGATCTGGTCGCGAGCGAGCGAAGAAGTGACGAGCGCGATGCAAGCCGCGCAGAATCCGCTCAACCCGGTCTTCATGATGGCGACCTCGGGCGCGCGCGGCTCGATCGCGCAGGTCAAGCAGTTGGGCGGCATGCGCGGCTTGATGTCGGATCCGTCCGGGCGCATCTTGGAGATTCCGGTCAAAGCGTCGCTGAAAGAAGGCCTGACGGTTCTCGAGTACTTCATCTCGACGCACGGCGCGCGCAAAGGTCTCGCCGACACGGCGTTGCGCACGGCGGACTCCGGCTATCTCACGCGCCGGCTCGTCGACGTCGCGCAAGACGTCATCGTGCGCGAAGAGGATTGCGGTACGCCTAGCGGCATCACCGTGCGCGACATCCGCTCGGGCAAGGAGATCATCGAAGCGCTCGGCGACCGAATCGTCGGGCGGCGCGCGGCCGAGGAGCTGCGCACCGATCCGCGCCGGCCAACGACCGCGATCGTCAAGCGGAGCGACGAGATCACGGAAGAGAAGGCGAAGGCCATCGTCGAGGCCGGCATCGAGGAAGTGAAGATTCGCTCGGTGCTTACGTGCCGCTCCAAATACGGCGTCTGCGCGACGTGCTACGGGCGCGATCTCGCGACGAGCGGGCGAGCCGACATCGGCACGGCGGTCGGCATCATTGCCGCGCAATCGATCGGCGAGCCAGGCACGCAGCTCACGCTGCGAACCTTTCACACCGGCGGCGTCGCGACCGAGGACATCATCACCGGTCTGCCGCGCGTGGAGGAAATCTTCGAAGCGCGCAAACCCAAAGGTCAAGCAATCGTTACGGAACAGTCGGGAAGCGTTCGACTTACCGAGGAGAAAAACCGGCGCGTCGCCTACGTGACCGACGAGGCCGGCGAAGAGCACGAGTACGACATCCCGTATGGAATGCATCTCGCCGTGCGCGACGGTGACCGCGTCGAAGCAGGCGACCCGCTCAACGAAGGCTCGCTCAACCCGCACGACATCCTGCGCATCAAAGGGCAGACCGCGCTCCAAAACTATCTCGTCGAGGAAGTGCAGAAAGTCTATCGCTCGCAAGGAGTCGACATCAACGACAAGCACATCGAGGTTATCGTTCGCTCGATGCTGCGCAAGGTCAAGATCGTCGACGGCGGCGACACGAACTTCCTGCCCGGGCAGCTCGTGGAATCGGCGCACTTCAACGAGACCAACGAGCGCATCCAGCAGGACGGCGGCACCGCGGCGACGGCGTCACCGGTGCTGCTCGGCGTCACGAAGGCGTCGCTAGCGACGGACTCGTTCCTCTCGGCCGCCTCGTTCCAAGAGACGACGCGCGTCCTGACCGACGCAGCGATCAAGGGCAAGTACGATCCGCTGCTCGGCCTCAAGGAGAACGTCATCATCGGCAAGCTGATCCCGGCGGGAACGGGCATGACGCGATACCGTCAAGTCGAGATCTTGCCCGAGGGTCAAGACGTCGACGAAGAGGGGCGTTCGCGGACGCAGCTCGACTTCAGCTTTGGCGGTATGACTGCCGACGAAGCCGCGTTCGCTGAAGTCATGGGCGGTGCCGGAGACAGCGTCAGTCGTTTGATGAGCGCGTACGAGCGCAACCGCGAGCCTCAGGCGGTGCAGTACGAAGGCGAGTACGAAGACCACGCCGGCGTGCAAGCTCCGCCCAAGAAGACGCAGTACGATCGCATCAAGGGAATCAATCCGGAGGAACTGTAGCGTGCGCGACGATGCTTCGCACTGCTGGAGCGGCGTCGAGCACAAGCACGCTGCCGTGGCTGAGATAGGGCGCGATCTTCTCCTGAATGTCGCGTCCGCGATCCCCCGTGAGCGAATCTTAGTCGCGAGCTGGTGCTCGCTCAATCCCCGAGCGCGCTCGCGCCGAAGGAACGCAATATCCGGAACGAGCGTCGTGCGATTCGCCGGCTGCGATGACACGCATAGTGTATCACGCCGTTACTCGTGCGCAACAAGAGCGGAGGTTCCCTGGCGTTAGGTGATCGGCTACGTGTCGGTCGATTCCGCGGACCTGCACGGAAGATGGCGTACCATAATCGCGACTGGCGTCGCCACGTCACACTTCACCAGGAGTTCGTACCGATTAGCGACTCCCAGGACCTGGAACACTCGTGTGAGATGAGCGCTCACCGTTCCCTGGGCGCAGCGAAGCTCGAGTGCGATGTGCTTGATGCTATACCCACGCAAAGCCAAACGAAGAACGCGATGTTGTGCCGGCGTCAGTTTCGGCGCGCACGGGAACGCGAAGTCCTCTGAAAGACTCTGCATTGCCGAATCGACCATCTGCCCACCCGGGCGCTTCATGGTGGCTCGTTCCTTCGATAGGGGTGGGGGGTATGCCTCCTCTGCGTTCGTCGCGTCAATTGTTTGTAGAAGCTTCGTAGGAAGCACCTCGTAGGTGATTCTTCGAATGGCACGGCGTTGCCCGATTCGCTAAACTCGGACTGTGCGTCACACTGCCGGCATCTTTGCCGTGGCGGCCATTTCCGTGTTCGCCGGTGCCAGCGCGCTGAGCGCACCGGCACGCCGTCGCCCGACGCTGGCGCCAAGCCCCGTTCCCATTGTCGTAGCGCTGCATGAGGTGCGCGCCGCTCGCGCCGCGCAGATCGTTCATGGTCTCTATCCGGCCGTGCGCATCCGCGTCGATGCAGCGGCCAACGCCGTCATCGCCATCGCGCCGCCGGAGCAAGCAGATGCGATCCGCACGATCTTGCAAGGCATCGACGTGCGCTCTCCGGATTCGGCCTCGGTTGACGCCGAAGTCCTGCACAATGTCTCGCCAGCAGTCGTGCTCGGGAAGCTGCGCGCGGTCTTCCGCACGGCGCGCTTCTTCGTGGCGCCGAACCACACGCTGATCACCGTCGCATCGCCCGACGACATGGAGCAAATCAAAACGGTGATCGTAGCGATTGATACGCCGCTGCAGACCCCGACGCCCAGGCCCCGCTATCCTGCGGTTGCGGTGCGCATCACCCAGCGTAACGTCCGCCAGGTTGCGCTTGCCGTCGCGCACTCCGCGCCCGATGTTGCGGTCGCGATCTCGGGTTCGGAGATTCTCCTGCGCGGGCCGCCGGACGACGTCGAGCACGCCAAGGACCTGATTGCGCAACTCGACATGCCGCAGATGGGCGTCACCTACTCCGAAGTGTATCGGCTTCGCTTCGTCGACGCAGCTTCCGTCACCGATCTGCTCTCGCGCTCCTTTCACGATCTCCGCATCGACACCGACACGACGCTCAACGCGATTACGGTGCAGGCCGACAGTACGATCCAAGAGCGCATTGGCGAGGCGATCGCCCAACTCGACGTCGCTCCTGCGGGAACGCCTGGAGCAGTCGGTGCGGGCGGACCAGGCGGCACCGATATCGACTACGTCACCTTGAACGCGGCGCTCCCGGGGAGCAACGGACCCTCGACCTCCGCCCAAGACATCGCCCAGACCGTGCAGCAAGTCTTGCAGCAGGCCGCACCCGACCTACACGTCACGGTTCCCCCGAACTCCACCACGCTGATTCTCTCCGGCAGTCCCTACGCGATCCAACTGGCCAAGAGCGTCATCGCGCACTTGGACGTAATGCAGCCCGAGGTCGTGCTCGACACGGAGATTCTCGAAGTCGACGAAACGGTTGCCAAGAACTTGGGGCTCGAGTTTCCCGGCGGCGGCGCACTGATCGGCACGACCTGGCAGGAGCAGAGTCCGTCGGCGCCATCAGGTGGCGGCACGCCGCCGCCCTTGGAAGGATTGATGCCGTTCTTCCGCACGGTGCCGATCCAGTTCAGCCTCGAGCTGAACCTCGCGATCCAGAACAACCAAGCGCGCGTGCTCTCCGACCCGCGCATCACCACCTTCTCCGGTCATACTGCGACGATCCGTGCCGGCGACACGATCTCGATCCTCACGACGACCGGTGGCGGCACGGGAACCGTGGCGACGACGCAGGTCCAGAGTTTCCAAACCGGCGTGACCTTGGACATCACGCCTATCGTCAATCCCGGCGGCCTCATCACGGTTACCCTGCATCCGCAGGTATCCAACGAAGCCGGGATCGTCAACGGCGTGCCGCAGATTTCCACGCGCGAGACGCAGACCACGGTGGGGCTGCTCAATAACCAGACGCTCGTGATCGGGGGCCTCATCGAAGACAGCCAGAGCCACACGGTCAACAAGATTCCGATCCTCGGCGACTTGCCGCTGATCGGCAAGCTCTTCCAGAACAACGCGGTGCAGAACAGCCGCAACGATCTCATCATCACCGTGACGCCGCATATCGTGCAGCCCGGCGACTCCAATCTCTTCGTCGACGGCAACGGGGTTTTGCCTGCGATTCCTACCGCGCAACCCTTACCGAGTATTCCGACGCCGCAGGCGTTGCCAACGCTCGAACCAAACGCGCTGCCTCCGGCAGCGACGACGGCATGTTGTCATCCTGAGCGTAGCGCGCAGCGCGCAGTCGAAGGATCGCCACAATTGCGCCCGACGCCCATGCCCGTTGTCATCCCGAGCCCTTCGACCGCGCTGCGCGCGCTCAGGGTAAACTCCGTCGAGGGAAGCGCCTCACCGCAACCGCTTGCCACCCCGTCACCGGTAGCGCTTCCCTCGGCGTTTTCGCAGACCGACGTCTACACGTTTGGCAGTTCGCCCTCGAACAACTACGCTGCCGATAGCGCGGCGGTCCAGATTTTCTACGTGCAAGTATCGCCGACGGTGGTCGCGCCCGGAGGGCAGATCACGATCTCCGCGATCACGACGACCAACGTCGCGAAACTCGTCTTCGGCTCGAACGCGGTTACGCCGGAGGCGGAGCTTACCTCGATCGCCCCGGGCAAGTGGCAAGCAACGTTTCCATTTGACGCCGGCGCAACCGCGCAAGGCAACGTCCAGATGAGCTTGACCGCGTCCAACGCCATGGGCGCGACGGTCTCGGTGCCGATTCCGCTCTCGGTGGTGCGGCAATGAACCGACGTCGTCACCCTGAGCGTAGCGCAGAGCGCGAAGTCGAAGGGCAACTCCTTTGCATTGCCACGCTCGCCATCGCGGCGCTCCTCGCAGGTTGCGCGAACCTCTCCGGTGGCGGAGTCGTGCCCGCCCCATCGCCGAGCGCAACCCCAACGATTGCACCCGGAGCGTGCAACACCGTGCCGAGTAGCAATCTCAACGTCGTACTGATCGGCATCGGCAGCGAGGTCACGACGGTAACCGATCCGACCTACGGCGCGATCGCGGGGTATGCGGTCTTCAATGGTACCGATCTTCCCGATCTGGCACAGGTTATTAGCAAGACTTCCTCAGGCGCAGCCATTACCGCGAGCGATACCGTGCAGTTCACCAACATCGAGCTAGGGACCGATACGATCTACCACTCCGCAGTCGCGTTCTCGGGCCACGCATTTCCGAGTGAGCCCTACACTTTTCCCGCGAACGCTGCAACCGCGACGAACACGGTTATCGGCAGCAGCGCGCAGCCGTTTTGGTCCACCGGGCGCATCCCGCCGGCGCAGAACGGGCAACTCTGCTTCTCGCAAGCCTTCACATTACACGCAGGCACCTACTACTTCGGCGATCTGGACTACTACAACACGATCACGAGCTACCGCGACGTGCTGGTCGTGCAGCCATGAGAAACGGCAAGATCATACCGTCGAATGGCGAGTGGCCCGAGATCATGAAACCCGACGAAGCAGCGCGCTACCTGCGCATGTCACGCAAGACGTTTGATAAGGCGCTCCATCAGGGGAGAATCCCACACACGCGGTTCGGCCGCTGCATCCTCATCCCGAAGGCAGCCTTGGACGAGCTGATCGAGTCCGCAAGAGATCTCGTTTCGTAGAATCTGAACGCATCCGGTAGTACGTCATGGTATCTCATGGCGCTCTCATGGTATCGGGTGGTATCTGGACCACCTTTCTTGATTTGCGCGATGGCGGCCGAGCGCCGTATAGTTGGCTGCACAAAGCTGCTTCTGTATCTCAGGAGAGGGGCGTATGCGACGCATCATCGCCGGCGTGTTGTTCATCGTTCTGCTCGCGCAAAGTTCGGGAGCGAGTGCGCTTGCAGCAAGCGGTTCGCCCGCTAACGTCGTTGCTACCGTTGGCGGCATCTTTGCCGCTGCGGTCATGACGCCGCTGCGTAACGCCTGGTTGAACTCGGCAACGCATGCGATGCTCACGGGGCAGATGGGTCGCTACGAGGCGATGCACGCGCCGGCCCCCTCCTTTCCGCGCGTGATTCGCATCGCGCGGCCGCCGAGTGCCAGTCGCTGGCGCAACGCGCGCCTCGTACGGCGCTACGGTAGTGTCGCTCGGGTTCCCGGATTGCATCGACCCGAGGCGATCGATCCGCGCAAGGCGCCGCGCGATCCGCTTGCGCTGCGCCGCAGCTCGGCTCCCGGAACAGCAACGCAGCCGCGGTCGCAGGGTTTTGTTGTTGCTCCGCGCTGGAACGCGCGCGGCCGCTTCGCGCTCACAGGCGTACATCCGATGATTGAGAACACCGCAAGCCCTGCGCCGGGCTCACACGTTTCGCCGATGTACTGTGGCCTGAATGGCTGCATCACGCCGCCGCCTACGGCAACGCCGAGTCCAACTCCCAGCCCGACACCCACACCGACGCCTACCCCGATCCCAACGCCGACGCCCGTGCCGACGCCATGTCCGCCAGGCGCCAGCGGCATTCCGCCCAACTGCGCCACCGCCACCCCAACGCCCCAGCCGACACCGGGACTTTCTCCCTCGACCACCGGCATCAACCATTATTGGACCTACGAGCAAGAGCCATTACCCGGCATCGGCAAGGCGATGGTCAACGTCGGCAACGGCAACCTGCTGGTCCAAGTTGATGACCTGGATATTCCGGAGCGGGGCATCGATCTCGCGTTCCGGCGCACCTACAACTCGCAAAGCCAGCATGATGCGAGCAATACCGACGGGTCGACGCCGTCGGTCTTCGGCAACGGCTGGACGAACACGTTCGATGCGCACCTCGCCTATAACGCGACGTACAACATCATCTCCGTCTACGACATCGATGGTGCGCGTTACGATTTCTGCGCAAACGGCCAAGGGCAATGGAACGCCTGCGGCAACGCAGGCGAGAACGACTACACCACGCTCACGAGTGACGGAGCCTGCGGCTACTACTGGACGAAGAAAACGGGCACCGCCTACTACTTCGAGGCGCCGAATCAGCCCTCAAGCTGCGGGACACAGATCGCGGCAGGGTTGTCGGGGCGCATTCTCGCCATTCAAGGCCGTAACGTCAACAACAGCCTGACCTTCACCTACTCGTGGGCGAACGGCGATGCGAGCAATCCCGAGAACCTCACGCAAATTGTCGTGGCGCATAGCGACGGGCAGTCAGTTACCTTGACCTTCGGCCTGCTCAACGGTACGGGCCCCGATGAACTCCAGTCGATCGCGCGTCCGGACGGCTCGACGATCTCCTACGAGTACGACAGCACGGGCGATCTGACCGAAGTCGACCGTCCGGGCAACGCGACGACCTCGGCGCAGACGTGCAGCAGCACCAACACGGCCTGCATTCCGGAGACGTACACGTATAACGCCGGCTACCTGATCGCAAGCGCGAACTCACCGCGCTATACCGTGAGCCAGCGGGCGCACGGCACTGCGCAAGAAGGCGACACCGTGAGCTTCTCTTTTGACGGCAGCCGCCGCGCAACGTCGATGACCGACGACGGCGTGGTCAACTTCACGCCGCAAGACGGAGTGAGTCCGGGGCTGGGCGCTCAGGGCGTGTTGCAATCTGGTTACCCCACGGGCGTGCAAAGCTGGTATACGGAGAGTTTCTCGGGATACTCCAGCGGCGTCACGACGGTAGGCGATTCCGACGGGCATTCGAGGATGTGGACGTTCGACGGGCTCTGGCGCGTGACGATGACCCAGGAGTGGACCGGGAGCCAGTGGCTCGTCTCCTACGAGCAGTGGGATGCTAGCGATAACCTTATCGCTTTCACCGACGAGCGCGATTATGAATCCACCTTCGCCTACGACGGCAACGGCAACGCGATCATGGAGGCGCAGCCGCAGGTGACGACCTCGATGGGAACCTTCCAGCCCACGGCCTGGTATCAGTACGATCAGTACAACAACCTGCTCTACTACTGCGATCCGAACTACAGCCACGCACATAGCGGCGACTACCCAAACGGCAGCAATCCCTGCACGGGCAGCCCGAGCGGGGTCGTGCATTACGTCTGGACGACGGGCTCCGCGCCGGAAATCTACGGACAGCTCACCGACACGTACACGCCGCTGGGCTATCACCATCACCTCTCTTACGATGCGAACGGGATGCCGCTCTCGGTTGTAGGCGACACGATGACCCAGGCCGACAACACGCAGCGCACGCCGACGCAGACGTTCACTTATGACGCGTACGGCAACTTGCAGACCTACAACCCCGGTAACGGCGCCTGGACGTTGACCTACGATACCCTGAACCGGGTGCTCACCCGTGAAGACCCCGATGGCGTGTATTCCTACGACTGCTACTACGCCGACGGCAGCTCACACTACACCGAGACGGCCTACCAGCATTCCCTTGACGGCAGCGCGTCGGCTTGCGAAGCGTCGCCGCAAGGTATTTATGCTACGGCGTACGCCTACGATGCCGACGGTGACGTGCTCACGCAGACCTCGGTGCACGGAGGCACCTACGTGCAGGGCTCCGTACCGACACTGCCGACCGCGCAAGGCATCACGCAGAGGTTTTACGATGCCGACGACCGACTCGTCGAAGTCGAGCAACCGTATGACTCAACGACTGATCTCTACCAGAATCCATGGATCACGCGCTATCTTTACGATCTCTCTCAGAGCGGGGTGCAGGGATCGATCGCCTTCCGTGGGCAGAGCATCACGGCGCACGGTAACCTGTACAAGACGGTAGAGCTCCTGCCGCCGGACACCACAACCACGTTGCAACAGGTAACCTTCTGGTATCCGACGCCATCGCCGAGCCCGATCACCAACACCGTCTATCAGGACTTACACGGCACCGCGTTTGATGCACTCGACCGCCCGACGGCGAAGTATTCCCTGGTCACGGGGAGTTTCGGCACTGTCTCCCCACCATCGAACACCCCGGTCGTCAACGCGCAGACGTTAACCTATGACAGCGATCCGACCCGGCTCGGCCTGCTCTCGCAGAGCTGCAACGCGGTCAGCCAGTGCCAGAACTTTAGCTACGATGCGCGCGGCTCGCAATCATCGGTAACCTTCAGCGATTCAACGCCCAGCCGCACGATGAGCTACGACCCCGACGGGCGGGTGGTTTCAGTTACCTCCTCGATCTTCGGGTCGCAGAGTTATACGTACGATTCAGACGGCAGACTTGTCACGAGCCAAGACCCGAGCGGCGGCGGCGTAACGTCACCCGCATTGCTCACGCACCACTACTATGGGGATGGCAAGGAGGAGAGTATCGGCGTCAGCTCCCCGGCACTGACCCAGGCTGGGCTGTTTGCTTCCTCTTATCGCACGGATGGGCGTCTGCAGACGCAGGCGATCGACGATGGCAGCGTGAGTGGCATCGTAAACCCGGGCACGACGACGCTCTCGTACACGTACACGGCGGCCGGACGGATGACGCAGCGCACGGAGGGCGGCGCGGGGGCGAATAGTACGCCGAGCACCTTCACGTACGATACAAACGGCATGGGGGCCACGGACGCGAATCCCGGTAGCAGCCTTGCAGGCTTCGAGTACAGCGCGGAGGGCGAACGACTGGGGCTATTGGCCGACACAGCGCCCTATACGTATACATACAACGTTCGCGGCGAACTTAAATGGTGGCCGCAAGCGTCGGGCGTAACACCGATCGCGCAGGCGTGGTACGCCAACGGCGCACAAATCGTCGAGCCGAACATGGGCGACGATATGGGGTTCTGGTGGGACGATCGCATGGCGGTGATGGGCGCGGAGTTCCCTCCCAATAGCGCCGAACAGTGGGTCTACGACAACGCCGGGCGCATGACATATGGCGGTGGCAGCTCCTTCAGCGAGTCACGCACCTACGATGCCGAGAACCACACGCTGACCTCGACGAGCACCGGGACAATCGATATCAGCGGCAGCCAGTACAGCTATGGGCTGACGAATGTACTCGCCTGGGGGCCGAACGGGCACCCGATACAGATCGGTGGATCGACGAGCGGCACGCCCTCGCAATCCGATACGCTGCACTGGAACGGCGACACGCTGCTCTTCACCACGACACCGCAGGGCCAACTCGACGATATCAAGATCGGCGCGCAGGGCGATATCCTGCCGCTCGATCCCGGCTACAACGGCCTCACGTTCTACGATCGCGATCCCTCGGGTGGCGTCATCGGCTGTCATAACGCGACCGGCGCAACCTACGCGGGAATCGGCGACACGTACACCCGAACGACGCAAGGCAAGATCATCAGCGGCATAACCTACGGCGTTTCGCCATGCGACACGGGTTCAACTTACAACAAAATCACCGGCTCGCCCGTCATGCCGAACTCGGTCATCTGGTGGAGTCAGGCGGTATGGCCAATGGGAACGAAACTGGGCGGCTCCGCGCCGCCGCCGGTCGGGCAGGGCGGCGTGCTCGGTATGCCGCGCACGGACGGACTGACTGACGGCACGGACACCATTCAGGGCGTACGCACGTACGACTCCAACGCCGGCACGTGGACCGCGCCCGATGCGTACGCCGGTAACGTTGATGATCCCGCCTCGCAGAAGTCCTACATGTGGAACGGCAACAACCCGGAAACATACTCGGATCCGTCTGGATACTGCATCGAGGACGCATGCGTGGGCGAGACCGCCGTGGCTGCTGGGGTGGGCGATCTTATGCTTATAGGTATAGGTGCCGCAGCTGGAGCTCTTGGAGCCGTAGCCATTCACACTTGGGCGAAAAAAACAGAAGATAAAATAAACCATGCGGTCGGCAGTGCCACTAGCCGCGCTGCTCCGGCTATGAGCGCCCTCGCGGGGGGGGCACCGGCGCAACCGCCGAGGAAGCCTAATCGCGTTAATTTGAGGAAACAACCCACGACTCGAGCGAGGCAAACCGCCAGGGATATGGGTTACCATGGCAACGTGCACGAAATGAAGGCCGAGACCATGGATACGACTAAGAACTTGTCGCAGTATAATGTATACACCGATACCAGTACCGGACAGAGCTACGTTTGGAACGGGAGCAGCTCGATGGATCCCCAGCCAATTACGCCGAAGAATTGAAATGTGGTAATGACGAAGCAGGGCATGTATCTGGTGTTCGCTGGCCTTAATCCAGATCTCGTCACCGAGACGCTTGGATTGAAGCCCACACGAGAAGTCTTGAAGAAGGGCCGTGGCGATGAGGGTCGGCTCGAATGGATTCTCGACAGCGATGCTGATCCAAAATCGAGGAGTGGGTCACAGCACTTCGCGTCGATATTCGGTAAGCTCGACCCGATTTGGGGACGCGTCATTTCCATTGCGGCGACCTGTGATGTCTACGTCAACTGGTTCGTCGAAATAGGCGACGAGGGTGCACCGGAGATGAACATTGATGTGTCCGTTATCCGTAAGCTCTCCGAACTGGGAGCCGCGATTGACATAGACCTCTTCTAAGGAGGCCGCCACTTCCAATTTTCGGATTGGCTCCAACGGCCGCGGCCGCCCTTCCGGATTGGCTACCCCATACCCGCACGCGCTTAGTCAGGAGTTTTCTCTCGGATGCTCCTCGGTTAGGGAAACGGGTCGTAGCCCAGGAACTGCACGATGGCGGGAACGCTCTCTATCGGCGGCTCGGTTTGGCCTCTTTCCCAATGCCAGACTATCCAGGCCGTCACGCCGAGTTGGATCGATACCTCCCTCGCCGTAAGCCCGATCATGAGGCGGCGCTTCAGGACGTGCTCGCCAAGGGTCCGAGGCTCGAAGTCGCTCGCCTTTGGCTTCGCCGCTTTGAGGCGTAGCGGGACGGGTTGTAAAAGAGCAACGCAACTATGCCCGTGTGGTTTCCGCGGCGTGCGCAGCAGCGAGTGCCGCTGCGACGATGCGGCCGTCGCAAAGTACGTCGGCAAATTGTCGGGCCCGTTGCTCGACCGTATCGACATGCAAGTCGAGATCGCCCGCGTTCCCTTCGACGACATGGTGCGCGTCGAGAATGCAGAACGCTCCGCAACCATTCGGGAACGCGTCGTGGCGGCACGGGAGCGGCAGCAGCGGCGCTTCGTGTCGACGCGCATCACGTGCAATGCCGAGATTCCACCGGGTACGATGCGCCGCTACTGCGCGCTCGACGAGACGCCGATGCGCCTGCTTGCCCTGGCCGCTGCGCGGCGCCAGTTCTCGGCGCGCGCGCTCGATCGCATCGTACGCGTCGCGCGGACCATTGCCGACCTGGCCGCGACGCAAGAGATTGCAGCCGAGCACGTTGCCGAAGCGGTCACCTATCGCAGCCTCGAACGCCTCGACCACCGAGGTGTCTAGGCAAGGGCTTGACCCCAGATGGGGTCAAGCGATATTCTAGTGAGGTGGCAGACTTGAAAGTTCGCAACTTGGACGACCGCGTAGCCGCGAGTCTTCGCCTTCGGGCAAAGAGCCACGGAATTTCCTTAGAGGAAGAGGCACGTCGCGTTCTGAGCGCTTCCGTCGAACTGCGCAGAAGCGCGATCTTACGGCGTGCGGCTGTCCTTCGCTCATCGGTTGGCTCGAAGCCCGGCGATGCGGAACTTGACAGTGCACGCGTCATCCGCGAAGAACGCGATGCCTGGGGCTAGCGAACCGATATCAGCGGTTCTCGATGCCTCCGTTGCGGTTCGCTGGCTCGTACCGGAGCGGGGCAGCGATGAAGCGGCCTCTTTGATGGAGCGCCCCATCGCCTGGCTTGCTCCGCGGCTCCTGATCACGGAGATCGCAGCCGCGCTCCGGCGCAAGGTCATCGCACGCGAGTTGCGCGTGGAGCACGCGGCCCAGGCGATCGCGGTAGTGGGTCAAGCGACCGCTGACGGCATCCTGCAATTCGCGCAAGACGAAGAACTCGCAGCGCCGGCCCTCATGCTGGCGCTCGCCCTCAATCACAAGGTGCCGGATTGCCTGTATATCGCGCTCGCGCAGCGCGACGGGGCCGCTCTCGCTACCGCAGACCGCACATTAGCATCGCTCGCGGAGCGTCAAGGCATCGCAGTCTTCTTCGTACCTTCTGCGTGAGGACGCACCGCCAAGGCCAGGGCAATGCTACTCGCGCGTGCAGACCTCGTGCGTTTGGACTTTGCGCCCGTCCGCCATGCCGCTGCTGTCGAGCGTGTACTGCGTCGCGGAGTTCTCCACGAACGTCGCGGAGCCCGAGCTTTGCGGATACGCCGCCGTCCACGTGGAGTCGTTCAGTGCGGGCGACGAACTCGTGCTGACCGAGTATCCACCCATACTATCGATCGTTATCAGGACCCAGCGCGAGTTGCGGGCGTCGTACCCGATGTAGGAATCCTCGGACACCGGATGTCCGGATATCTGGGCGCTCGATGCACCGTGGATCCACGGGCTCCCCGCCGCCTGCGCGAGCGTCGTATGCTCCGAACAACGCCGCTGAAGGTTTCGCAAAGGGGCGCATCTCGCGCGTTCGAATGAGGCGCAGATGGCGCGGCGCGATGGGTACGGAGCTTGGAGCCCGCTGCTGCTTCTGGTCTG
>VFSW01002612.1_pt1 | contig 27250 bp, 20 predicted proteins | sample 5358111 | NCBI WGS metagenome assembly VFSW01 (sample SAMN11554181, study PRJNA540505) | mine drainage metagenome | isolation source: sediment from site ElyBrook_90M | place: USA: Ely Copper Mine, Vershire, VT | collected 2017 | reverse complement strand
CGTGCACGTGTATCTTGCCTTCTATCACGACTACATCGAGTGGCGTGGAACCATCTCCTCGATCGTGGGCGGATGGAAGTTTGAGCGAGAGAAAAGTGATAAATAGAAATACTGAGGAAGGCGATCGTAGAAAGACGCTGGTTCTGGGGCTCGGCAACATCATCATGGGCGACGAGGGTGTCGGCGTCCACGTGGTCCGGGCCGTGGAACGGCAGCTTACCGAGTATCCTCCTCTACCGGGCGTCGAGTGTCTTGACGGCGGCACCGGCGGCTTCATCCTGCTGGAGCCACTGCAAAGCGCCGATCGCATCATCCTGATCGATGCCGCGGCTGACGGCAACGCAGCAGGCACGGTCACGCGCACCACGCCTAAGTTTTCGCGCGATTATCCGCCAACACTCACGGCGCACGATATCGGCGTGAAGGATTTGCTGGATGCATTCTATATGCAGGGCGGCAGCCGCGACGTGATTCTTTATGCCATCACCATCGATCCGCAACAGGCAATCTCGATGGAGCTTTCTGTTGAAATACAGAAGGCGGCGGATGAAGCGGTGGCGCGGATATTGGATGAGTTGAATGGGATGCCGACGGGCGAGAAAGACGAGATAGCGAAGCCGGTTGTCGATTAAGTCTGCTGCTCAACGATGCCTCAGCGAGCGGGGATTGAATTGACATTTCCAATCAATCCGCGGCAGGTGCTTTGTCTACCAGGGGCTCAACGCGGATTTTGCTGATGCGGCGGCCTTCCATCTCGGCGACGGTGAGGCGACGGTCCAAGTAGTCGACGCACTCGCCGACTTTGGGGATGTGGCCGAGACGCATGAGCAGAAAGCCGGCCAGCGTTTCCACGCCGCCTTCCCGGGGCAGGTTCCACTGCATCTGCGTTTCGAGGTCGCGCAGGTTGACGCCGCCATCGAGCAAGAGAACTCCCTTTGCATTGGTGATCAACGGGCGCGCGGGATCGTCGAACTCGTCTTCCAACTCGCCGGTTAACTGCTCGATGGCGTCTTCGGCCGTGACCAGCCCGACGGTTGATCCATATTCATCCACAACGATCGCCATCTGGCGCCGGCGGCGCTGAAAGTCGCGGATCAGGTCGAGGACGGTTTTGGTTTCGGGGACGACGATTACGTCGCGCATGACCTGGCTCAGACGGAGTTCGACAAATGGAGTGGCCGGATAGCGGGCGCTGGTGGGCCGCTGCGGCGTGGCTTCCCAATTCACCGCGGCCGGTACTCCGACTCCTGGGGACAACGCGGGTTGCGGGGCCGCAGAGCTTTGAGGCTCAAGGGCTGCGAGCTTTTCACCCGAGGGCGAACGACGCGATGGAGCGACGGGGTTTTGGGGCTGGGCTGCGATGCGATGAGCAGACGGCCGGAAGAACATTAACCGGGCCAGGTCTTTGGAATAAATGACACCGACGATGTGCTCAGGGCCGCGCGTCTCGTCGTAGACAGGCACGCGCGAATGCTGCAACTCGATTACTCGCGCGCTGGCTTCCTCAATGAGCATGTTGGAGGGGAGCGAAAGGATCTTCTGCCGCGGGGTCATGATTTCGCGGACGGGCACGTCGTCCAGTTCAAGTGCGCGGTGAATCAACGTCTCCTGGAACTTGGGGAGCACGCCGAGGCGCCGGGCGGCTGTGGCCAGAAGCTTGAGTTCCTCCGGTGAATGGACCGATGCCCTTTCGGTCATTTGAATATCAAAGCCGCGCAGCACCACAGCCGCCGACGAGCTGAGGAGCCGGACCGCAGGGCGCGCCAACGCCATGAACAACAGCATGGGAGGAGCCACGGCCACGGCCAACGCCTCAGCGCGCCGCAAGGCCAGGGACTTGGGCACCAGTTCGCCAACCACGACGTGCAAGTAAGTGATGATGCAAAAGCCCAGCGCGACGGCCACCACGGCGGCCACATGCGCATAGAGAAGCGCATGCTGGGGGGTGTACGGCAGCATCCGCATCCAGCCCAGAAACACACCGGCGGCCAAGGGTTCTCCGATCCAGCCGAGGGCCAGGGAGCAGAGCGTCACTCCCAACTGCACGGCGGGCAGGAAGTCATCCAGATCGTGCTGCAGCCTGCGCACCGCACGCGCGCCGGGAACGTGCGCAGCCAGCATTTGCTCAATGCGGGTGTCGCGTATGGAGACGAGCGCAAACTCCGCGGCCACAAAGAAGCCGTTGGCCAGAATGAGCATGGCAACGGCGACGCATTGCAGCAGCAGGAGTTCGTGCATCTCGCCTGTGAGGATAGCATTCGGCGGGGGTTCGCCCGTGTGAAGGGGCGATTGTAGCGGCTGCCGATTGGGCTTTTTCGGAGTCCAATGAACGTGGAAAAAAGCTGAGGTGCGGGGCGGGTAGCTCCGATGGCCGTGGTGCGAACCACGGCGCGCCCGGGGCCGGCTGGAACCATGGCGGCGCGGCTTGCGTATGAAGGTGCAGCGGATAACAGCGGCAGGCTGACCCCGTAGGTCTGGTTTGGCCTCTTTTTACCATTCATTTGCGAGGATCATGCGGCTACTGAGCGGGGCCGCGGGAGGTGTCCGGTGGCTGCGGCAAAGAAGAGCAAGAAGTTCTGGATCTGGTTGAGTATCGGCCTGGTGGTGGTTGTGGGGGGCGGGGGCCTGGTGCTGGCACGCATGGCTGCCGGTGCGTCCATCGACTCCAACAAGCTGGCCAGAGTGACGCGCGGCGACGTGGCGCGGTCCGTGGTGGCTACCGGCAAAATCCAGCCCATTACCAAGGTCGAGGTGAAGTCGAAAGCCTCGGGGATCGTTGAAAGACTGTTTGTGGACATCAACAACAAGGTCCACAAGGGGCAGCCGCTGGCGCAGCTCGATCAGCAGGAGATTGTGGCGCAGGTTGAGGCGCAGCGGGCCCAACTGGCCGCCGCCGAGGCGAATGTGGGCACATACGAGGCCAACATTGAGCAGGACAAGGTGAACGCCGCCGCCCCCGACCTGCCGATGTACAAGACCACCCTCGATCGAAACATGCAGATGCAAAAGGAAGGGATCGTCAGCCGGCAGATATTGGACGACGCCAACAAGGATTACCTTGCGGCCCTGACCCGGCGCGATTCCGCCAAGGCGCAGATCGGCGTGGACACGGCCAAGCTGAAACAGGCGCGGGCCCAGGTGATGCAGAACCAGGCCAGCCTGAAACAGCTCGAAGAGCAATACAGCTACACGACCATTACCGCACCGATGGATGGCGTGATCCTGTCGCGCGACGTGGAGATTGGCGATGCAGTGAGCTCGATTCTCGTGCTCGGCTCCACGGCAACGCTGGTGATGACCGAGGGAGACACGACACAGGTGTATGTGCAGGGCAAAGTGGACGAGGCCGATATTGCCCACGTCTACATGAACCAGCCGGCACGGATCAAGGTCGAGAGCTTCCGTGACCGGGCGTTCAACGGCAAGGTCACCAAGATCGCTCCGCTGGGCGTGGAAAAGGACAACGTAACCACGTTCGAGGTACGCGTATCAATCGATAACCCCGGGGGCGAGTTAAAGGCGAACATGACAGCCAACGCCGAAATTCTTCTGGATGAACACAAGGGTGTGCTGACGGTGCCGGAGAACACGGTGATCTACGACGGTCAGAAAAATGCGTCGGTTGAGGTCCCGGACAAGAGCCAAAAGGAAGGCAAGCGCAAAGTCGCAGTGAAGGTGGGCCTTTCCAACGGGTCGGTCACGGAGATTCTGAGCGGTCTGAAGGAAGGCGACCAGGTGGTGTTGCAGCAGTAAGGCGGCGATATTTGGAGCCCGGGGCTCGGTAAGACGAATGTCGGACGGTGTCAGACACAGGTAAAACGCCGGTAAGTCTTTTGTGAGCGCTCTCGATTCTGTCTTACAGCCGGCGCGCTGAACTCCTTCCAGAGTTGTTCATGCCCGCACAGCGGTGTTCGGATGCGGACAATGAGAGGGGCTAAGTGAAGTTGCGGGAGTCGCAGAAGACGCACAGGGTATTGAAGTTGCCATGCGAATGGCTTTGGCGCGCTGGATGCTGTGGCATGGCGGGGGAATCACCTCTCTGAAGGGCGGCCGTGTCTGGAGCACACTCCGGCGGACTGCCAACGGATGAACGACAACTGTATCGAATCGAGGAACGCAATGAGATATGCATTGGCAGCAGCAACGGTGGTGTTGGCCTTGGCGGCGCTTCCGGCGCTGGCTTCGGAAGCCACCTTCGAACGCAACCTATCAGTCAGTGGACGGGTTGAGCTTTCGGTTTCCACCGGCTCGGGCAACATTCATCTGACCAAGGGGAGCGGCACCCAGGTGCACATTTTTGGCCGGGTGAAGTCCGGATGGGGCGGCGGCAGCGGAAATGAAGAGAGGGTGCATGAGATAGCCGACCATCCGCCAATTGAGCAGACCGGCAATATTATCCGCATTGGGTCGCGGCATGAGAATCTGCACAACATCAGCATTGACTATGAGATTCAAGCGCCTGCCGATGCGTTTCTCGAAGCCAACTCCGGTTCGGGTAATGTGACCGATGACGGCATTGGCGAGAACGCAAAGCTTGGTACGGGCTCAGGAAACATTCACGCCGTGGGCCTGCATGGCAATTTCAGCGTGAACACCGGCTCCGGAAATATCTATGCCGAGCAGACGGGTCAAGGGGACGTGAAGGCGCAGACCGGTTCGGGCAATCTTGAATTGCGGAACGTGAATGGCGGGTTGCGCGGCGGCACTGGCTCAGGCGACATCAAGATCACGGGCTCGCCGGCAGCGGACTGGCACCTTGAGACTGGTTCGGGCAACATCGAGTTCTGGCCCGGCAGCACCGGTTTCGCGCTCGACGCCTCGACCGGATCGGGCACGGTTCACACGGATCATGAAATGCAGGTGCAGGGTTCGTTCAATCGCCATCACGTTACGGGAAAGATCAACGGCGGCGGTCCCACGGTGCGCATTCAGACCGGTTCCGGCGACGTGAAGATTCATTGATTTTCCGGCACCCGCGAATTCTCGAAAGGAGAAGACGACCGGGCGCCGAAACGACGTTCCTCAGGCGAGATCTCGTGAGTCTCCTGGTAGGTCTCGCCTTTTTTTACGGCATTTTCGGAAATACTATGGTCTTTCAGGCATCGTTGGAAGCCGCCACTCCCTGATGGTCGCGGCTATCCGTGTTGTGGTAACCGGCTTATATCATGTCCGAAAATGCGTTAGCGCCTGGAGCTTTCCTGCCCTATCGCAAGCAGATCACTCTCCGCTTCCTGCGAGGTGATGTTACTTGAAAGCTGCTTGAACTGCGATTTTTCATCGTCTTCCTGTTCAGAGATGCTTTTGAAGATAAGGGCGTGCCCCTGAATGTGCACGTGCGTCTCCGTGATTTGCCAGACAGATTTGCCGGTCTGGCGCCGCTCGACGTCGAACGTCCCGCCTGCATACAGATTTCCAAGCAATCCGCCGAGGATTTTCACGTCGTGGATGAGATGCCCCTTGAGGCTCACGATGCGATGCTGCTGCGTATCGACAGCCATATCGCCTTCCATTGCTGAAAAGACGCGGGCTTCCATGTCGGAAGGCTGGAACTGCGGGTCGGGTTTGAAATGGAGAATCGTGTTGCTTCCCTGCGTGCCCTTTTCAGTCCATACAAAGGCCTGGGGAAGCAATTGAAGCAGTTCCGCTGCCTGCTTGTCGTCGTGCTGCTGTCCTTTGCGCTGCTTCGATTGCGTGGAGGAGTCCTGCAAATAGCTCTCAATCCTTTTTCGCTGCTCATCCAGGGGGATCGGCAGACCGTTCGTCTCGATCACGCGGTGCAAGTCGCCGGTGCGAGTCTCCGCCACCCACTGCTTGACGGTGTGCTCCGGCTTGCGATCTGTTTCGAAGTAGAGCCAGTGAGAATGGTCGTCTCGGTCCGCCGCCAACTCAGTTTGTACCGCCTGCTGAACGAGCTGCTTAGAGGTCTGTCCCAGCAAGGTTGCCGCCGGGAGGAAGGGAACGAAAGCCCAAAGCAGGGATGGGAGAATCCTGCGCATGATCGAGTCTCCGGTTGATGTATGACGGACTCGCGATCCGCCAACTCAAGCTGCTTGGATGCACGTTCTGGGGATGAAGGGGAGTTCCCGATCGAAATCGAATCGGAAAACTCAATGGTGTCAAGCGTATGGCGATTGCACGGAAGCCGTCCACGGATCCAACCCTTCGTTCAGCGGGCACGATGAGGTGATCTGTGGAAGAAGGCCTCTGTTCGCGGGGAGCATCAGTCCGTCGCGAAGGCACGTACAATCAAGCTGCAATTTGAGTTGGCCGTTTTGGCTGAATGAAGGCAGGATGCAGATTCGGCCCAAAACTTGAAGGAGCAAAAAACCATGTCCCCACTCCCCGATGAAGAGGTCGCCAAGCGGCTCAGTTCCCTGCCCGCATGGCACGTCGAACGCGGTGAACTCACGCGCACGTTTGTGTTCGTCGATTTCCGCGCGGCCATGGGCTTTGTGAACGCGGTGGCGGAACTTGCAGAAGGCGCCGGCCATCACCCCGATATCGATATTCGATACAACAAGGTCCGACTCGGCCTGGTGACACACGATGACGGCGGTTTGACTGTGAAGGACTTTAACGTGGCTACCGCTGCGAACAAACTGGCGCCCGAGTAAGCGCGTGTCAGCTTACCGGCTCAAGGTGCGCGGTAAAGTGGCGCAGGAACGGCGCTTCATAGGTGAGACGCATGCCGCGAATGTTGTCGCGCTTCTTCCAGACCTCAAGGATCACCTCAACGAGGTAATCGATGTGGCTCTGCGTGTAAACGCGGCGAGGAATGGCCAGACGCACCAGGTCCATTTGCGCTGCCGCGGCAAACATGAGCGTGCCGATTTCGACGGAGCGCACTCCACCTTCGAGATAGAGTTCGGCAGCCAGCGCAACGCCCGGAAACTGATGTTGCGGAATGTGCGGTAAGAAGCCGCGCGCATCAAGATAGATGGCGTGCCCGCCGGGGGGCTGAACGATCGGTACTCCCTCGGCGGCGATGTGGTGGCCGAGATAAGCGGTTGAGGCGATGCGATAGCGCAGGTAATCCTCCTCCAGTGCCTCCTGCAGTCCGACCGCGATGGCTTCAAGATCGCGCCCGGCGAGGCCCCCATAGGTCGGATAGCCTTCAGTGAGAATCAGCAGGTCCTTCTCCTGCTGGGCGAGCAGATCGTCATTGGTGCAGAGAAATCCGCCTATATTGGCCATTCCGTCTTTCTTGGCCGACATGGTGCAGCCGTCGCCATAGCGAAACATCTCCTGCGCAATCTCTTTGGGCGTCCTGGACTCGTATCCGGGCTCACGCAGTTTGATGAACCACGCATTCTCAGCAAAGCGGCATGCATCGAAGTAGAGCGGAATACCGTGGCGCTTGCAGACTGCGCTTACCTGGCGAACATTCTCCATGGATACCGGCTGGCCACCGCCGGAGTTGTTCGTGACGGTGAGCATGACCAGGGGAATGAACTCGCGCCCTACACGCTCAATGAGAGCTTCGAGCGCGGCGACGTCCATGTTGCCTTTGAACGGATGGGACAATGCGGGCTGACGGCCCTCGGGAATGACGAGATCGACGGCTTCCGCGCCGGCGAACTCCACGTTTGCGCGCGTGGTATCGAAGTGAGTGTTGTTGGGAACCACGTCGCCCTTTTTGCAGGCCACACCAAAGAGGATTCGCTCGGCGGCGCGTCCCTGGTGAGTGGGAATTACGTGCTTGTAGCCGAAGATGTCCTGCACAGAATTGCGAAAGCGAACGAAGCTGCGGCTACCGGCATAACTCTCGTCGCCTTCCATGATGGCGGCCCACTGGTGCGTGGACATGGCGCCCGTTCCTGAATCGGTGAGCAGGTCGATCAGCACATCATCGGCGGAGAGCAGGAACAGGTTGCAATACGCGGCCTTGAGCAACTGTTCGCGCTGCTCGCGTGTTGTCCAGCGAATCGGTTCAACGCTCTTGATCCGAAACGGCTCGATGATGGTCTTGACGGGCATGAAGAACCTCCGGGGTAGAAAAAGGAATCGGTGGAAGAAGTGTTTGCGATTACTCGATAACGCAGAGTTCCGGTGCGGGCGGGACGTGCGGGCCTCGCTCGCCAAAATCGAACTCTGCAATCATGGGCCCCATGCGCAGCAGCCCGGCAGGCGCGTCGAGCTTATCCATCATCAGTTCGATCAACGTGAAGCTGTCGGAAGATTCCACCTCATCGAGCACGCGGTCAAGTTCAGCTTCAGTGGCCGCGGAGTAGCCGCGGAAGCTTCTTCCATTGGATAACGCGCCGGGCAACGCAGCGTAGTTCCAGTTCTGAATGTCGTTATACGACGATTGGGCGCCGAGGATCACACGTTCGATGGTGTAACCGGCGTTGTTGATTACGACGACGATGGGCTTGAAGCCGAGACGCAGAATGGTGGAGATTTCCTGGGCTGTCATTTGGAGAGAACCGTCCCCGATGAAGAGCAGTTGACGGCGCTCCGGCTGTGCCAGGCACGACCCGAGCAATGCGGGAAGGGTGTAGCCGATGGAACCCCAGGTTGTCTGACTAATGAACGTGGTGTTGGCCGGGAGACGAATCCCGAGAAGTCCGGAGTGGGAGGTGCCGCTCTCCGCGAGGATCACGTCTCCCTCGCGCAGAAAGCGGGCTATGCGCGGCCATAAGCGCGCATGGGTCAGTTTCTGTTTACCAGCAGGCTCGATATCCATTTCAAGTGCGGAATTCTTCTGCGTCGCTTGCGCAGTGGCAACAGCGGTGGCGGCGCGACGCGGAAATCGATCCACGAGCGCGGTGAGAATCTCGCTTGCAGTGACGCCTTCAAAGATGTGCCCGTCGATGGTCGCGCAAAAGGGATCGAGCACAATGGTATCCGGCATGGGAATGCGGTGGCTGAAGAAACATGTGGTGGCATCGAAGAAACGCACGCCGATGGCGATGAGGCAATCGGAACCCTCGATGGTCTCCAGAGTTTCAGGAGCACTCGCCTTGCCGGCGTAGATGCCGCGATAGAGAGGGTGCTGCTCATTAAAGATGCTTCGGCCGCTCGACATGCTCGCAAAAGGAATGCCGCAGCGATCTCCCAGAGCGCAGATGAGGGGACGCAAGCCAAACCGATGCGCATCTGCATCGACCAGCAGCGCAGGACGCTTAGCGCTGGCGATGCGCGCCGCCAGCAATTCCACTGCGCGTTCTGTCTGCTGCACATCGCCGTTGTAGGTATGCGTGGAGAGAGGCTCGGCTGGAGCATCGATCTCCAACTGCGTGATGTCAGAAGGAAGTTGCAGATAGACGGGCTGCCTTTCGCGCAGCGCCGTTCTCAATAACCGGTCGATCTCAACGGCCGCTTTGGCTGGGGTGATGCGCGCCTGCGCGGCGGTGAACTGCGCCATGCAGTTCAACACATCCTCATACTTTCCGGTGCCTGAGGTGTGGTGCAGAACTCGGCGGTTACGGATGGCATTCAAGGGAGGCATACCGCTGATGCAGATGACAGGCACATGCTCCGCATGCGCGCCGGCGATGCCGTTCAGAGCGCTGAGGTCTCCCACTCCGTAGGTGACGAGCAGTGCAGCGGCGCCATTGACGCGCGCATAGCCATCGGCGGCGTAGGCTGCATTCAACTCGTTACACGTTCCGACCCACTCAATGCCCTGGTGAGCCATGACCTGCTCAAGAAAGGCGAGGTTGAAGTCTCCGGGGACACCGATGAGGTGGCGTATGCCGGCTTCACGCAGGCGGGTAATCAGGTAGTCGCCGATCGAAATTTTAGGCATGATTTCTTTCCAAGTCTCAGGCGGTTTCAGGACAGATGAACCGGAGCCTGCATTCTCCTGAAAATGGGTATCTAATACGCAACAATACTCCAACATCGCCGGGAGATGATTGCAAAGCAGGTCATTGACTTCCTTAGTTACGCAATAAACGAGCGCGATTATGTTGAATCTTGTGTAATCATTGCAACATGGAACAGACGGTGGAACTGGATGAGATTGACCGAAGGATTCTGAGGCTGCTGCAGCAGCGCGGCGACATTCCCAACAACGCGCTTGCCGACGAGGTTGGCCTTACACCCGGGCCGTGCCTGCGGCGTGTGCAGCGGCTTCGCGAACAAGGAGTGATTCGCAAATTTACAGTGCATCTGGACCACAAGCTGCTGGGCTTCCAGATATCAGCGTTTGTCGAGATCACGCTTGCGCACCACACGCCCGAGGTGGCGGCAAAGTTCATGAAAGCCATAGCGAACAAACCCCAGGTGCTGTCGTGCCACATGGTCACGGGTGATTGCGATTTTATTCTTCGCGTGCTGGTGCGCGACCTGGACGAGTACAGGAAATTGATCTGGGAGGAGTTGCATCGGATTGATGGCGTGGAGAAGATCCACTCCAGCGTTGTGCTTGACACGCTGAAGGAACAACTGAATCCTGCGTTTTGAATCATTGACACAGCGACGCTAACAGGGACGAACTCTTTAACCTTGCAGGAAGGATTGCATCTGTATGAGTGGGGCGATGCGGATGCCAAAGCCTGTCGCCACATTCACAAAGTGTTCTGTTCCGCCGGGCCCATCACCCACTACACCATCCCATAAGGCCAACAGCGCTCTCTCAGGAGCAAGTTTGAGAGCCTCTTCGATCATCCAGAGATTGGCCTGCTGCCAGATGTATTCGGTATGCAATTGTGACGATCTGTCGTCGCCCCCCATGATGCGTAAATTCTCTGGTCCTCGCGCCGCTAGAAGCGCACGGAAGCGACGGACCCAATCTGGCCCCGCCGGAGCTACGGAGGCCGCAATAAAGTCATCGACTGGAAGCGCCAGCAAAATCTGGGTCGGGATGCCAAGATCGGCGCATGCCTCATGAAAGAGCATGTCTCCTCCGCTAGCGGCGCCAGCGAGGCCAACGGTTGGACCAGGTGAGGTCCACTGCATGTCTGCAACCGCCGCATGAATCGCACTGCGCACACGCGGTTCAGCCCACGCCGGGAAGCGGGGTACCTTTCGATCGGCCTTGTCAATCATGTGGCCTGTAAACAGCAGCGCATGAGCAAACGGTTTGGAGTCCGCGGCGCTTTGGGCGGTGGTCTGAACAGCGCGCGGCTCTTGAGGTGTGACCCGAGTTGCATCGACGTCAGACATGTGCGGGCGGTTCCTTCTGCATCAGTCATGATGGCGCTCTGAGCGCCAGGGAGAATCAAGGTGCTGCCAGACCTGGATATCTAAGTCTTACCTTGCGTGGCCAGAAAACGCCAGAGCCGCTTCACCGCCGGTTCAAACTCGGGGTCAAGCTCCACCTTCAAGTCTTCCGCCGGGGCGCCGAGGCCGAGTTTGGCCAATTCCGCGCTCGCTTCCGCCAGCTTTCCGGCGATCCAGTAGGCATTCGCTTTCTCAAAGGTGATAGCTGAACGGAGCCTGTCGCGCTGTTCGCGGGGGAGGTTAGAACCTTGAAGCTTCTTCATCGCCAGTTCGGCGAGGCTGATCATTCGCGCTGTTTCGCGGGTTTCGGCGAGGCAATCGAAGAGGGTCTTCATGGCCTCGCCCCATCCACGCCAGTTCTGTAATTTTTCAAAGAGATTCGCGGAGTCTACGGCGCTCTCGATGGCATCGCTGAATTGGCATCCGGTGAGAGCGATGCGCGCCTTGGTATCGAGGGCGTAAGCGATCTGCAGGCGGCGGCCGTGGAAGGAATGAATCGCCATGGCGCGGTAAAGCAGCTCGCTTGCCTTGTCGAGTCTTTGTGGATCATGGGCCATCAAGCCTGCCCAGTCACGCAGGAGCGAGCCGAGAGTGCCATGCCAGCGGTAGTCGTGCTGATCCTGAGGGCACTTCTCGAGATCGGCCAATGCCTGTCCGTAGAGCATCTCCGCCACGTTCAGCTTTCCCAAACTCTGCAGGAGGTAACCGAGCTCGTGCTTTGCGCGGCCGAACTCGCGCATGGGAGCCTCGGTGCCGGGATCGCTGATGACCCTGCGAAAACAATCCTCCTGGCAATGCTGTTGCTGGAGGTTGGTGAGCTTTCCATCGGGATGATGCAGCATCCAATCGGGCCTGGGATTGGGAATGGTGCCGCGACGGCTGATGAAATTTGCGATCAGCAACAACAATTCCGACTGGCTGCTGACACGACGCAGGAAGCGGACGGCCTGCTCTTCATCTTCGCTGCGCGCGAAGGCAAAGTAGGCAGCCGACAACAAGGCGTCGCCGCAATCGTCTGGGAGCGCGGCACAGGCAGCCTGGGCTTCCTCGAGGCGATTCTCGTTTACAAGATCGATGAGGGTTGGCGTGGGTTGAGGTCCGTAGACCAGCAGAAACGTGAGCGTCGAGCTGGGCTCAACGGTCTTGAGGAACTGAAGGTGGCGCGGTGCGGTGTTGGTCCACACGATGAGGGGAGAGCCATATCGCTCAATCTGCTTGAAGAACCAGATCAATGTCTCAGCCGCATCGGTTTCTGGCTTGCTGTCGATATTCACGTTGAGTTCGCGCAGGGCTTCGTCGGCGAGGGGACACGTGCCTCCATCGAGCCGAATCACATTGCCCCGCCAAGCCTTGAAAGCATTCGTAGGCAAGGTAGTGGTGGCTTCGGGGGGCAGTGTGACGAAATCATCGAATTCGTTGACAGTACCAGGCTGTAGCTGTTCAACGGCGTTGGCAAGCGACGCCCACAAATCAGCCATCGGCGAGGTCGGTTCCGGCGATGATGCGATCGTGATGGGGGTGGCGGCATCCGGTGTAGAAGCCTGTCCTGCGACGGCCGCAACCGGGGGACAAACTGGCGTCGTCACTGTCGCGTCTGCTGGTGTTGTCCACCATGCTTGCGGTACACGGGGTCCGTTCAACGGCAATGCGCTCAGATCAAGCGGAGCGCGCATGTAGACCGTCATAGACGCCCAATTGGCAAAGGGGAACTCGGACGCAAACTTGTCGGCACGGATGCGCACGAGCGCCGTTTCAGGATCTCGGCTCGCGGCCGGGCCGAAGACCTCGAGGTAGAACCGATTGGAGATCGACTTTGCATCGAGGTTGTGCAACTCGGCCAGGAACGAGAGCACCATATACGCGCCGCCACGGTGGAGGCAGAGCGCGGGCGACTCACCCCAGGAGTTGGCTGCACCGGAGTAGCAACTCCACAGCAGCGCCATGTCGACGCTCGAAAAGGTATGTGCCAACGTTGTTGCGAAGATGTCGCCGATGGAGTTGGTGACTGCGCTGCCATGTTCTTCGAGATGAAGAATGTCAATGTCCTGCACGGGTGCGCCGGCCTCAAAAGCCGTGGTTCCGTCGATCACCTGGATCTCCGCGGGGAGTCCCTGGAGTGATGCGGCAGTGACCTGGTTTGTATCAGTGCCTAACACCGTCATCAACTTGAGGGTGTGTCCGGTCGTATCATCCATCAGGCTGAAGTTTGACCACGACTGAACGACGGACAGGTCGCCGGCGGCAAGAAACGTTCCGGCGTCATCGACCATCGCAGCCCAGGGGAGCAGGTGAAGCTCGGGACGAGTGGTCTGGATGACAAGGCGCCGCGAAGTTCCAGCCTGACCGAGAAAGTCGCGCAGCATGGGACTAAGACCCGCAAGGCTTTGATAAAGCTGTTGCGCCAGGCTGCGAATGGCCGCGGCTCCGCGGTAGCCCGTGGCATCGTGGTTCACATTGCAGTCGCGCAGACGGCGGTCAAACTCGCGCCACTGCTCGTCGTTGATGGGAGACTGAAAGTTCCTGGCGGGGTAAGTGACTCCCTCGATGATGAGGATGACACCGAAGTCGCGCTCGGTGGCCAGGGGGAGGCTACCCTCAGTTGCACCGCTGAACAACTCAAACTGTACGATCGCAGTTTTCCGGTACAAATGCATGGGATTACGCTAACACACGTGTGTTAGGCTTCTGTCCTGAACCATATGGCGCGAACTTCTCCTTTCATTGTTATCGAGGTCGAAGATGACACCGCTTCCCAAGAAGAAAGATCCAAGCATCACGTTCCTGAATAAATTTGGATACAACGTAATCAAGCTGCCGCGGACCGGCATTGAACCCATGGATCTGATCGGACGGGACCAGGTTACGCAATGGCTGGGCCCGATCCGCAGTGTGTGGGAGGGCGATCCCAAAGACCCGGAGCCAATGCCGGGGCCTCCTCACCCCGCTTCAGCCGTGAACGGCCAGCGAACCGACGCCCTCGAAATCTCCCTCGGCCTGAGTGTTCTTGCCAATGCCCTGGCCGCATTCGGTGCGTCGATGCCGTCGCTCAACGCCGCGTATAAGAGCGCTCACTCGGTGCAGTTCGCCTATACGAACGTGACGTCCACTTCTGTCTCCACGTTACTGGCGGGCAACTACCTGGCCAGCGGAAAGCTGCGCACGGATAACCCTGTGGTGAAGAACTATCTATACAGCGATAAGTCGATGGCCTTTCTGATTATTGAAGTGCTCAAGTCGAACTCGATCACCGTGAGTGCGACTGGATCAAATGGAGAGGACGTGGGGATTAGTCTGCCTGCGGTTCAGGGGCTTGTGGGCGCCAAGATCGACGTGAAGCCTTCCAATACATCCAACTCCACCATCACCTTTACGGGACCGGAAGCAGTTACGTTTGGATTCTCGGTGCAGCAGATTGCGCGCGATGGAGAGAATTGGACGCTGCACGGCGCAGCGCCCTCGGCCGACATTGCCTTTGCCGGTCCGGGCTTTGGTGCAGTGCAGGAGTCAGACGAAGCACCCAACCCGCTGGTGTTTGACACGGGAGACTTCGACTGCTGCCTCAGCATTTAACACGCTGAAATCCGGCTCAAAGATCGATCGGTCCAACATGGATTGATTCACGGAGATCTAAAGCATGAACGACGGAACATCCACACCGGCGGCCAACCTTCCTTATCCATTGCTGGTGAATGCACTGAGTGGGACCGCGGCGCCTGCGCTTCCCCTGGCGAACCTCGCAGGGTTGACGTCGGATCTTCCGGGCGCCGACCAGCGCATTGCCGACTCCACCCATCTTGCGACGGATTACAGCGTCGACGATCCCAATGACCTGACCCAGGCCGGCTGGTGCATCCTGTTCGCGTCGGATGCGGATCCTGCGATCCAGGCGCAGCTTCAACCCCTGATCGATCTGCGGCAGCGGCAGGTGCAGGATCCGAATCTGTTCAAGGTTTTCTGCGGCACAGACAAGGGGGGAGTTTTGCCCGGGCAAACGGCCGCGAGTTGGGCGCAACAGCGCGGCGTGTCGCTGACCGCACCCGTCGATCCTTACCAGGGCGGAGTGCCCTACTACGTGCTGATCGTGGGCTCACCGGATCGCATTCCGTTTGAGTTTCAGGCGCTGCTGAAGATGCAGTGGGTGGTGGGGCGCCTGTGCTTCGACGATATCGAGGATTATGGCCGCTATGCGCAGGCCGTGGTGGAATACGAGAGCTCCACTTTTCGACCGGTGCAGCGCAAAAGCGCAGCCGTCTGGGTGACGCGCAACAACGGCGACCTTGCGACGGCTATGCTTTCAGGCGCGATTTGCCAGGATTTTCTTGCCTCCACCAATCAACTGGGGTCACGCAGCCAGTTCAATCTCGATGCCTTTCCGAATGAGAAGGCCACCAAGGCGCAACTTATTGACGTGCTTCGCGGCAATCTTCCTGGAGGGCCGCCAGCGGTGTTCTTCACCGGTTCGCACGGCTGCGACTACTCCGGCGCTGACCCCGCACGACAGCGCCAGATGCAGGGATCGCTGGTTACGCAGGAGTGGATACCGGGAACACCCGCCAGCCCCTTGAACCAATTCTCCGCCGAGGACGTTCCGGCCGATGCCAAGTTACAGGGGACGATGGGTTTTCTGTTTGCTTGTTACAGCGGCGGCTGCCCCGCGACCAACAGCTATTACTTCAACAAGGATGGTTCGCCGATTCCCATTGCGCCAGCGCCCATGATCAGCCGGCTGCCCCAGGCACTGCTGAGCCACGGTACCCTTGCCGTGATAGCGCATGTAGACATGGCGTTTCCGTATGCTTTTCAAGACGTGAATCAAACGCCGCAGGTGCAGGCACTGCGCACGCCGCTGGAGTTGCTGATGCGCGGCAAGCGCGCAGGTCTGGCGGCCGACGCGCTCAGCCTGATGTGGAGTTCTCTCTCGTCGCAGGTGGGCCTGGCCCTGGCGGCAAATGCAGCGGCCACCGCGGCTGCGAGCGCGGCCCAAAAGCCGGCGGTCTCAGCCCCGCTCGCTCAACTTACGATTGCACGCGACGATGCGCGCAACTACATCGTGCTGGGTGACCCGGCCACGAAGTTGCGCATCGCCGATCTCGGATGAGGATGGTGGGGGAACTCACGCGTGAGCTGGAGTTATGAGCCGGTGGACGTGGTGTCGTGGGGACCGGTGAAAGGCGGAGGCGGCTCATTGATGGAGCCAATCTCCAACAATAGGTCGTTCGAAGCGTGGTGCGGAAAGCTTCCAGGGCCAGCGCTCGCATTCGATCCGAAGAAGATGCTATACGCACCCGGCTTCGAAGAGGAGAAAGTGAAGACCGCCTTCCCCTTGGCGATGGAGAAGGGATTCGAAGGCTTCGGCGACAGAATCGATGTTGCATCAGGCGAGAAAAACAAGACCACGGGGCTGCCGTCGCCGGTCGAAAAGGAGACGGTATCGCCACTGACGACGGGAACGGAAGCGGCGCTGGGAACAATGATTCCACCATCGTTGGAGAGCGAGATGTCAGTGTTTGCCATGTCAGCGAAACTATAGCATTTCTGTTGTAGCGTCCAGCTATTTTTTCGGTTGAGCGGCAAGCGCCGCCGCGAACGCAGAGTCAGAGCGAAGGGCGGCAAGCTCGGGATTTCGCCGAAATTCGTTGGCTCGATAGCCGCGGGCGATTGCCTTGGCGAACAGCGGAATCGCTTTATCCCGCTGACCGAGGGTCTCGTAGGCGTCTCCAGCCTGATACTCGATGGAAGGATTGTCAGGAGCCATGGCGAGAGCCTGTCGAATGAGGACGAGGCTCTTATTCGAGTTGCCGACCGTGGCATAGTAATCCGCAAGCGCAATCAAAAGGTCTGGGTCCTCGCGGTCTTTTGTATGGGCTGCCTCCGCAAGCTCGATCGCCTTGTGAAAGGCTTGCATTGCTTGTGCCTGCCTGTTTCCGCCCCACTTATAGGCAGTCCCGAGATTCCCGAATGCTACATAGTCGTTCGGGTTGAGCTGGATTGATTTCTGATACATCGAGGCAGCGTCGTCGTACTTTCCTTCGAGCAGCAGGACCGTTCCAAGCGCGGAGTATCGATCGGCGGTGGGTTCAATGTTCAGGGATGTTTGAAGATCCTTGCGTGCTTCATCGAGCCGGTCAATCTGCATGTTGGCGATTCCGAGATCAAAGTAGGCGATGGCGTTGTCGGGAGCATTCTCAACGCCGCGTTGGAAATGGGTGATGGCGTCGTTGAGATCGCCGGAGTGAAACTCCACGTTGCCCAGGCGCACAGGCCAGCGCCAGTCCTCGGGCGCGAGATCGGTTGCCTGTTGGTATGCGCCGATCGCATCCTTCGTTCTGCCTTCCGCCTCGTACACTTCACCCAGGGCTCCATAGGCCTCCGCACTGCGCGGGTCAAGTTCGAGGGCTTTTTTCGCCTGCTGCGTGGCCAACTGGGTCTGTCCTTGCATTGCAGCAATGCGCGACAAGGTGATGTATGGTACGGCAAGTTCCGCATCGAGACGAATGGCATCGTCGGTTGCCGTTTTGGCCAGGTCAAGAAGCTTTGGATCGTGGCTGTAACGGTACTGGATGAAGTAAGCCGAGCCCAACCGGGCCGCAGCGAGCGCAGAGTTCGGGTCAGCCTGCAGGACAGCCTTGAAACCCCTTACGGCTTCGGCGAGGTTCGATTCCTTGTAAGAACGAAGCAGCAGATCCTGCGCCTTCTGGTACTGATCGCCTGCGGCCCCCGTTGGCATCGACGCTGACTCGTTTGCCCTGTGCAGAAGGCGCTGCAGGTTCCCCGGCCATGCCAGGAAGCCGGCCACCAGGGCTACGGCTACAGCGCTGCCGGCAAGAAGCCGGGTGCGCCTGCGCCCGTTCGAAGAATGCAGATCCGGAGCCGGCGCAATCTCAGCCGGAACCGCGGTACCGAGGGACTCGGCAAGCGCGGCGGCCAGTTGACCGGCGCTGGAGAACCGCTTTGCCGGATCCATTTCCATGGCCGTGCTCACCGTTCGCATGAGGGGCTCCGGGAGATCGGGCCTCAGGTCCATGAGGGGTTTGCGCCTGGCGAGCGCCGCAAGAGCTTCGCTGGGCGTCAATCCGGCAAGCCGGGCCGGATAATCACCCGCCACGAGGACGTAAAGCAACACACCCATGGCATAGATATCAGTCGCGATTGTGCTTTTGCCGCCTTCAAAAAGTTCCGGGGCCATGTAATTCGGCGTCCCGGCAATGTTGGTCTGACGCTGCTCAAGGGAACTCAGCCCAAAGTCCATCAGCAGGATGCGGCCGCCCTGTTCGCGCATGACGTTTTCTGCCTTGATGTCCCGATGAAGCAGGCCTGCCTTGTGTACAGCGCTGAGGGCACGGCTGACGTCGAGCCCGATGAGGGCGGCCTCACGGGCGCCGAAGGTTCCCTGTTCCTCGACCAGGACGGATAGAGTCTTGCCGTGCACAAAGTCAGTCCAGAAACCGACGCGTCCGTCGTGACGGTCGATTCCGTGTACAGGAACGATATTGGGATGGCGCACGGAGGCCAACGCCCGCGCCTCGCGCAGCATGGCCTCGTATTCCTCTTCGCCGCCGACCGCACCGGGAAGAAGGAGCTTGAGAGCCACTTCCCGCTGAAGGTGCGGATCCCACGCCCGGTACACCTCGCCAAAGCCTCCGAAACCGACCCGGGCAAGCAATTTGAAGGTGCCCCAGACGGTACTTGCAGGCCGCAACTCAGGCCGGTCGAGTTGGTCGACGCCAAGCGGCAGTGTAGGGTCTTCGTTCATGTCAGTTGATGCGGCGTCCCTGCTCCGATCCCATCGTGCCACAGCGCCGATCCGTTCAAGGGGCTGGAGCAATTCACCCGAAAGCAGCGACTTACGGCTCACGCGGTGGTACTATCCTATACACAACTGGAAGATCTGCGTACCTTTCCCCGCAACTCTGCACAAGAATAAATGACCATTCGGCAAAGCGCGAACCCTCGCCTGATTCTTCAGGGAAGCCGCGAACCTCAGCCTGGCGAGGCTCGCACGCCTATCCCCATCGACCATCTTCCGTTCACTTTGGGGCGGAGTTCAGACCGCGACTTGTGCATCCCGAGCCCTGAGATTTCCCGCGCTCACGCCCTGATCGATCGCGATGCCGACGGCTATTTTATTCGCGATACCGGCAGTCGTCACGGCACCTACGTGAATGGAATACGGATTACGACCACGCGCCTTCGCTCCCAGGATGTGATTGCGCTGGGCACCCCCGACCACTCACTGGTGTTTGACGCTGTAGAGCGGGAAAACTCCACCAAGTCAATCCTGGCCCAGTTTTCTCAAGTGGGATTGAAGGCCATCTCGGCGTCGGGCGCGGCATCGGATTTGGAGACTCTGACTCTTTTTCTGAAGGCCGCGCAGAGCCTTCAGCAGCACGGCGTCCGGGCCGACGTGCTTTCCACAATGCTGGAGTACACGATCCGCCTGACCGGCGCCGAACGCGGTTTTGTCTTTCTTGGGAACAGTGCTGAAAATCTAAAATTCGAGTGTGGCCGCGAGTTGGATGGAACTCCGATTGTTAACCCAACCTCGATATCGCAGTCCATCCTGCGCAACGCAGCGAACTCAAAACTCGCCTTTTTGTTTTCCGACTCCCTGGAAGATGCCGCGGTGGGCCGCGAGACGATGGTGCTCAATGCGATTCGCAACGTGGTTTCCATTCCGTTGCGCAGCCAGAATTCCGCCCTGCTCGGCCTGCTCTATCTTGATACCCGCGCCACGACGCACGACTTCACGCGGACACGGCGGGATATTCTGGAGGCCATCGCGGTTCAAACCGCAACCTTGTTTGAAAACCTGCGCATGCTTGAGGCCGAACGCGAATTTGCCCTGCTGCGCAAGGAGTTGGAGATCGCGGCGGCAATTCAGCGTCAGATCATTCCACAGCATCTGCCCCAGTTTCCCTTCGTCCGGCTGGATGCCCGCTCTATTCCCTGCACCGGTGTGGGCGGCGATTTCTACGATGTGATCCCTGTAAGCAATGGCTTCGCGGCGATCGTGGGCGACGTTTGCGGCAAGGGGATTCCGGCGGCTCTTCTCGGTTCGATGGTGCAGGGAATGTTTCATGCCCAGATGACCGCTGGCGCGGAACTGACCGACGCGATCAAATCGTTGAATACCTTCATCTGCAAGCGGGCGCCCGGAGAGAAGTACCTTACATTGGCCGCGCTTCGCTATTACGCAACCGGCAAGGATGACGGGCAGGTCGAACTCGTGAACGGCGGGCATGTGTCGCCCCTGGTTGTGCGAGCCAATGGAGATGTCGAGACGATTACGGACGGCGATCCGCCGGTTGGCCTGTTTGACTCTGCGCAGTTCCACGCAATTCCCGTGAGCCTTGGCGTTGGCGATCGATTGCTACTGCTGACGGACGGAATTACAGAAGCCGAGAATGCGGAAGGAACTCCGTTTAGTACGGCGCAACTGGACCGATACATCGGCGATCCCAAGGCGGTTGAGGTGCTGTTCTCCGCACTTGATCAATTTTGCATTGGGACTCGCCCGCAAGACGATCAGACGATCCTTACGATCGATCGAATCGAGGCATGAACTGAATTTGGCCTGTGCTGGGACGAAGCGTTGCTGATTAAACAGGCAGAGGGTGATTTCTTAAGGGAGCGGCAGGCGGATGGTGGCGCGCGCGCCCTCTCCGTCTTCACGATTGAGCAATTGGATCTCGCCGCCGTGGCCGCGAGCGATCTGCTGCGCAAGCGCCAGGCCGACGCCGCTGCCCTTGGGCTTGGTGGTATAGAAAGGCACGAAGAGATTCTCGCTATTGGCAATGCCCATGCCGCGGTCCTCAATTGTCACTAATGCGGACGAGTCCGCAATACGCCAGGAGAGACGCACCGATTGCGCACCATTGGCCAGCGTGGCATCGACGGCGTTTGCCAAGAGGTTGATGAACATTTGCTCGAGTTGATCGGGGTCCGCATGAAGGGTAACGGCCGGACCAGCGTCCAGTTGCACGGCAACGCGCTGCTCAAGCAGCACCACCTGGTCCAACAATTTCCCCAGGGGAACGTCTCGAAGATGCGGAGGGGGTAGTTGCGCAAGGAGCCGATATGACTGCACGAAGCGGTGCAAAGCGTCGGCACGGCTCTCCACAACGCCAAGGCCGCGGCGAAAATCGCGAATGGTATCGGCATCGCCGTCCATGTGGTCCACTCGCGACAGAAGGCTCCCGGCGATGGACTTGATGGGCGCCAGCGAGTTTGAAAGTTCATGCCCCAGCACGCGGATGAGACGCTTCCATGCCGCTTGTTCCTCTTCCTGCAAGGGCAGGCTCACATCCGCCAGCAACAGAAGCGTGTGCGGCACTCCGTCCTGGCGGAAATTGGCCTTGCGCAGAAGCCAACGCGTCGGTTTGGTACCAAAGGAATGGATGGTTTGATCGGGCGCAGCGAGTAACGTTTCCAGTCCCAGTTCCGCAGCGGTGTGGCCAAAGCAGCGAGGATAGGGACGGCCCAGCAACTGTGTTCCCGCTGTGTTCACAAGCTGCAGAAGATCTTCGCGGTCAAAAGCAAAGAGCGGAGCGTGCATGACCTCAAGGATGCGCGCCAACAGGGCCGTGGCTTCGAGAGAGCGCACGCGCTGCTTCTGCAACAGATCGGCAAGCGCGTTCACTTCACCGGCGAGTTCACCCATGGGGTCGCGGGCATTCGCACCGCGCGCGCGAAAGGAGTAGTCTCCCTCGCGCAGCGATGCGACCACGTTAGAGAGAGTCTGAAGGGGCCGAATCATGCTTTCGATGAGCGCCGCGGCGACGAGCAGCAGATACAGCAACAGGCAGCCGGTAATCAGCAGCGCCGGAGCGGTGCCGATGTTTTCGCGGTAGATGAGTATGGCGGTGAATAGCAGCGCCGGAAGGGAAAGCCACATGGAAAAGAACCACGCCCGGCGCACCGCCGAGTGGGCATTCCTGCGTGCCTTCCGCTCATAGCCCATATTTTTCGATACGGCGATAGAGTGCCGCGCGACTCAATCCGAGTGCCTCGGCAGCCTGCGAGATGTTGCCATCGCAGCGGCGCAACACTTTGCGGATGAGCAGCGCTTCAACCTCGTCGATGCTCATGTTTTCAAACGACTGGGTGGAGCTTCGAGCGGCCGTGATGGCGAGATTGGAAGGTTCGATTTCTTCGCCGCGGCACAACAGCACCGCGCGCTCGATGGTGTGCTCGAGTTCGCGCACATTTCCGGGCCACGGATACTGCATCATCTGCTGCATGGCAGCGGGCGAAAAGCCACAGGTCTGCTTGCGATACCGGGTTCGATTGCGAGCCAGGAAATGGGAAGCCAAAAGCGGTATGTCTTCGCGGCGGTCACGCAGGGCAGGCAGGTGAATCTCAACCGTGTTCAGGCGGAACAGCAGGTCCTCGCGGAAGTTGCCGGCTGCCGCTTCTTCATGCACGTTTGCGTTGGTGGCGGAGATGACTCGCACATCGACTCGCCGCGTCTGCGACGATCCGACGCGCTCCAGTTCCCCGGTTTCAAGCACCCGGAGCAGTTTGGCTTGCTGGCGAATGGGCACGTTGGCAATCTCGTCGAGAAAGAGCGTGCCGTTGTTGGCGAGTTCGAAACGCCCGATGCGGTCAGCGCGTGCATCGGTGAAGGCGCCTTTCACGTGGCCGAAGATTTCACTTTCGAAGGTTCCCTCCGGGAGTCCGCCCGCGTTGACGGCCACCAGCGGCATGCGCGATCGCGGCGAAGCGGCGTGCAACAGCTTGGCCACAATCTCCTTGCCGGTACCATGTTCTCCGGTGATGAGCACGTTGGCGTCAGAGGGGCCCACCTGCGCAATCAACTCCAGCACCGGCTGCATGGAAGGCGCCGCGGCAACGAACTCCGGCATACCTTCAGAACGCAGCAGGCGGTTCTCCATCTCCAATTGACGGGCACGGCGCAAGGCCTGGCGCAGTTCGGCATGAACCCTGATCAAGCTGAGCAGGCGCTCATTTTCCCACGGTTTCTGAATGAAATCGCGCGCGCCGCGCTTGATGCTTTCGACAGCAAGATCGATGTTGCCCCAGGCCGTCATGACGATGACCGGTAAGCGCGAATCAAATTCCTGGATCCGCGCGAGGAGGTCGAGCCCTTCTTTCCCCGAGGTGGTGTCGCGCGTGTAATTCAGGTCAATGAGCACTACGTCGTAGTCGCTTTGGCCCAGGGCCTCCAGCACCAACTGCGGCGAGCGAGCACAATCGACATGCATGCCCTGAGGGCGCAGCAGCAGTTCCACGGCCTCAAGAATGTGGGGCTGATCGTCAGCGACCAATACCCTGGTTTTTTCCTGCTTCCCTTCCTGCTTATTGGAGATGGCTTGCCTCCACGACGCCGGATTTTGCATCGGCAATCGAGATTCCGTACTCTTCAAGGATCGACCCGGTAGCACGCCGCATCTCGATGCGCGCCTTTTCGTATGCGGTCTCGGCGGTCACGAGGGCGGACTCGGCAAGCGACAGGTCGTGTTCGGCACCCAATGTCTGCTGGTTCGAGCCTGCCCCGAGCTTCTGCTCCTTCTGCATGATATCCAACGTGCGCTGGGCGAGGTCGCGCGCATGGCGTGCGGCATCTACGCGGCTCGCGCCCTGCTCCAGAGCGTAGTGCGCATTGCGGACCTCGATGCGAATGCGCTTCTTCAGTTCCTCGAGATAAACCTGCGATTGCCGGTACTCCAACTCGGTGCGATACTGATCGGCCTTCGCGATCCGATTGCGGAGGGGAATGCTGAGCTGAAAACCCACCTGATATTGCGGGGCCGTATTGTCGAATGCGCTTTGCAGCGCGCCGCCGTAGTCGGTTGGCAGGTTGGTCGGAATCGATTTGTTGTAGTAATTGGAGTTCAGCACGCCGGCGGTACCTGTTCCAGCATAGAGCCCGTAAGCGCTAAGCGACGGCAGCAGGGCATTGCGGGCCGTTTTGCGACTGAGTTCGCGGTTTTGCAGATCGAGGCTCGACTCCTGCAGTTCCGTGCGGTTCTTTAGAGCGTCCGCGATCATATCCTGCACGGGTTGCGCAATGGCTTTGATCTCGCCGCCGATGTGATCGGTGGGCACTACGGGCATCTCTTCAAGAACCGGATCATCGAGCGTGCGCGTGATCGCGTTTTTCATGAGAAGCTCCTGCAGTTCCAGCGTGGTGCGGGCCACGGTGAGATCCTGCTGGCGCGTGGCCAGTTCCCCTTCCGCCTTCAGCACGTCCATCTCGGGAATGGCCTGCAATGCAAGCTGCTTGCGGCTCATGTCGAGCGTCTCTGTGGCAAAGGCCACGGACCGCTCCTGCACCTGCTCGTCGCCATAGGCGCTCACGAGGTCCCAATAGATATTACAGATCTGCGTGACGGTGGAAATCACCTGGGCACGAAAGGCGATGTCTGAAATCTTCTGGTTGGTTCGCGCGATATGGAGAAAGCGCAGGTTGGGTCCCAACCCGAAGCCGGCCAGCAACTGCTGCTGCAAAATTACGCGCGCTCTTGAAAATAATTGCGGGCTGAAGTAATCGTAGATTCCATTGGAGGTCTGACGATTGTTGTTGAAGTCGACTTCCATGCTGGTTCCCGTGGGGAACGCCTGCAGGTAGCTGATATTGGCCTGTTCGGAGTTGACTTTCCAAACCGCTACACCTTCGACCTGGAAGTTGGAGAGTTGTTGCGCGGTATGGTCCACCGAGATTTGGGCGTTGATGACGGGATCGTACCCTGAGACGGCCGTGCCGGTGCCGAGAGTGGAAGAGACAATACCCGAGGCGCCTGCGCCGGCTCCGCCCGCACCGCCTGTGGTTCCACCGGCGCCCCCTCCGGCCCCTGCGCCGCTGGTTCCGAAGCCTCCCTGGCCGCCACCGGGAGTGCCCGATACAACGCCTGTATTGACGCCACGCACCAGGCCGCCTGCCGCGGTTCGCTGAATATCCGTCTGGGCAATCGGCATGTTGTAGCGAGCGATGACAAGATCAAGATTATTTTCGAGTGCCAGATCAATTGCATCGCGCAGCGAGAGGTAAAGCTTGCCATCGCGCACCAGCGCATTGAGCCGGAGCGAATTCGCCATGTTCGGCGGCGGCGCGGTGCTCCCACGATAGGCGTCGACCGGATTGTGGGAGACCTTCTGCAGTTTCTGGAATGGAATATCCGCCGGAGCAGGCTGCGCTGCGGGGGCCGGCCCCTGCGGCACAGAAGATGCCGAACCCGGAGGTTCCGCGGCCTCGGCCAGGTTGACGAGCAACAACAACGCGGGCGCGAACGCCTGCAAACGCGCGCGCAACGGCCTGGCCTGGTGCGCCCTGGGTTGGCGATCACTCGTCGAATTCATTTTGCGATCGTTCACTTAGCCTCCGTGGATGCTGCCAGAACGGCGTCGTCGCGCGTGAGCCATCCGTCGTGCAGTTCGAGGATGCGTGAGCCATAGCGCGCGTTCTCTTCTGAATGCGTTACCTGCACGATGGTGGTGCCTTGCCGATTGAGTTCGCGGAAGAGTTCCATGATCTCGCGGGCCTGGGTGGAGTGCAGGTTGCCGGTGGGCTCATCGGCGAGCAGGAGCGCGGGCGCGTGTACCACCGCTCGCGCGATGCCTACGAGTTGCTGCTGGCCACCGGAAAGCTGATTGGGAAACAAGTCCTTCTTCGCCACGATCTGAAAACGGTCGAGAATGTCGGCGACCATGCCCTGGCGTTCCTTCGACGGCAGATTCTTGTAGGAGAGGGGCAGGTCGATGTTCTCGGCAACGGTGAGGTCGTCAAGGAGGTGATAACTCTGAAAGACCATGCCGATGCGCTGCCGCGCCAGGTCCGCCCGCTGCTTGCGGTTGAGAGAATGCACCGGCGTCTCCTTAAACCAGTACTCGCCCAGCCAACTATCGTCGAGCAGCGCCAGCACGTTGAGCAGCGACGACTTCCCTGCCCCCGACGGACCCATGACGGTGATGAATTCGCCCTCGCGAATGGTGAGCGAGATGCGGCGCAACACCCAGGTTTCGGTGTGGCCGGTTTTGTAACTGCGTTCAACTTTCTTCAGGTCGATCATGATATTTTCATTACTCCAGAAATCAGGTTATTCGGTGCGCAGCGCGCGCATGGGATCAACTCCGGCAGCACGGCCGGCCGGCAGCGCCGCTGCCAGCGCAACCATCACCGCGGTCAATGCCACCGAGCCGGCGAGTGTGAGCGGGTCAGCGAATGTTACGCCATAGAGCTGGCTACGGAAGAGCCGTGCCAGCGCGATAGTGGAAGGCAACGCGATTACGATTGCAACGGCAGCGATCACCAGCATCTCCCGCAGCACCAGGCCGATCACTGTTGATCGATGCGCGCCGAGGGCCAGCCGTACACCGATTTCGCGGGTGCGCTGCTCCGTGGAGTAGGACAGCACGCCGTAAAGTCCGACCGCCGCAAGCAACATGGCCAGCGCGGAGAATCCAATGGCGAGGAATGCAAGGGCGCGTTCGTCAGACGCGCTGCGGTCGACCTGCGCCTCCATGGTTCGGATGCCGTCGACCACCAGGGTGGGATCAAGCTCATGAATTGTCTTTCGGATGGCGACTTGAACGTCCTCCGCTGGCTGAGCGCTTCGAACGTAAACCACAACGCCCATAGGGTGTTTCTGCTGCAGATAAGGCGAATACACGGCCGGGCCCAACTGCGTGCGCAGGTCGGTGTGCTTGATGTCGCCTACCACACCGACGATCGTGGTGTCGAACTTGGTGTCATCGCTTGCGCCTTCGGCAATCTGGCGCCCTATCGCGTTCTGTGGCGTTCCAAAAAAACGCTTGGCGAAGGCCAGGTTAACAACGGCCACCTTAGGTTGTCCCTGCGCGTCGGCCGGCGTAAATTCCCTGCCCACCAGGATGGGCTGGCGCAATGTAGCGAAGTAGTCCGCGGTAATGCGGGGCTGTTCGAAGTTCATCTTTTCGTCTTCGCCCGGCTTGTATCCCTGAATGGAATAGTTGGAGGTCTCGGTGTCGCCGGAGAGTTCAGGATCGGTGGTTGCGGCCACCGTGGCTATGCCCGGAATGCGGCTCAGAGCCTGGAGCGAGTTGGTCACGATCTGCGCCGTGCGGTCTTCACCGTAGCCGGAAG
>VFSW01002611.1_pt1 | contig 27254 bp, 21 predicted proteins | sample 5358111 | NCBI WGS metagenome assembly VFSW01 (sample SAMN11554181, study PRJNA540505) | mine drainage metagenome | isolation source: sediment from site ElyBrook_90M | place: USA: Ely Copper Mine, Vershire, VT | collected 2017 | reverse complement strand
ATACTTCTTTCTCAGTGAAGAAGCCGTATGTGTTCCTCCGCATTGAATTGGTCACTAGTATTGCAAAGTCTCCCTTGCGCTGTTCTTTGGCTGTGAGGGCTTGTGTAATGTGTTTTGAATTGTAGTGCTTTACTCGCTTGCACTCATAGACAATTAACCCTGCTTGGTGGCCGTCATCCTCCCTCACATAGTGAAGAATGTCCCCGCCCTTGCCCTTGTGAACAATTTCATCTTTGGGGAAGTGTCTTTTCAGTTCCCTGACGAGGTTCTTCTCGTAGAGGAGGCCTTCTATCTGAGGAGTCGTTTGTTTCTCAAGCTGTTTTTGTAACTCTGCGATCTGCTTTCTCTGTTTCTCGATCTCAGAGGACTTGGCTTTCATCTGGGTCAAAGCGCTCTTGAAACTGTGCTGGAGCTTTGCATTCTTGGTCCTCTCCCTTGCGATAGCACGTTCCTTCTCCGCTTTGATTTTGACTTGCATGGAAGCGCGTGATTCCCTCTTGTACTTGCTCAGTCTCGCTTGAACTATTCTTTCTGCCCTTTCTTTTACTGAGGACTCTAGCTTCTCAATTTGTCTCTTTGCTCGCTCCTCGACTTTCTTTTCATGGGCAGCTGAAAGCTTAAGTTTCCTTTCCAGCTTGGAGGTCTTCCTCTCGATAGCCTGTTCAACGATTTCCTTCTTCTTATGCATAAATTCAAGAGCTTCAGCTCGGAGCTTCGCTTTCTCCTTCCTAAATTTCTCAAGCTGTTTTCTACGGTCTTCTCTTATCTCCTTGACAAGTTTCTCCTTCTCTTTCCATATGCCAGTTATTCTATTGTAAACAGAAGCCGAGACAGGCTGGTGGCAGAGCGGGCAGGTATAGGGCAAGAGGAAAGGTCACTATTGTAATAGAATGCGGTTGGTATTTTATCCTTTCAACCTTGAGGAACGCAAAACGAACTTATCCAGAATTGTTTACTGCAGCTTTTGTTCAAGGAAGGAGGTTCGGATAACAACGTGATAGGCGATAAGGCTTCAGAGGTATCCCGAAGGAGAAACATTCACTACCTTTCCGTCTTCCAGCTTGATTGTGTGGGGTATTTCTTCCTCCAGTCCGCCTACATGGCTTATGAGAAAAATCTGTTTGAAGCTGTCTCTCAATCCGGTTTCCAAAAATTCGAGTATGCCTGATCTCCTGACCTCGTCCGAGCTCCCGAGCGGTTCGTCAAGAAAGAGAAACTCGGGTTTGCGTCCGTAGACCTCGGGCAAGAGAGCCTGCGCGAATGAAAGCCTCAACGCTAGTAACATCTGGTCTTCAGTACCGCCCGAAAATACGTCCTTCGACATGAACTCGCCCGCCTCGGGGTCCCATACCTCTAAATTGTAATCTTGATCTAGTCGCACCGCTTTGTACCTCCCTGACGTGATTGCTGGAAGAACATGAGCCATGTATCTCTCAACTCCGGGCTTTACACGATTACTGAGAGATTCGCTTGTCTTCTCTGTAGCATCGATGGCGCTCTTCACCACTCTAATCTTGTGTTCGAGTTCCTGAACCTTCTTCTCTTGGTCCCTAACTTTCGACTCGATGTCCGCATGATCTTCGAGATACTTTCTGTCTTCGGTAATCCTCCCCTTGTTCGAGTCAATCTCCGTAGTAGACTGTCTAACATTCTGCGCCACTCCTTCCTTTTCTTGAATCGTATTCCTGAGCAATTGATCTGAGAATTCGATTGACGGTGGTAGAGGAGGAAAGATAATGCTTGCAAGTCGGTCGTTAAGGTCTTCCGCTCTCTGGGTATGCGAGGAAAGGTCGAACCTCTGTTTCGTCTGTTCCATTTGACTGTTTAGGGTTTGCACGCTTTGGGTCAATTTGTCGGCTTCTCTTCGCTCACTTTTGACCTGCGCCATCATTGCTTCGGCGACTGCAGTCGCTCCTTGTTGTTTCGCTGTCTCAAATATAGAACCGTATCTGCCGATTGCTGAGCATATCGCCAATACAGCATTTTCAATTGACAACTTTTGTGACTTTGCGAGATCCAGTGAAGCACTAGAAGTCTGCAAGTCTTTGTTTTTGCTCTCGAGCAAATCGGACTTGGATGCCAATCGTTCCATTGCCGCCAATTTGGTCGTCCCAGAAATCTCACGAATCAAGAACGCGAGAGACACAGCGCCGAGGACTGCAAGTGCAACAGCTGGAATGAGAAAACCTATTATGAATATGATGAAGGCAAGCCCGAAAGCCAAAACAGTTCCTGCCACAAAAGGTCTGACTCGGTTCCTTGACTGCCTTAATCTCTGAAGTTTTTGATAATCGAAATCTCCGATTTCACTTTTCAGAAGTGAGACTTCGTCCGAGAGGTCCTTTTGTCGTTCTTGAGCATCCCGAATCTCGGCTTCGTGTTGCCGAATAGACTCGACTTTCTCCTTTACCTGATCGAGAGAGGTCTCAACATCGCTCAATCCAGCATAATTCTCAAGGTTCTTGGAAAAGGCCATAATCTGTTTCTCAAAATCGGAAACTTGATCTTCGAAAGTTTTCAGCTCTTTTTGAGTGAAATCTAAATTCGTCTTCAGGTCATTTTTCTTTCTCAGAACCTCTCCGTATTCAGTCAATTGCTCCTGAATCTGTTTCAGTCTGTCATAGTCTTTTCGAAGGTCGATAAGAGTCTCAGCTTTTCTTTTGTTTTCGTCTTCAAGCTTATCTATCTCAAGTCCTCTTCTTCTCGACTCCTCGAGTTCTTTTCTTAGACCGTCAAGTCTCTGTTTCTCGATATTTACGAGACCAGGCCTTGAAATCCCGGTCCCTTCAAGTTCTTTCCTCTCTTCGTTCAACTCTTCGAGTACTACGTTGAAACTGTCCAAGTTTAGGAAGACATTGATGACTTTCTTGCGCGCATCGCTTCTCAATTGAACCAACCGGTTCAGGTCCTTCTGGGCAACGACGTTGCTGCTGACAATTTCATCAAAGGTTATGCCGCCAAGAATCTTTTCTATTTCTTCGGTGACCCTCTTGACTTCGACTGCGACCGGCTTCAATTGATTGTCCGGAAGGACTTCGTCGAGCCTCGCTTTGCTTGCTTTTGTTCTGTAAATTTGTCTGGTGACACGATACCTCCGACCTTCGACTTCTAGATCAAGTATTACTGTTGTTTCGTTAGTGTTGTAGGCAATGATATCCTCATTTCGTGTCTTGCCTGGAGGTCTGGTTACACGAGCAAAGAGCGCGTAAAGAATCGCGTCAAGTATTGATGACTTGCCCGCTTCGTTGAGTCCTGAGATGAGGGTGAGTCCTTCTTTGAACTCTATCGGGACTTCGAACTTCAATTTCTTGAAATTGCTGGCGTAAAGGCTGAGGAGCTTCACTCACCAAGCGCCCGCCTCTTGAAGTTTCGATTCGCTGAGCTGGAGCGCTTCCCGCAGGATTTGCCTTTCGCCCTCTTCCGGTGTCGATGAGACCAAGCTCTCGAAATAACGCCTGAGCTCAGTGAGAGGTGTCGTCCTTGCGAGCGCCTCGATCGGCTCTGGTGCTTCGATTGCAAAATCCTCTTCAATTGTACAGTGAAAGAATTTGCCTTGCGCAAACGAGAGTATCTGCGGTCTGCGGTATGTCGCCAGTCTGTCTACAGTTATTCTTCCACCCAGTCTCACTCTGAGTACTAGCTCTTTGTCAGATAGACGGCCGATTTGCTCTTCGAGCAAGGAATTGGTGTCTGCCTCCTCGGGAAATTCTACTTCCGTGGTCTTGAAAGGACGCGCGTGAGTCTTTACAAATTCGGTCGAAACTTCCCCGTCATCTCTTATTTCAGCCCAGACAAAGCCCTTAACCTCCTTTGCTTCAGCAAAGGACGCGCGCTCAGTCCTCCCAGGAAAGACAATAGTTGTGTGCCCTACTTGTTTCTTCTGATAGTTGTGAAAGTGTCCGGCGACAACCAAAGAAAACGACTGGGAAATCGAGCTGAGCCTGATGGAGGCCTGTTCTCCCGTATATCCGCTGAACCCTTCGATCGGGTAATGCGCCATGAGTATGTTGATGCCCTCGAGTGTCTTTATGGAAGCTTTCACAAGCGGGTCGTCGTTCGGCGATAAGAACGGGTTTAGCCCAACGCCAAAGATGTTCACTGGCTTCCCGCCAATTTTGATTGTTCGGGGTTGAGGGTTGGCGGGGTTCTCAAAATAGACCGCATAGCCTGAACTGTCATAGAGCGATAGTGGAGAAACACCTTCCTCAACGGATTTTGGCGTGTCGTGATCTCCGCTGATCATGAAAGTTTTGACTCCGCTATCGTAAAGCGCTCTAAAATTCTGCATCAACACTGTTCTGAGCCAGTTTCCAGGTCTGATCTGATCGAAGAGGTCGCCCGAGATCAAAAAGAGATCTGGTTTGTTTTTCCTTGCGTACTCCACAACTTCCTCGAAAGCTCTAGTGTGATCTCTCTTGCGTTCCATCCTTGCGGTTCCGAAATTAATCGCTGTTGGATCCAAGTGATTGTCCGACGTAAGAACAGCTTGTATTGTCAACCGCTATGTCAGCCGACCTGTGAATGGACGACGCATTGCATCCTGTTTATCCAAAAGCTCGTCTCCTTTCACTTTCCTTCTAGCCTGCTCTAACTTTGAAAGGACGTCGATATCCACTCCTCCTTCCTTTGTAACTCGAGATCTTACCTTGACCATTACGGGTGCCCTGGTGACTTCTCCCACAATCACGCATTCTCCCGGATTAAGACCCGGCAGATCAGCCAAGAGATCCGAGCTCATTCTCTCCGAACTTCTTTGAATCGCCATTTGGTCTTCGGGGTTTGTCATTTTCATGACTATCTGGCTGTTGCATTGGCTCAGACTATCAGAGTCAACTTTAGATGGTCTTTGGGTAATCAATGTCAAAAAGACTCCGAACTTTCTTCCCTCAGAGGCGATCTTGTTTATGGCGGCTGAGGCATACGTTGAAGTCTCCGGCGGAACAAACTTGTGCGCTTCTTCAATCATGATGAAAACGGGAAACTCGTATTCGTTATTCGCCACAATATCATAAATGTTCTCAAGCACTCTAGAGCAGATGTAATTCATTGCCTTGTCTTCGAGCCCCGAGAGGTCTATGACAGAAACATGCATCGGCCTCAGGAGTTCATTGACCTTGGTCGATGAAACGGTAAACACCTTGAGCTTGGAAAGGGATCTGATGTACTTCACTGCAGAAGCTGCGCCGTTCAGAATTGTTCTATCTGGCTTTCCCTTATCATCAACGGACACCCAAGCAGGATTCTCGAGCGCATTCAACAAATCGTCAGTCGTGTACTGCCTTTCTCCCAGGCTTGCTATTGCGAGTCGCACCGCTTCGCGGATGTTGGTAGCTCCCTGAGGCACGTGAGCCACATCGCAGACTTCAGTCGGTTCAAGATCGGTGAATGCAATCTCGTATGGTTTTACTTCGCCTACGTTCTTATTTCCATACCTACTTGTGCTGGCAGGATTCCTGAATACGGTCACTGAGCTGGATTGCTCGTAAAGAGAATCATCCTGCGTAAGTGATAGCAACACATAGTCTGCATGAGGATCAATTACGACGATTGTCGCGCCTTTCTTCAGCAGCTCTTCAATTAGAACGCCTGCGCAGTAAGATTTGCCCGCCCCAGTCTGCGCGATTATTGCGAGATGGCGCCGGAAACCCTCAACCGAGAGTTGCACTGGAACGTCACTTCTCGTAATCAAGCTCCCGATGTGTAGCCCATTCTTTTCTGGGAAGGAGTAGAACTTTGCCAGCAATTCTTTGGATGCTACGTAGATGGGTTTGCCCGGAGTGACCGCGTGACGGGGCTGGAGGATCCTCGAATCTGCGCTCGTCTGGTACCCCAGAACCTTTGCCCTTCCCCATGTGTGGACATCCTGAATCTCTGCACTGATTATTCTTCTTAGGGCGTCGACATCTTCATTAGCGCTGAGCGCTTGGCTCGCGGAAACTATTCTCTCAACTTGGGCCACAACTGGGACTTCCATTAACTTGCCATCGATCTGTTCATTTGAATACACTACGATGTACTCCCATTTTGAAGGATAGTCTTCCGTCTTGGATGCGAATAGAAATTCGTTGGAGCTCGCTTCTCCAACAATGATTCCGGCTTCCTTCTCAGGGGTACTTGACACGCCTGTATCCTCTCGTATGTACTATTTGAAGGCCTAACGCCTTCTCCAGTATCGGGCCGTACAAGTCGTCCAAAGTTTTTCGCGTTAGTTTAACTTCTTGATCCACCCGCTTTAGCCAGACGTTGTAATTTCTTAGTCCACCATATCCCGCAACAAGTAGTCCAATGATCTCGGTCAAATCATCTTTTGTTGGTACTGCGTGTTCCAAGTCCTTCACTCGCTGGTCTCTTCCAAAGGTCCAACTCGGTGTGTCAACTCTAATCGGCGTATCTCGAGGATCAAGTAGTACGTGAAATGAAACAAACGTAGGAAAACTGGAAAGCAAATTGAGGCTCTTTGTTGCATTACTAATAAATTCCTTTTCATTGTTGTGCTCCAATAGCGCGCCCTTGAAGTACTGCTTGATGAATGCTTCGGGGTTTGTCTGAATGCGTTTAATCAAGTCGACGTTCCTGCCCAAGACAGTCAGCTCGATTGGGAAAGAGTATCCTGCTTCATGAACATGATTCCGTATCAACTGGTGGTCGGGCCTAGCGGAAAAGGCCTCGCTTAATATCGATTCAATTTTTGCTAGTCTGATTCCATATTTCCGTTTCAGATCCCTGAACGGGGCCATGGCGAAGCTAGGCCTGATGAAGATCTGATCGAATATTGAGGTTAGTCGTTCCTTATCTTCGCGATCTATATCAGCCAAAGAGTTTAGCTCTTTGCTGAACAGCAGCGAAAGAAAGTAGTTCCGAAGGAAACTCGACATGCTGTCTTTGCTGACACCTATGATGAGTATCTTTCTTGCCCTGCAGAGTTCCAAGAGCTCGTGGTACGTTCTGAAATATTTGAGCATGAAATCCTTCGCTCCTTCTGGAGGGACGTCTCTCGGAAGGTGGGTCATCCTTCCGTACAATGATCCATCGATGAGCAAAGCAACATTAGACACATTTGCTTCGACGATTGCCTTCCGTGCAACTTCAAACTCTTGATGTTCGGTTTTTACACTTATGAACTGGTCCACATCCGCGCTCGTCGTCCTGCTAAGAAAAGCATCTATTTCCAATTCTCTGAAGCGTTCTTTCCTCAACAGTGCTAAGGAGCGAACAACGTACCAGTATGCTCCGGAGGCACTTCTCCTTAGCGCTCTGCTCCCGTCGACGGCAATTACCTCTCTCTTCAGAGCAGAAGAGGAAAGAGGTCTCCAATTAACCCTTAGGAGCTCTCCTAGGTCGTTGTCTAGTTCTGATACACGACCTTTGTCGAACATCTCGCGAAGCCTGTTTCTCTTCTGGAAGATTTCGCGATTGAAAGCGTCTAAGAATTGAGGCACATTGAATCTACCCAAAAATCGCTCTTAAATGCGAACCCTTTTCTGGCTATGTATTCTTTAGAGATCATATAAGAGTGAAGTATCTGATCAAATTTAGTGGATCCATGTTCATTTGCGAATACATCAAAATACGTGAGCGGACCAAGTTACTCTTGATGACATGTTCTGCAAGGTCCTGCACTTGAAGACCTGAGTTTAGAGGACTGGTTCGAAGGCAAGTCTTCATCGAGACCATTGATATCTTTGTGAAATGGTCTCGAGAGAGGTATTTTCGATTTTGGCAACTTGTTCAGGCGATAGACCATACAACCGATAGACTATCAAATCAATTAGAAGATTATCTCCCTCTATTGATTGAGCTATGGGGCGTGCCTTCGTCACGGCTGTGTCGAAATTCGAACGTAGGATAGCAAGGTCTTCTTGACGTTTGTAGGGTTTAAGCTGGCTTCGGTCCTCATTCTTATGTATGAGTTCGAGGATATCATCGAAAGATGTCGTGTAGAATTCGTCTAAGGTAGTGTGACCAGGCCACTCAGCTAGGCTTCCACCAACAGCGACCTCGAGCCAATTCAAAAATTCCTTTTTGATTGCAGCGATCTGGCCCAGCTCTTCCTCTACCCTTGACACCAGGGTGTTCAACGCTTCAACAAATTTGGGATTATTACTTTCTAACGACTGAATCATTTGACAACCTTCCTCTACACTTGCGATTGTGAAAGAACGAGTTGGCTCAGATGTGCTCGTTGTCGCTAGGAAATCATCCTGAGTTTGTCCCGGCAACAGTGGAACGCTTAGCTCTTCCAATGCGTCAATCTCAACCTGTGGGAAAGCTCTGCCCTCTTTTGATGTCACGACGCGATAATAATACATGAACAATTTTGAGTTTAGTACCGCGCACATGAAATGTAAGATTCCAATGACGTTCCTGTCTGTAGCATTACCAAAAATTAGGGCGTTTGTGTGATAATATTTGTCGTAGTCAACTGCCGAGATTATGGAATCTCCCGTTCTCCTTATCAGAATCTTTGGCACTTCGATCTTCGTAGAATCCCATCCTCCACTGAAGAGTAGCTCTGGGTCAATTAAGATATAGTCTTCTCGATATTCGATGTGAAATCGAGTGACCTGGTTACTCTCGATCAAGCCTTTCTTCCATTTCGAGTCTCGATCAGCTGATCGTTTTGTTACAATCTTGTCTCGCCCAACCTTCGATCGAACTCCGTGGTGGAGAGATAAGAAGTCCGAAACGATCTTGGATGAACCCTCGATGGTTTGTATTAGCTCAGCAGTAGATGCATCCCTGATAAGTCTAATTCGCTTTCTTCGATTGCTCCTTGGCTGTGAAACATCGACTTCTCTTTCTTTCACGTCTCCGTAAATGAACGTGTCTAAGGATGACGCGAAGCTGATTGCAAATTTGTATCGCTTGGATTTCATGTTCTCTTTCTGACCAATCCAGATTACAGGGAAACCGACATCGCCTCCTTCCCAGAAATCCTCGTCGAAGTGCACGATTTGGACTAGTCGGTTATCAAGAATTAGGCTTCTGATTTTCGAAAAATATCTACCAGTAAGGAAACTGTCCGGCAGGATGAGCCCTTGCATACCTTTGTCGCGCGATAGATCGATACAAGCCTGCATGAACAAGGCGTAAGTGCTTATCTTGTACTCCGCAGAAGTGTCGAAATTGAATCGCAAGTATTCTTCTTCGTCATCTGCAAGCTTTCCCACTCTCCCCAGCCCGAAGCTAACATATGGAGGATTGCCAACAACAGCATCGAAACCTGCATTGGGCTTCCTGACTCCGTTCTCGAAAAAGACTTCAGGAAACTCAAGCTCCCAGTGAAAAGCATGCTTGCTAGAGGAAGCATTGGCAGCCTTCTTGGCCCATTCCTTATCAGTGGATGCAAGCCATGATTTTGTGTCCCCAGAATAAGCAGCTTCTACTAATTGCCCGTAGGAAGTTCTTGTGTTAATTGGTCGAGTAAACCACAATCCCACATGGACGTCAGCTACTGATTTGACTCGCTTATACTCATCTGATTGCTTTAGTTCATTGTAGAGTCTCTCTTTTTGTTTGACCTGATCAATTGAGTTATCTGGAATTGACTCTAACGACATTAGCCGATCAAGGATTTTTTGTAAGAGGCCCATCGGCCTGTCCAATTGTACCTCCATTCCAGGTGGTCTCTCCTTTGGCAACCAAGGCAGACTCACAATCTTGGCGCCGAGTAAGCTATCACCACGCTTGAGATGGTGGTCAAGAAAGCTGAGCGGTTTGTCTTTCCCTATCGTAATCAACCAGAGGCTTACCTTAGTCAGCTCAACCGCAAGCTCGTTGAGGTCTACACCAAAGATGCAGCGAGAAACAACTTCTCGCTTAGCCCAATCATACGTCAGGAGTTCTGCCTCTGTTTCGGTAATCTGCCCTGATTCTACATCGAGTTCTATTGCTTTGAGTAGCTTAGCTGCCAGAAAGTCTGCGACGCCTACCAAGAAATGCCCGCTTCCCATTGCCGGGTCGAGAATTTCTAGTGATAGAGTCGCTTCGCTGAGAGCTTCGCCCCTCGCCCGGGCTTCGGCCCATTTGACTTCTACTATTGGCCCAACAACCTTCTCAACAATGAACTTGACTATTTCTTCGGGCGTATAGTACGAGCCTGTAGCCTTACGTTCTCCACTATGGGTTCCGACATATAGTCTTCCAGCGGGCACACGATTTTCATCGTCGAAATCTTCAAATGTTTTCGGCCTCTTTTTGTCCTTAACGTATTCTTGATACGGCATCCAAAGGAGTTTGTCTCCGGCCGCAACCATCTCGGCTTGAGCCACTTGGATACGATACTCTAGGAGTCCTTCATAGATGCTCCCCAAGTGACGGATTCCGAGTGTTGAAAAGTCGACAAATCCCTCTTGACTTCCGTTTCCTCTTGTTCGAGCCAGTAGGTCGATTGCGTCCGCCACTGCTGGGTCGCCGACAACCTTGTTTTCCAGAAATAAGTTCTGGGCTGGGCTGAAGAGGCCGCCATTGTACGGTGGAATAAAGAAACTGTTTCGGGGAACTCCAGATGCTTCGCTGCCCAGATTTATCATTCGAAATAGGTCTCTCAACCTAATCCAGTATGAAGTACCAGCCGACATAAACGGCTGGTTGCTGCCCATTTTCCTTGCAATCTCTCGCTTTAGAAAATACAAACTGTATTCCGATTGGTAGTAGGAGGGGTCACTTAGGAGATTTCGGCCTTCAGCATATAATATGAAGAGAAGGCGATATATCAGTCGCATAACATTTGCCTGAACAAGCTGAAGATGCTCGCTATTCGTGATATCTAGTTGGTTTTCAGATCTGTCAAAGAAACCTTGAGCAAGAATCCTAACTGCACGGTAGACGTTTTCCTTGAGATTCTCACCAACAGCGCGAGCATGATCTTCGGAGGTTGCATAAACTAGATCGAGGAAAATGACCCCACCAGTTCCCGGGAGGAACGCTTCTTTCCTGAAGAAGTAGTAGAAGTAACGGAAGGATTCGACATCTCCTACCTCGATTAAATTGATAAGATCTACCTCATAGTATGTATCAAACATCCTGTCCCTTCGATATAGACGCCATTTTCTTCCGTTCACTAAGATTCCCCATAACGTCTTGCTCCCTTGGAGATAGAGCCAAACTTGGAAACTTGGATTCCGTCTCTTATTTTGTCTGTCGCGTCCTATACGGTCGAGTTCTAGATCCCAACGTTTTGCCTCGCCTAAGGCAAGTGCTGTGGCATACATGTTGCCTGACGCTTTTGCATGGTCCAGTGCCGCTCTATCTTTGAACAGGACGTAGTCTGGGAAGTCGGAATCTGACTCAAGCTCTTGTTGCACTTCAAATTCGAAGCCTAGTTTCCTGAGAATCGGTCTTAGGAAACGCTCCTCAAGCTGAGCCTCGGTCAGTTCGGTCCTCAGAAATGGTCTTTCGCGCTCATAAATCGCCTTAATCTCTTCGAACGCTGGAACATGCTCCTTTCTTGACCATTCAGTTTGAGAGGGTAATCGGTCTTCAAGGTAGTAATTCGAGAACAGTCCATGATTGTTAAACGCAGCAATTAAACTTCCTTCAGCCGCTCTATCTGCTGCAGGCAAGTACCAAGAGAAAGATAGGTGCAGTTGATAATATTATCCATATTCCGGCCCATAAGCATTCTCGCTTCTTAGCGTAATCTAGGTTCAAGCGTTGTTTGCACTTGGCGAGAAGATTCATTGTCACCGGATAGCGTTTCGCAGACATCATCGGCAATGAAATTTGATCAGAGGTAACATGCGTTAACTCTTTTCGCACTTATGGATGACGAGACTCGCTCTTGGAAAGCCCAGCAAGTCGGAAATCACAAAGGAGTTTCGGATATTCGACCAATGATGAAAGAAGCAAAGAAGATTACCGAGAAAGAGCCAAACATTATAATCTCGGACGCAGCTCATAACTTCGGAGTCGCAATAACTGAGGAATTTCCCAATGCAAAGCACATCGGAGAAATCAGACTAAAGTAGTGGGGTTCACGATACGTCCAATCCCTTTTCAAGGAGGATTGGCGTGGAATAGATTCAAAAGGCGGAATGGGGTTCAGCAAGTCATGTGAGGTCATCCCTTCCAAGTATACCGTGAGCTTGGTTTTCATTTCACGCACTGCCATTCCTACCAATAGAGAACTTGAAGCTTAGCAAAATTCAGGAAGAATTCACGTTCCGTCTTTTTGAATGCGTCAAATGGGAAAGGGTCGAGTCCGAAAGTCCCAGAATTTCGCTTGATGAAGATATTGAATGCTTCTTGCCTGTCCATATACCATCATCCTATTGGTATGAAAAGAACTATTTTGCTCTGATCGTCTGAATCGTGTAGCTCAAGCTTCTTTCAGCGCTGAACTCCCATCCCCTCTCATTGCTGAACATTGAATATGGGATTGTGTAGTTCTGGGAGCACGACCAGTCCGGATAGAGAATTTCGTCGGGTTTGAGCCCAAGAGGCCTCAATTTGCCTGCGAGATAGTGCATCGTTTCCGCAAGATGCACGACGGGAATCAGTAGCTCCACGGTGTAGGAGCCGTCGCTTCCCCTCATGTGGTTCCACGTGAAAGGCAGTGAAGTGAAAACTGACATTGCATGCCTTGCGGACTCCTCCGAAATGGATCTGAAGACATACGTCATCAGGATGACAGTGTGCTTCGCCCACGAATCCTTGGTTCCCACCCACTTGAATCGAAAGCCCGAGATCTGCCTGCGGCCGAACACATGCTTCTTCAGGTGGTAGGATACGTCGTTATCAGTGAGCCCTATTTTCTTCGCGATGTCGACGGCTTTAGCCCATGGATCTGCCTGCAGCGACTTTACGATGAAGAGGTCGGCTTCATCCCATTTTGCTTCCACGAAAGGGACCGAGGGCGCGTACGAAGAGGGATCCACGGCAAGCTTCGAGTAATCTACGTCCCACTCTCCTTTCGAGTAATCATAGAATTCTGCCTTCATCACCGGAGCCTCCTTCCACAAAAGAGGGCGCACCGAGTGATCTTCTACGATGGACATTTCTTCAAGTGCCCTTAGAATCTTCGAAAGCTCCCCGCCTTTCCCCTCGGGTACCAGAAACTCGCAGTCGAAAGCATGCGAGACAAGGCAGCGTGCGTAGTAATTGAGCCCCGCGCTCTGGTTCCTCTATGCACAAAGCACGAGCGAGAAAGAGATGGAGGACATACTTGACCTGGCTCAGACGTACAAATCGGCCGAGATCAGGGAATGGATGCTGCAGGTGAATTAGAAAATTAGAGTAACGTTGATTTAATTGATACCGTACAACATTCGCTCAGCTGTATAGTATTAGATGTGATACGAATGCTAAATGAAGACGCCAGCAACACAATAACGCATCCGCTCGAAGAGATCCTTTCAGGAATAAAAGACGAAGGTCTGCGCCTAACTTCGGAAGTGAACCTGCTTTCATTCAAATCGCTCACACGTGGATTGTCGGCAGATGAGGAAGAAGCAAGAAGGAAGATAGAGCAGAAGACGACTTCACCATCTGTGCGGCTGAAGGGAATCGTGCCTCTGCCTTCGATTCTTATCGACCTTTCTGAGATGCGCCTCTGCGAGGGAAATAGAGCCGAAGCTCTCAGGATATATGATTCTGCGAAAAAGGAGCTCGCATCTGCAGGCTACATACATGCGTCCAATCCAGCCATGATCCTCGACCAGCTCGGGCTGCTGCAGGCAAAGCTCGGTTTTGAAACTGCAGCGTTAGATGAAGCCTTGGAGCTCATGCGCGGGCTTCCAAAACAATTTCCGCCTGTGAAGGAAGGATTCAGAAGCATCGCCATGACTGCTGTCGGATGCCTGCACTTGCTATCTTCAAGCAGTAGCAGCAAAGACTATGCAAGGATTCAGGGTGTCATCGAATCTTCTGTCAGGCTGCATTCCAGAAAGAAGCAGGAGAGGGACGACCTGCTCGGGCTCGTGGCTAGGAACGTTTGCATGAGGGATGAGTCCGAAGCCGCCTCCGACGACGCGCTCATTGAGTACGCTGAGAGGCTTCTCCGTCAAATCTCCGACCCGATGGAGGTGTCTTTCACACTTTGCCAGCTCGGCGTCGCAAGGTCTCTCAGAGGGGACGAGGAGAAGGCCAGAAATCGCTTTGGCGAATGCCTGGGCATGGTCACGCCGAGAACTGATGACGACAGGCTCAAGTACGCATGCTGCTCCAATCTATTCAGGGCGTACTATCAAGCGGGGTTCTCAGCCGATGCTGAAGAGATGCGTTCGAGGGTGCGAAGGGAGTTTGATGAGCTCATCAGATCTAGCAGGGATACCATGGATATGATTCGTGAAGAAAAGCAGTTCCTCGGTGGAAGACTGCCAGATGAGCTCAGAGAGATGGCGGAGCAACTTGAGTATATGATAAGCGCTTTTGCGTACATGTTGGTGTCGCCTTTTGAACTCGCGGGCCGAGTAAGCTGGAAGCAGCCCAGTAATGACAACCGCGTTGTTGTTGACGAAATGAGAAAAAGATACCTCGGAGAAGCTTGTGAAATGGTCGAACAAATACCTGTTGATGCTGCGAGATCGAGACTTTGCCTGGAGCTCTCGAAAGCATACGCAGCCATAGACAACAGCGATGCATCGATAGAGATACTTCATCGCACTGTGAAGAGTAAAGCTTCTGGCGATGGAAGGCCGGATGGCATCTCACCGGAAGATGTAGCAAGCACGTGCGCTGAGTGCTACTTTTTCACCCATGATGAAAGGTTTGCGAGCGAGTTCCTCCATTACGCAAAAGTCTTCGACATAAAAGGCCCCGCGCTTTACGACATTAGCTACAGATTCTTCAGCGTCCTCTCTGCCCTCTCGAGAGACAAGAGATGGAGGATAACATTCTACGTGAACGGTTGATAGTCTATACTATCCTGTAGATACATAGATGGTAGTAGTAGCAATGACAGAAGAAGAAAGGAAAGTCCTACCAGGCATTGGTGACGTGATATCGCACATCAAAGGAAAGATTCCTCGCATCGAGGCTGAGTTGGCCGTGATCGCGTACCAATCTTTCCCAGATTCCAGATTGGAGGAGGAGGGGTTCAAGGAGAGGTTATCCAAGATTGAACAATTTTTCTACGGTGAAAAAGGCGAACTTGCCCCATCTTCTATAATTCTGCTTGGAGAGGTATATCTCTGCCTTCAGAGAAGAGAGAAGGCTTTGCAGTGCCTTGAAATGGGTAAGCGCCAGGTCCAATCATCGCTCAGTGACATCGAGATTGATGATGCGATGTTCATGTACTCCCAACTGGCGCTCTTTCAGTCGATGATCGGCCTGGAGCCCGACGCGCTGGACGCAGCTCTTCACATGCTTGAAGGCGCGCCCAAGCGCGACCCTGCTACTACGGAGGCGCTGAGGATGCTTGCGATGACGACAGCGGATTGTATGCACATAAGCATGGAGAATTACGCGAAAAAGGAGCTAATGCTCAACGCAATTGAAAAGATAAGCTCGAAACAGCAACGCAGCGATACTTACGCGGTTGTTGCGCGGAAGCTCTGCAACCGGAATGACACAACGCCAACTTCGGATGTGCGGCTGGTGGAACTCGCAGAGTCGCTCCTGCCAAGAGTCGATGATGAAATTGAGAAGATCTCTACGCTGTACATGATCGGTATTTCTCGCGCATGGAGAGGTGAGACCGAGAACGCTCGCAGGCATTTCGAGGATATCAGGTCCTTGGCCCGCAGCAGAAGGAGAAGCGAGCAGTTTGAAAATGCTTGCAAGTCTACCCTCTTCAAGGCATATGCGGAGGCTGGTCTGCTTGAAGAGGCAGAAGAGATGGCGAAGCAGCTCAGGGATGACTTTCGAAATTTCACGCGTTCAAGCAGCACGACTATGGATGTACTCGATCTGTTCAAAAGGATGCCAAAGGAGATCGAGAGGCTGGCCGACGACATAATAGAGCTCGAAGAGGGCTATGTCGAAATTATACTCGGGTCATTCACGCTCGCGGGCTGTGTGAGATCGATGAGGGAAGGAATCAAAAATGGGTCATGCGGCAACATTTCTTCTCCCATGAACGCACCTTGCGTTGATGCATCGCCCAGCGACGCCAGTCGCGGGTTTCCTTCTTCCTCATCCTACTACCCCTCACAAAGGATGGCTTCAGGATCTTCCTATCTTGAGGAGGCAAAAAAGATGACCGCGAGAACACCCTATGGACGCGCCAGATTCAACAGCTATCTTGAGCTCTCGGTTGCCAGCGCTGAACTCGGAGAGGTCGAGACTTCTCTGGAACTTTTCCAGCAGGCGGTCAGAACGCTTCAGAATGCAGACAGGAAGACAGCCAAGTATCTTTTTGAAGAGATTACCACAACTTGCGCCAAGGGTTACTTTAACTCAGGAGATACGAGATTCTTGAAGGAGCTCCTCCAGTACTCGAAGACGTTCGGGATTCGAGGCGACGAGCTTTCTGATGCCTGTTGTGAGCTCTTGAATACAGTTGCCTCTATGGCCAGAGACAGGAGATGGCAGGTTACGTTCTATGTCAACGTTTGAGGATTTTAGAGCACCCTCACTCTTGCTAACCAACCAGAGTGGAACGCTGTATTGCTCCAAACTCTTATTTTTTGTACGTGGATGAGCTCAGTTTATAGATGGATGCATGAGTGAAATGCCAAACGACTTGCCGGAGATAAAACGAGTATATGGCGCCTCCAACATGATTATCGCAATGGTGGAGAAACTGGCGCGAAAAGGCTATTCTCCTCTTGAGATTTATTCTGCTTCTCGTCTCGTCACGATGCTCCAGCGATTCAGCTTGCTGGAAGAGGAACTGTTGCCAGAAGAGGAGGCGATCGAGATTGATGCGATACTCGACACACTTTTTGAGGATTTTCGACGAAGCAAAGGATGAAAATGCTACGTAGGCCACTGGCATAATTGTATGGTTTTGGGACGGTATGCCAAGTGATTTCATAGATTGCATTTACAGTCTAAAGGAACTATGAGGCTTCATCAGCTACCTCTGACAATAGTGGACAAGGCTAGAGCCAAAGGATGAGATCGTGATCCCGTGCGATATCAACTGCACGGATAACCTTCTATCCTTCTTTTTCTGGCAAACAGTCTGCAAGTGATTCGTATCCTTCGTCGTCCTTCTTGTAACTGGATCTGCCCACGGTATCTCCCACTTCAGATAAATCTACGACTTTTTGACCAAAACTGTGACGTCCGTTGCGCTCGCGGCGCTCATCAACCAGTGACAGATCCCAATTGTTGCCGCAAAACTGGGAGTTCGCTTCATGACCAGCCGCTTATCACTCGAAATGTCTATAGACATTGAGGCATCCTAAAGTTTCACAAACATTGCTGCCCCAAAGGAAGGTACTCTGAACCAACCGACCAATTTTCTATGAGGCTAGAAAATCGCCGATCGTTGGGGCGCTTGGTTTCGGATTGGCCCCGTCTAGCACATCACTTTCTTCCATCAACGACATTAGATCTTTGTACCTGCTTCTAATCGTGACCTCAATCACGCCCGCGGCTTTGGCCAGCTCCTTTTGCGTCTTCTTTGATTTGCCGCCATTTCTGCCACTAACGGACGCTAAGTAGAGCGCAGATGCAGCAAGACCCATAGGATCCTTTCCAGCCAGTGAAGGAGCGACGCCCCTGTCTTTGAGTATTTTGAGTGCCAGGGAAGTTGTCTCCCCGTCTTTTGACAGACCAGCCTTGCTGGCAACTATTGGAACGCATGCTATAGGATCTGTAACTCTGACTTTAATCGGCGACGGCGAAGGTTTGAAATTCATTATCAGAACTTCAGAGTTCAGGACCCTGCTCCGGCCTTCTTTATGCGCCTCTTCGTCCATGCCTGAAAAGAATCGAACTGGAACTGTAAAGTACTCACTGCCATAAATGTTGCGAATCTCTGGAGTGTCGTACGAGGACAGAATCCATCTGCCTTTCGTGCTCCTCAAGCGTTCTGCGAGCTCTTTGTGTTCAGCTGAGCTACGCATGTTGTAAAGATAGTGCGCGTTGTTTCGTGGATAAGGAGGATCGAGGTACATGAAGGTGTTTTCCGAATCGTAGTGTTTGATGCATTCTCTCCAGTCCAAGTTTTCGATTATGACAGTTCTCAATCTTTCATGGACTGGTCTGAGACGCTGTTCCAGATGTTCGAGCGCGCCTATCAGGCGATTTCCGTGTGCGCCATCACTCATGCTGGTCTGGAAGCGTGGATTGTTGGCGTCTCCGCCCCAGCCAGCCATGATGAGATAATAGAACCGATGAGCCCTTTCGATATCTGTCAAATCAGCAGCAGTATCATCCATTGAAGCAAGCCTCTCAAACTCTTCCCTAGACACGAGTTCAAATTCGAAAGACTTGAGAAACTCCGAAAGCTTTGTCTTTATGATTCGAAAGAAGTTAACAAGGTCTCCATCGATGTCGTTGAGTACTTCTACCGCGCTCGGCTGCTTACCGAATAACACCCATGCCGCTCCAGCGAAGACCTCTACGTAGCAGGCGTGCTCAGGCAAAAGGGAGATGATTTGAGCTCGCAGCAGCGACTTGCCCCCTATCCATCGGATCGGGCTGTTCAACATACCTCTTTGCCGTCTCAAAACAGATCGAGCCGTTGCCGAACTCTCATAGAAATTGCTGGTAAGTAATGTTTTCCGCAGGCGTTTTACCTTTCTCCTTCAACTTTAACCCATTTACCATTTTGCTTCTCGAAACTGAATTCTCCGCGATCGCTTCTTATCTGAAGAATCGACAAATCGGGTACACTTTCCAGTTTTCTAATGTCCTCTTCGTCATAATTTATCTTTGCCTTGTTCCCGTTGGGCGAAAAATCGGATTTGCGCCCCAGCCAAATCAGGCTATTCGAGGAGCCCGGTTCCGAACCCTTTGATACGAGCTTCACGTACTCCCTCTTTGGGCGGCTCCAGCTTTCCGGAAAGACAACTAGGACTTTCGCAATGTCTTCCTTCAACTTTTATGATCTTCCTCCTCGCAGCAGAAAACTACTTGGATGCTGATCAAAGTGCTTCTTCTTAAGAGGCTATCCGAATATTCCAGTCTGCTGATACGTTATCCGCGCACAGGCAGAGTGTCGCGTCGCCAAGTAGTTCTCTTCTCTTTTCTCTTGGAGTATCAACTGCTCAACCCAGTTTCTGCACGACCTGCTTCACTTTCACGCAAAGGGCGCCCGACGAATGATATAGTTCGCACTGTGCTCTAAATTTTACACGTTTCTTGATGAGCTGCCTCGGGCCGTTGTAATCCGAAACATTGAGCCTCGCGTGCCACTTCTGGTCTACAACCACGACCGCTTCGCCTTGGAGCACCTGTTCTACTTCTATTTCCATGAGCCTTGAGCCAGGAATCTCCTTGATTGGTAGCGTGGCTTTCTCTTCCGCCTTGCCCTTACCTGTGCCACCAGAAAGATAGTTTCGCTTCACTAGCCTATGTAGCGCTGCTTTCACAATGTTCCTCGGATATCCTTCCTCTTCCTCCATCTCGGAATATAGCTTATCGTCGTCGAAACCGTCCATCCCATATTCCAGGATTTTCATGTAGACTGCGCGTTCAGCCCTAGACGCCAGTCTGTCAAACCGCTTGACATCGTCGTACATCTCCTGTGGTGACTGGATTAGAGGCTCCGGCTTGCTGATCAGCTTCTCAAGCTCTTCAGAGCTCATTGGAGTACGCGGAGGCCTTTCCCTCGACCTGAGCACTGGCTCCAGTTTCTTGTTGAGGGTCTCGATTATCTTCAGCATCTTCACAGTCCTCCGCTCCGAGGCGTGGAGGTAGACGATGTCGTTGGTATCCCTGGTGACAAGAATGATGACCCTACCGGCTGCCTTCCTTCCAGTCCTTCCTCTCCGCTGGATGTACCTTATCTCCGAGGGGATGGGCTCATAGAAGATCACGAGGTCAACCTCCGGGATGTCTAGCCCCTCTTCAGCTATCGAGGTGGCGCATAACGTGTTGAGGTAGCCCTTCCTCAGATCCTCTATGAGCGAGGCCTGCTGGTCCTGAGTCAGTCCCTTGTCGCGAATTTTAGATGCCTGACCGACGAACCTCTCTGCTCTAACGCCTTCTATCTTGTTCAGCTCTTCGACGAGGTGAGTAGCGGTGTCCCTGTACTGGGTGAAGACGAGCATCCTTGACTGCGGATTTGACTTTAGCTGCTGCGAAGCTATTTTCTTGAGCTCCTCTACCTTCGGATGTTCAACGTTGCAGTGGCCAGCAAGAAGCTCGTTCAAACTTGCGTAGGCTAGCTCGCTTGTTATCACCGAGTGACTCTTCTTGCTCTCGCTGTCCTCCTCGAGTCTTTCCATGAAACGCTTGAGCGTGTATGCTCCCTGTGTGTCCAGTAGTTCGATCATGTGGAACATGGTGAGCGCCTGCGACTGGAGCGAAATAGCGTAGTAGAGAGGCCCCCTTTCCTCCTCCATGCTCATCTCAGCGCGGTACCTGAGCTCGGAACCCAGATCGAGTAGATCCATCCGAGACACGAACGTGGATTTCTTGAGGTAGCCCCTCGTCCTGAGAGTGCTGATCCTCGAGTCGAGCATTCCTCGGAGTATCCCTCGAACGGGCTCGTACGCGAGAGGGAGATCTGCTTCCTTCCACTCGACAGTCACCGGATTGATGAATGGTTTCACGTCCGGGTCTTCGTCGCCGCGCTGCTCGATGTGCTCGACGTAGAGCGATTTGCACACGCCCATGACTTTTGTCAGGTCGGAGCCGGGTGACGCGGTCATGCCGAGGATGAGTGGATAAGGAGAACTCTTCGCGTAGCTTTCAGCTACCTCGGTGTATGCGTACTCCTTGACTGAGCGGTGGCACTCGTCGAACACGAGCAGTCCAAAGTCCTTCAATGTAGAGAGCCTTCCTTCGCGAATATCATTTCTTACGACCTGCGGCGTTGCGAAGATAAGCCTCGGGGTCGCGGCTGTCCACACGCTTTCCCTGTATTCAGTGGAAGTCTTTCCGGTCAATAGCGCAAACTGATCCTCGGGGAACCTCATCAAGCTCTGGAAGCTCCGCTTGTGCTGCATCACGAGCGGCCTCGTTGGTGCCATCACGAGTACTCTTGAGTCTCTGTAGTTCAGGAGAACCTCGGCAGTAACAAGAGCGGAGATCACCGTCTTTCCAAGAGCAGTTGGCAGGATTACTAGCGTATTTTGTTCTAGTGCCGTTTTGGCTATCGATGTCTGGTAGAGCCTCTCCTCCGCAGCGCTGGAAAATATAAGAGGATGTGAAAGGTATGTCTTTTTGTTGCTACCCATTTGCTGTTGCGACGGAAGCATTTAGGCGGCCGCGCTCACTTGTCTCTCTCGGGATAAGCTATGTATGCAACGAAATGAGAGATTGCGGGTTCGTTGATCGACGCAGCCGCTCCATACGGGAATCAATCAAATCTCCAGCACATCTTCGCCCTGCTTTGCACCGACAGCAGATCTCTTCACTAGCGGGTTTACGCCATCAACTCCCTGGAGAAGAGGGAGTAGCTTATCAAACTGGAAGAGCTCCCTGAACTGGTCGAGCTCCTCCTTCGACCTGAGGACGAGCCCCCTCTTCTTCGTGGGAGAACCTGAGCCGTCAACCGGATTGAGCTCAACAGCGAGCCTCGTCGGGCTGCTCTTGTACGCGGGCATCTTCAAAACAAACACGCCCGGGACGGAGGTTTTGAGTCTCGTCCAGTCGGAACCGCTCTTCAGAAACGAGGCCAGCTTTTCGTTGAATGAGGAATCAGAAGACATTTTCTCGTGTAACCACTCCGTTCTGTTTCGCTAATAAACGTTCAAAGCGGATTGTTGATTCAGTATTTGTTGCAAAAGATCCATTTCATTCAATTGTCTCCAAGAACCGGATTGTTAGACGAAAGACGCATGATCGCTCTTTCTTCATTCATTCACACGCCTTGGCGGACCATTCATTTACTCGAATGCGAGCTTCAATGCTTCCTTGGTGACCCTTTCGTAGATACCCTCCATGAGTTTGGTAAAGTCCTTGGGTTCCCTCCAGAACGGAGGTTCGCCGAGCCTCTTCACGATGGCCGCGTTGACCCTCGGCGCGCCTATCGAAATCCTGATGTCTTTCGAGGCTGGAGTGTTCCAATATGAGTGCATGAATTCGGAAAGGGGTTTCACGGCCTGCGTTTTCTCCTCCTTCCTTTGCCGTGTCACGGGGCTTTCTGCGCGGCCCGAAGCTGGCCTGCCTTTTCTGAGCGCGTCCAGCGTCTCCTCCTTTGTTCTTCCACGCAGTTTGAAAATCATGAAAGGATCTCTGTCGAACTCCTCAGCCAAAATGTAGTAGACTGCTGCGATGTGCTTGCACGGGTTTGCATCGTCGGGGCAGGAGCAGTCAGTCTTGAGCTCGCTCTTTGTTGGGAAGAGAGCCGCCTTGCGCGATTGAAACACGCGCTCCATGTTTTGGGGCATCTCACCCGCAAGAAGCTTCGCTGCGAACGCAGCCTGCGACCCGAGTGCTTCGAATATCTTCGCCCACTTGTTGTCCGGTATCTCACCGATGTTGATCTTAACAGTGTACGGTTTTGGCCTCGAGCCCTGAACTTTCGCCTCCACAGATCCCTTTGAAAGATTGAACTCAACCACCTGCCCCATCCTTGCGTACCTTCTTCCCCTTTCGAGCCTGTTCGTCCAGCCAAAAGAGTCGAGCGTTTGAATCCACCTCTCGCTCCACCAGGTGCTCCCTATCTTTCCGTGAAGGTTTCTGGCCTTGATCCCCCCTCCCTTGACTTTTCTGGGCTTTGAGCTCGGGTAATGGAAGTACCAGTTCATGACGACGAAAACAACTCACTCCCGCCTAAAGACGAGCACGTCTCTCAGCTCTTTGGTGCTGAGCTCCGTCAGCCACTGCTCTCCAGTTCCTAGTATGTTCTCCGCAAGTCCCTTCTTCCTCTCTATCATGGAGTCTATCATCTCTTCCAGTGTGCCAGCGGATACGAACTTGTGGACCTGCACGTTACGCTTCTGCCCTATCCTGAAAGCTCTGTCAGTAGCCTGGTTTTCTACAGCGGGGTTCCACCACCTGTCGTAGTGAAAGACATGGTTTGCCGCTGTCAGGTTGAGCCCCAGCCCGCCCGCCTTGAGCGAGATTACGAATACGGGCAAATAGGAAGAGGGCGAATCCTCTTGGAACCTCGAGACCATCTCGTCCCTTTTCTTTCTAGCTACCCCACCGTGGAGAAACGGCACCTCGTAACCAGTTTCGTGCTCCAGATAGAGTCTTATCATCTCCCCCATCTGCGAAAACTGAGTGAATACGAGCGCCTTCTCGTGCTCCTCAACGACTTCCTCCAGCATCTCCTTCAGCCTCTCAAGCTTTCCAGACCTCGAGGCCAGTGAGCTCCTGTCAGCCAGATATAGAGCAGGATGGTCGCAGATCTGTTTCAATCTTGTTAGAGCGCTGAGGACGAGCCCCCTTCTCTGGATTCCTTCGGATGCCTCTATTTCCTCAAGCATCTTGGTGACATGCGCTTCGTAGAGAGAAGCCTGCTCTTCAGTCAAGCTGCAGAACACCTTCATCTCGTTCTTTTTGGGCAGATCTGTGATTATTGTCCTGTCTGTCTTGAGACGCCTCAAGATGAATGGCTGGACGATCTTCTGGAGCACCCTCTGCTTGTTGTCGTCGCCGTACCTCTCCACGGGCACCGAGTACTTCCGCCTGAATTCTTCAAACGAGCCGAGGTAGCCCGGATTCAAAAAATCCATGATCGACCAGAGCTCAGACAGCCTGTTCTCTATCGGCGTGCCAGTTAGCGCAACCCTGTGCTCTGACTTTAGTTTTCTTACCGCCTGCGCCTGCTTTGTCCAGTGGTTCTTGACGTTTTGCGCCTCATCCAATACCAATGTGCGCCACTCGATCTTCGAAAGAAGATTAATGTCGCGCTGGATCAGAGAGTAAGTGCTGATCACTACATCATAGTTCCTTACGGCTTTTGCAAACTCGGCTAGGTCGCTTATCCGGCCCGAGCCGTGGTGTATCAGGGCAGTGATGGAGGGAGAAAACTTCTCAAGTTCTCTCTTCCAGTTTCCCACGATGGACATGGGGCATACGAGGAGTGAGGGCTTTTTGCTGTACTCTTCCTTGTCGCGGAGAAGCAAAGCTATGAACTGTATCGTCTTCCCGAGCCCCATGTCGTCTGCAAGGCAGGCGCCTAGCCCCCACTTTCTCATGAACGCAAGCCAGGAAAAGCCCTTCAGCTGGTAAGGCCTGAGCGTGCCAACGAAATGTTCGGGTGCTGGAATGTCTGAAATTGACTCATCATTCTTCAGTCTTCCGATCAGCTCGCTAATCCAGCCGTCGCAAGAAGCAATCTCCACTGGCAGGCTCTGAGATTCGGGTGTGGAGGCAAACCTGACGAGATCAACCATCTGCATTCCGCCCTGTTTCTTTTGCTTATCCAAGAACATTAGGGCTGAATCGACATCCTCCTTCCTGAGCTCAACCCACTCTCCCCTGAATTCGACGATTGGCTGCTTGAGCGCGGCGAGAGCCATGAACTCTTCCTCGCTCAGGACTACCTCGCCGTTCTGTCCGCCTAATGCAATCTTCCAGTCAAACTGTGCGAGATTTGCGATTGTGAAGATGCCTCCTTCGCCCGCCTTCGTGTTTGGGCGGCGAGGTGATTTCACATTCAGCTGGATCTTCAGCCTCGTGCCTTCCTCCAGCCAGTGCGGGATCTGGACGCCAAAGCCGCTTTCTCTCATCAGCCACGCGCTTTCTTTGAGAAACGAGTAAGCTTCATCGATCGTGACTCTTGCAGAGGCAGGGGCTGGGGAAGATTCAAGGCTGCGATCAATAGGTTTGAAGAGCTTCGATGCTTTGGCGAGGTCTGAAAGAAGCCTCTCCTGAGCGGCACTCTTCTTTTCGCTCCAGACCTTCTCGGCAGGAATAATGAGCGAAGGATCTCGTACGGACTGCACCAAGTATTCCAGCGACCACCTCTTTCTGCTGTCCGGCGAGGGAGCTTCGAGACGGAAGCAGGTCCTGTATGGATCTGCCGAGGCTCTGCGCGCAAGAACCTCGTCTGCCCACGACCCTAGTCCTTCGGCAACCTTTGCCGATACCTTCTGGCTCATGGGAGTGAAGAGCCTGTTGTACCATGAAGCTGCTTCGGACTCTGCGTCGAGAATAGGAGCTGGGGTTTTTTCAACAAACTGCCTTATCATGTCATTCGCCGACTGATTTAGGCACTCTGTGAGCAGAGAGCGCGGGTCTTCCCCAGAGGCGGCTCGGCAGATTGGAGGCATCTCGCTTGCGAGATGATCAAGCCTTGTGGAATCATCTTCGTCGGTTGGCGCAAGCAGCCATGTTGATTGGTAATGAGAATTCTCCTTTGAAAAGTATGGAAGAAAGCGCTGTCTCGCAATAAGCTCGAGAAGGAACTTTGCGGCCTTGCTCCAGTAAACGAGGTCTGAACCGAGTCTGATTTCCTCGCCTTCAACGACGATGTTGCTTCTTCCGTCTCTGAGTGAGTCGTTGACTCTAAGGAGGAAAGGGATGGCTTCCTTTGGGTCAAGCCCTACCCCTTTGATCTTCCAATGTTTCAGGCTCGCAGCATCGTCTAATTGCTCCGATGATAGCTGCGGAACTCCGCTAGAGGTCGTGGGAAGGAGAAAGGTGACAATCGCCGAATGGAGTCCTGCTTTTTCATTTGAATCTGGATGCAAGTGCTGGTCCGGGGTGATGATGGCGGACCAAGCTCTTGACAGCTGTTCGCTTGATGATTGGAAGGGGTGATGGTTTGTTGAGCCTTTAGCAGAGGAGAAAGGAATTCCCCCATTTTTCAGCTGGACTCCATCACTCTCGCCCCAGACAAAGAAGAAGCGGGTTGAAGTTTTATCCCGACACCATGTGCAGTGAAGGACGAGCATCTCGCTCTTGCCTTGAGGAAAACACCAATAACGCTTTTGGATTTTACGTTGCGCCCAACCTATAGGATGCTCCGGTCAACCCTTTTTGCTTCTCGTTCCCAATGGAAAAACACGTCAGGATTTGGACTTTCCACGCAAACGCCTCCAGACGAACCTGTATCTGTCGCAGCCGTCGTAGTTCAGCCTGCCTGTCAGTGTTCTGCCATCTTCGGACAAGGTCGCTTCTCCATAGCCATTGACTTCGTCCATCTCATCGTTTCCCTCAAAACTGAATAGTATTCTGAGCGTCTTCTTCTTTGTTCCGTCTACTTCTCTTTCGTCCTGAATCACTTCTCCATTCAGGACTCCTGATTGAAGGCCAAACTCATAATCGCCGCTGAGCGACAAGTTTTTGCTTTTTACGGATAGATTGACATGAGGATTCTTGGTTTCAGACAAATAATCCTCAACCAAGTCAGGCATCTTTGCAACTCTCCATCTACCCGACAAATGGCTAGCTTTGAATTGCCGTCCTTTTTTAGCAGCATTTCTTTTGGACATGTTCACACCATTCCTTTTCTCTCCCCGGCGCCGAGGAATAGGACTCCAATCAATCTGCCTCTTGCAAAGAGGCCAGTTTGATCACATCTTGAGCGCTTCCGGTCTGCTACTGCCTTGCCATCATCTCCCACCCCTAACATCACCCTGTTACTCAGCCATGAAAAGCTCGTGAGACACTCTTTGCTCGGCCAACGCACCTGGGTCTTGTTCCGTCAAGTTGATACCTCCATGTTTTGTAAAGGATGTATTGAAAGTTTAGGTTTTCTGTAGGGCGGTGTCATTTAGTTTTGTAAATTGTGCTCAAGTCACTGCCAAACAGTTCTGTAATCAGAAGAACTCTCGGACAAAAAGTACGTTAGAAACATGGTAAAATGATGCGCAGGGTGACATTTACTATGTTAAGCTCACTCTCGGAATCGTGACAAGAACTATTTTAGTCTACACTGTTGGTGGATGGCGGAATTCCGAAAACATCCTTGATAAACAGTTAACTCTCTTACGTTACGTAAGATCTCACTACTAGTAGCACTACTAGATTTTGTAGATGCGTCTACTGTGGAATCACTGTCGGATAACTAGTTTCTTACGGGCTGTCGTCCAAAGAGAGCGCGGGGAGCAAATAGGATCGGTGTTGCCTGGAGGTAGCTCGGAATCTCTTTGAGCAAGTAGATACAGAAGATGTCTTTCTTGAGGCTTTGAACCGCAGAGATACATGCTCTTGTTCTTGCTGATAGGAGTGTCGTCTGCTCTGGATAAGAATCGGCTGTGGAGATATTTGCTGGATATGTTGAATTTCTCCCTAGCGATTTGCTTGACTTCTTGTTGCAAAGGGAGTTTTCAACCGACAACTTTAATCCTGCT
>VFSW01002610.1_pt1 | contig 27256 bp, 24 predicted proteins | sample 5358111 | NCBI WGS metagenome assembly VFSW01 (sample SAMN11554181, study PRJNA540505) | mine drainage metagenome | isolation source: sediment from site ElyBrook_90M | place: USA: Ely Copper Mine, Vershire, VT | collected 2017 | reverse complement strand
CGTCCACGCCAGAACGAGCCTTCCGGTGTCAGGTCCAGCAATTCGCCGCGTATCGCGTCGGCTAACCGGGGCTGGCCGTACGGCGCCAAGCCCATGAGTTTGTATTCGCCCGAGTTGATGCGGAAGCCGCAGTAGGCGGTGAAGGCGGAGTAGAGCAGGCCCAGCGAATGGGGAAAACGCAACTCCTTCAGCAACCGGATTTCGCGCCCGCGGCCGCGGCCGATGGTCGTGGTGGCCCATTCGCCTACGCCGTCGATGGTGAGGATGGCCGCCTCGGAGAACGGCGAGGGATAAAAGGCGCTGGCGGCGTGGGCTTGGTGGTGTTCGGTGAACCAGATCGGACAGTCGGCGCGCAGGCCGGGCAGTTCTTCGCGGATGGTCTTCCGCAGATCCAGTTTTTCGCTCAGCCAGGTGGGGAGAATGACGGGAAAGGTGCGCCAGCCGCCGGGAGCCACGGCGAGATAGGTCTCCAGCATCCGCGCAAATTTCAGGATCGGTTTGTCGTAGAACACCACCGCGTCGAGGTGCGCGGGCGACAGGCCCTCGTGGCGGAGACAGAACTCGATGGCCTGGCGTGGGAAGTCCGGATCGTTCTTCTTCCGGCTGAACCGTTCCTCCTGGGCGGCGGCCACAATGGCCCCCTGGCGAAGCAGAACAGCGGCGGCGTCGTGGTAGTAGGCCGAGAGGCCGAGAATGTGCCGCAGCGCGGGCATGGTTCAGGGCGAATCCCCACTCTGAAAGATGCACCGCGAATGGCGCCGGACCCGAACGCCGCCGCCCGCGGGAGCGTTCGTCGCCTTCGTCCCCAGGGCGTCGTTCGCGGCGCACGCCGGAGACGGGCTGGCAGTTCGTCCGCAGGCTGGCCAGTGGCTGCTCAGCTCAGACATGGCTCACATGAACGGATAGAGCGCCCAAGCGATCCCGGAACTGGAGGTGAAAATGAGGATCGCGCCCAGCGCCAACAGCAGCACGACCAGCGGGATCAGCCACCATTTCTTCTCCTGCCGGGCGAACCGCAGGAATTCTTTGAGCAAGGACCACATGGACGCACGAAGTTAGGGCGAACCGTTTCCGCTGACAACGGCAAAGGGACCGTCGGCAAAGGCCGGCTGGCCATCGACGATTCACGCTCAGGCCCGCGCCTTGTCCACGCTCTCGAAGGACCGGCGAAGACCAGCGCAGCCCGCCGGCTCCAACTGCGGCGTTCCTCCGAGCTGGATTTGCTTTCGGGCGTCCGGTGTGCTGTATTGCCGGCGGCCTCCCGGCCAGAGGTTGGGGAGGCGCAGCCGACAAGAGTTAAAACTATGCTCAATCACACCGAAGAGGACGTGGTCCTCCAGAAGACGAAGGAACTGTGCCAGGCCATCCTGGACCAACCCGCGCTGACCTCGGCGCGGGAAAGTGTCACCGCCTTCATGGACGACGCCCCCGCGCGCCGGCAATACGAAGAAGTGCTGGCCCAGAGCCAGGAACTTCGGCGCAAACAGGAATCCGGCTTGGTGCCGTCCCCGGCGGAGATTTCCACCTTTGAAAGCTCGCGCGACCGGCTCCTAAGCAACCCCGTGGCGCGCGGCTTCCTCGACGCGCAGGAACAGTTGCATCAAGTCCACCAGACCGTCACCAACTTCGTGAGCAAGACGCTTGAACTCGGCCGCGTGCCCACCGCCGAAGATTTGCACTCCGAATGTTGTGGCAGCGGTTGCGGTTGCGAGCACTGAGCCGCACCGGCCCGCTCGGGTGCGCTGGCGAAGTCTGTCGCTCGCGGCGCCGGGTCTTTCCGCCGAACCTCTGCCGAGCTTCGCCGCCGCCGAGGGCCCCGGTGGATCCGGCGTGATTCCCGGTTTCACGGTGAACGGGCGGGCGGCACGGGGTGCGGTCGAAACACCAGTCGCGCGTAACCGTAGGCGATCAGTTCCCCTGTCACCTCGCGAAAACCCTCGCTTGATCTCCACCACTCGCCGGGGTCGTAATCCCGGCCCTCCATGGCCGTGATGCCGACCTTCGCCCCGGCGCCGAGCGCCTCCTCGAACAGCAGGCGGCTGCGGCGTGCATGAGGGCCAAGCGTCAGCAGATGGAAGTTCTTGGGCGCGATCCGATGTTCGCGCAGCCACTCCCGCAAGGCCACTGCTGAGGTGTAGGTCCGGTCCTGGCGCACCCACGGAGCGGGAATGGCTTGGACCACGGCGGGGTCGAGACCCAGCCGGAGCAGGATGGCGGCGCCCAGTTGGGCGTAAGTTTTGTACTCCGAGAGCGGCGCGCCCCGGTCGATCGGCCCGCCGGTGACGTAAAGCTTCTCGTACGGGTGCCGTTTGAATTCGGCGATGGCCGCTTCCAGCGCGTAATCGGGCTGCCAGCCTTCCACGACCAGCGCTCCGCCGGCCACTGGATCGTTCACCGCCAGGAAGGCGTAGGCGTTCCGCACCGCCAACCCCAGCAGCAGCGCCAACGCCAGCCCCAGTGCCAGCCAGCCGCGCCAAGTGGGAAGCCAGCAGGGCCGGCGCGCGACCAAACCCCAGAATGGCTTGCGATCGTTCATTTGCTTCCGGTCGCAGACTCTTAACGGCCGGAAGCGCGCCGTGTCAAGGCGCGGGGCGCGCTGCGGAATCAGCGGGCCAGGAGGTCTGCAACGAAGTTGCGGACGGCCCGCGCCTCCGGTTATCCTGGCCGCGGGTTGGCGACAAACAGAAAACGAGACATTGCGATGCATCTGCCTGACGGCTTTCTGGACGCGAAAACGGCGCTGCTCTCGGCGGGGGTCGCCGCGGTCGGCGTCAGCTTGGCCGTGCGTCAGGTGCGGGCGTCGCTCGAACCGCGCCGGATGCCGCTGCTCGGGGTCGCCGCCGCGTTCGTGTTCGCCACCCAGATGCTCAATTTCCCCATCCCCGGCGGCACCTCCGGTCATCTGCTGGGCGGCGTGCTCACGGCGGTCCTGCTGGGCCCCAGCGCCGCCGTGCTGGTGATGACGTGTGTGCTGATCGTGCAATGCTTGATGTTCGCCGACGGCGGGTTGCTCGCCCTCGGCGCGAACATCTTCAACATGGCGCTCGTCAACGTGGGCGGCGGCTACCTCGTGTTCCGCGGGCTCAAGCGGCTCATTCCGATGGAGGAGAGGCGCTCGACGGTTTTTGCGGCGGCCTTCGCCGGCTGGTTCGGCACGGTGCTGGCGTCCCTCAGTTGCGCGGGGCAACTGGCGCTGGCGAAAACGGCGCCTTGGTCGGTCGCCTTTCCCGCAATGGCGAACATCCACATGCTGATTGGCCTCGTCGAAGGACTGGCCACCGGCCTGGTCGTGCTGGCGGTCTTGCGGGTGCGGCCGGAACTGGTCGCCGGCGCGGCGGAACCGGGCCGGGCCGGCCGGCGCACGTTCGCGGCCTATGCGCTCCTGCTTTCGCTCGGCCTGGCGGTCTTTGTCGCGCCGTTCGCCTGCCCGTGGCCGGACGGTTTGGAAGCGGTCGCCCGGGCGCTCGGCTTCGCCGGCAAGGCCGAGGTGCCGCGGTTTGCCGCGCCGGTGTCCGAGTACCAGGTGCCGTTCATCGGCTCGCCGACGGTCGCCACGGCCCTGGCCGGGCTGATCGGCACCCTCATCGCCTTCGTCGCCGCCTACGCCTTGGCGCGGGTGCTCGTCCCGGTTCTGAACGCCCGCAAAGAGAATGCGCGTCCCGGTCACTGAGGCGGACCGGCGGACGCCGCTGCACCGCGCCCCGCCGGCGTTCAAACTGGCCGGCGCGCTGGGGATTGTTGCCGGCACGGCGCTGTTGCCGCGCCGGCTCGACGCGTTTTACTTCGCGCCCGCGGCGGCGGTGGCGCTGGCTTGGTTGACCTGCCGGATGCCGCCTTCCTACGCCGGGCGACGACTGCTGCCGGTGGAGCCGCTCATCCTCGGCGTGGCGCTGCTTTCCCTGCTGAAGCCCGGCGCGATGCCGGTTTTCCTCTCGACCGTGGTGAAAAGTCACCTCTGCCTGCTCACGATGTTCCTGCTGACTTGGACGACGCCCTTCCCTGAGACGCTGCAAGTGTTGCGCCGGCTCCGCGTGCCGGCGGTGATGCTCACCACGCTGGCGTTGATGGTCCGCTATCTCCCGGTGCTCGCCGAGGAAACGACCCGGATGCAACGGGCGCGGGCGAGCCGGACTTTCACGCGCCGCCGGGGCGCGGCCTGGCACAACCTGGCGGCGATCATCGGGCAACTTTTCGTCCGCACCGCCGACCGGGCCGAACGGATTTACCTGGCGATGTGCGCCCGCGGCTGGAAATGAGCGCCGCCGTCGAAATCCGCAACCTTTCCTACCGTTACCCGCACGGTGGGCTGGCGCTGGAGAACCTGGCGCTGTCGGTGAACGACGGCGAGTGTCTCGGCGTGCTCGGCCCGAACGGTGCGGGCAAGTCCACGCTGCTGCTCCATCTCAACGGGCTGCTGCCGGAGCATCCGCCGAAAGAGCCGAGCGTCTGGATCGGCGGCGAACCGCTCACGGCGAAGACGCTCGACGCCGTCCGCCAGCGCGTCGGGCTGCTGTTCCAGGATCCCGACGACCAGCTCATTTCGGCCACCGTGTTCGAGGACGTCGCGTTCGGGCCGCGGCAACTCGGGGTCGAAGGCCCGTATCTCCGGTCGCTGGTGGCCTCCTGCCTGGGCCAGGTGGGATTGCGCGGATTTGAAGAGCGCGAGCCGCATCACCTCAGTCACGGCGAGAAACGCCGCGTCTGCCTCGCCGGCGTGCTGGCCTGCAAACCCACGGTGCTGGTGCTCGACGAGCCGACGAGCGACCTTGATCCGCGCGGCCGGCGGGAGTTCAAGGCGCTGCTGCAATCATTGCCCGGCGCCAAGCTCATCGCCACGCACGATCTCGAACTGGTGGTGGACCTGTGCTCGCGCGTGGTGATCCTCGACGGGGGAAAAGTGGTCGCCGAAGGTCCGACGGTCCCGCTGCTCGCGTAGGCGGCGCCCATCCCCCAGCACGGTCGGCAAAACCCGCACTTCCGGCTGCACCGCCACCCGCACGGATCCCGGCGGAAAAGACAACGCCGCCGGCTTTCACCGGCGGCGACACACGGTTTTGTTCTCTGTTCTCAGGACGCGCCACTCAGCGCGCCCGCAGACACCGTGCCCCTTCTGGAGTGGATTTCAAGCCCGGAGTCGGTCCTTCGCGCCGCTCAAATCCGTTTTTCGTCGGCGTCGATGAAGTCCACGAAGGAGCGGATGTCATCGCGGTGGCTAAGGCCGGCGTCCGCTTTGCGCTTCTGCAGGCGTTCCTGGCCCGCGGCGTCGTCCGGCCGGGGGCGGTTGAGCATCGCCTCGCGGTGCGCGGCTTTTTCCGCGTCGGACTTCGGTGCGTGGGTGCGGACCCAGTCGCAGACCTCGCCGTCGGTGAGGGAGCGTTTGACCACTTCGACGAGCTGCTCGTGAGTGACGCCCGCCGCGCTGAGCCACATGCCGTCAAAGCCCTTGCCCAAGTTGGGCTGGTAGTCCGGATGGAGTCTGCCCGCGAGGTGGAGGCGGAGCTTGTCGATGTAGCGCGGCAGATGGGTCCAGCCGCACATGGTTTCGCGCGGACTGCGCGGGTAGATGAGGTCGTTCATCGGGCAAATCTGGAGGGTTCCGGGCGCGTGTCAACCGCTGCGGGCGTGGTTTATTTGCTCGGCGAGTAGTCGGTGGCTTTCATGAAGACCGACTTGACGCCGTCGGGCGCCGGCAGCGTGAGCGGGCCGTCTTTTTCGGATGCGGCCTTCGCCGCGATCCAGTCGGGATCGGCCAGGAACGCCTGGAAGGAGCGTCGCGCTTCGTCCTGGGCTTTGTGGATGAGGAGGTAGATGAGCGTGTGGTCCGCGCCTTTGTCCGCGTCCATCGGTACGAAGTAACCGAATTGCGACATGCCGTGCTTGGTGAAAAGCTGGCAGGTGTGGTCGCGGAAGCGGGCCAGGAGCGCGTCGAGTTTGCCGGGCGGCGTCTGGTAGGTGCGCAGTTCGAAGGCGCGCGGCTCCGGCGCGGTGGACGGCTTGACCGGTGGGGAAAAGTCGGTCGCCGTCAGGAAGGTGGACTCGACCTTGGTGACGAGCCGGCCGTTGGCTTCGGACTGCTGGGCGACTTCTTTCCACTCCGGGTCGGCGCCGAACTCGCGCCAGGAGGTCCGGGCCGCCTCGCGGCTGGGGAACGCCAGGAGATAGACGAGTTTGTTGTCGGTGTTGTCCACCGGCAGCCAGTAACCGAGGCTGGTCATGCCGTGTTTTTGAAAAATCGCCATCGTGTGGTTGCGAAACCGGGCGTTCAAGGCGTCCAGCTTGCCGGGGGCGGCGTAGTAAACCCGCAGCTCGAAACAGCGCGAATCCGGGGCGGCCTGCGCGGGAATCGGTCCGGTGGCGGCGAGCAACGCCAGACCGGCGGCGAGCACCGAGAACGGGAGAAGTGTTTTCATGGTTTTAAGCATTTCGATTTTTCCCATCGGAAGGCGAAACCGCCCCGGCTGTCAAAGCAAAAACGCCGCGCGGCCGAGCCGCCACTCCGTCTCCTTCGGGGATTTCCCACGGCTGGCGGGGATTTTGACGCATTGCCGTGCGGGGCGTTTGCCGGCGAACGCGGCCTCGGCTGGTGAGTGTGCGACGGAGAAATCGGCACATTCACGCTGCGGTCGCGGGAGATTTACCCCTCAGCGAAACAGCCGGGCCAGATCGAAATTGAAAATGAGTTGCAGCCCGGTCAGCAGCAGCGTGCCGAGGATCACGAGCAGGAAGTGCCGTTCGTCAAACCGCCGGTTCAGCCACACGCCCAGCCACACGCCCGCCGGCACCAGCGGGAAAAACTTCAGACTCAGCAGGAGCGTCTGGCGGTCGATCAGAGAGGTCGGCGCGAAGCAGGGCAGGGGGACCATCGTGCGGTCCAGGCAGAAGAACGGTAGTTTGATCGCGTTGATCCAGGCAAACAGCAGCACATTCGTGCCCACGAAGATGTCCTTCGGCAGCCGCTGGGGCACCAGGAACATCGCCGCCACCGGCCCGGCGCCGTGCGCGAACGTCGAGGTGATGCCCATGCCGACGCCGCACGGCAGGCCGACCGCGTGGTTGGGCTGGAACGCCCCCTCGGCGCGGAGGAGGCGCTCCTTCGCGAGCTGGAACAGCACGAACAGCACGGCCAGGAGGCCGATGACGACGTTGAGCTGCCGGTTGGAAAACCGGCCTACGAGTTGCACGCCGATAACGACCCCCACGACCGCACCGGGGAGCAGGTAACGGAGATTGTCCCGGCGCCATTTCCCCCAGTAGTGATAGAGGGAGAACACATCGCCGGCGCAGAGCAGCGGCAAAAGCACGCCGATGGCGTGCTTCGGTCCGAACGCCAGCACGCACAGCGGCGTCACCAACATGCCCAAGCCGCCGCCAAAGCCGGCCTTGGCGACGCCGATGAACAGCACCGCAAAAGCCGCCACCAACAGCGAGGGCCAAGTCATGTCGGCGCTTCGTGTAAGCGAGGCGATGGGGCAACGCGAGCCAAATCCGAAACCCGAAACCCGGACGCCCGACCGAGGCGGGAGCGCCGCCTTCGGACGGAAAATCGGGTCGCGTTCCGTTTGGCTTTGCGGCCCCGGCGGCTTGGCGTAACCTGCTGGCGTGGTGACGCCGCAAATTGAGTCGCTCGGCCTGATTGCCGGCAACCGTTCGCTGCCGCTGGAGTTGGCGCGGTTGGCGCGGCAGGCCGGCGTGCAACGACTCGTCGCCGTTGCCTTTGAAGGCGAGACCGACCCGGCGCTGGCGCCGCTCGTGGACGACCTTGTCTGGCTGCGCGTGGGGCAGCTCTCCAAACTGATCGCCGCCTTCACCGACCGCGGCGTGCGCCAGTGCGTGATGGCGGGGCAGGTGGCCCCGAAAAATCTGTACGACCTCCGCCCAGACTTGCGCGCAATGGCCCTGTTGTTCCGCCTGAAGGAAAAGAATGCCCATACCATCTTCGGCGCGATCGCCGACGAGTTGAAGAAAGACGGGGTGGAATTGATCGAAGCCACGCCGTGGCTGAGGCCGCTGATGCCCGGCCCCGGGTTGCTGTTCGCCCCCCCCCTGACGGCGCCGCAGCAGGCGGACGTGGAATACGGCCATCGGATCGCCAAGGAAGTCGCGCGGATCGAGATTGGGCAGACCGTGGTCGTAAAGGACGGCGTGGTGCTGGCGGTGGAAGCATTTGAAGGCACGGACCCCTGCCTGGCGCGCGGCGGCGGGCTGGCTGGCAAGGACGGCGGCGCGGTCGCGGTCAAGGTTGCCAAGCCGGGCCACGACCTGCGGTTCGATATTCCTTGCCTGGGGCCGCAAACCTTGGAAACTTGCGCCGCCGGTCGGATTGCGGTGCTGGCGGTGGAGGCCGGGAAGACCATCCTGCTGGAGCAACCGGTTTGCCGCCAGCTCGCGGCCCGGCATCGGATTGCCGTGACTGCTGTTCACTGAGAAAAACAACGTCAACCAGGACCAGAGCATGCTTGCCGCCCACGAGATTTTAGGGTTCATGTCGCCCGCGCTGGCGACGGAAATCATTCAGCACGTCCACGCCCGCGACCGGGAGGCCTACCGCGGTCTGATGGCCGCGGTGGCCGAGGCGCGACGCGTGCGCCCCGTCTTCCTCGAACGCAAACCGCGCGCCGACCAGCACCAGGCGATCCTCGAATCGCTGACGCGCCCCCGCCTGGAAGCGATGGCCATCACCATGCTTCAGTCCTGGCTGCTGAAACAGCAGACCGCGCTGTTGACCGAGTTCCTGGACGCGCTGCAGATCAAACATGACCGCGGCGCCGTGGATGAATTACCGAAGGAGATGGCGGACGAGAAGTTGCAGCCGGCCATCGAGGGATTGCTGGCCAAGCATCCGCATGAGACGGTCGCCGTGTATCTCCGCGCCTTCAACGACCTCAGCCAGGCCAACTGGCCGAACTTGGCGAAGCTGCTCGAAGAAGACAAACGGCTGCAACTCGGCGGTTGAAACGGGCCGGCGGGCCGGCGTCGCGCCCGCCCCGGGGGGAGCAGCCCGACATGTCGCCGACTTTTGCTCGCCTGTTTGATTTTGCTCCACCGGTTCGCAATCGGGTTGAAGTCCGGCGAATCCGGCGGCAGATACCCCGGCGGCGCCCCCGCTCTCGCAATGGCCCCCGCCAACTTGGGTGGGGCCGAATTGCCCAGGACGTCTCCGTCGTCGCGTTGCAGGCAAGGCCCCCCGGCCAGCCGCTGGCCAATGGGACTACGCCCGTAGCGCCGGGGTACTCGGGGGGCCGTTTTCGTCCACGCAGACCGGTCTGGCGGACGACACGCCCCCAGCCGTTGCGGCCACGGCATGCTTGGCGCGGCTCCGGCGGGCCGCGCTTGTTGCCGTTCCAGCCCAGCCGGTTCGGCCCGAGGTCAATGGGGGGAGGGCCGCGTCAACTGCGCGCCCGCAGCCCGAGCCGACAGCTCTGCAGGGGGCGGCTCAGGAAACCTCCGGCACCGGCTTGGCGACGGTCCGATTTGGGGTATGTTGTCGCAGGAGCAGCAACCGAGACACGCCTATGAACATTGGAGTTGAACGCTGTTTTTCGTTTATCAACGCCCAGTTGAGTTCCGCGGGCCGCGTCACTTACCTCGGCCAGGCCGCCGCGCCGTGGTTCGTGACAATTGCCCGACAATCCGGCTGTGGCGCGCACGTCACCGGGGCGAAGCTGGCGGAAATCCTCCAGGCCCACTGCCCGGCCGGGCCGGCCCCGTGGACGGTATTCGATCGCAACTTGGTGGAGAAGGTCATCGAGGACCACCATCTGCCCAAGCGGTTGGAGAAGTTCATGCCCGAGGACCGGACCACCGAGATCGCGGACGTCATGGATGAACTGTTTGATCTGCACCCGTCGTCTTGGACGCTCGTCCACAAGACCAGCGAGACGATCCTGCGGCTGGCGGAACTGGGCAATTGCATCCTCATCGGCCGCGCCGCCGCCATCGTTACCGGCAAGCTGGAGCACGGCCTGCACGTGCGGCTGATCGGCTCGCCGGAGAAGCGCGTTGAGCGGATGATGCAGTTTGAGGAACTCGACCGCACGGCGGCCCAGTCGCTTGTCGCCGAGCAGGACCGCGCCCGGCGGCGTTACGCCTGGAAGTATTTTCACCAGGACATCACGGACTCGCTGCTCTACCATCTGGTGATCAACACCGATGCGTTTTCGTGCGAGCAGGCCGCGCACCTGATCGCGGAGGGATTGATCAACCTCACGCGCTGCGGTAAAGCCTCGGCAACCACCACGGTTTCCGCCTAGAGTGGCGCGTGCAGCGCCGACCGCGTCCACGGTTGCCCGCCTCGCGGAACGCCCGACCCGCCGGCTTCCGTTGGGTGCTCGTGGCATTGATGGCGGGCGCCGTCATCTGGGTGTGGTGGCAATCCCGCCAGGCCCCCGAACGCAAGCCCGCAGCTCCGCCTGCCGCCGCGACCAACCGGCCAACGGCGGGGCCAAGGACAACTTCCCTTCCACCGGCCGTTACGCTCCGCACCACCGCGCCTCCGCCGCGGGCAGTGGCGACTTCCCCGCCGCCCGTTCGCCCGGTCCGAACCGCCCTGCCGCCAGCCCTCGTGGTCACGACCGCTCCGCCGCCGCTCGCCACCCGAACGAATCTTCCGCCCGTGCCCGCCGGGGGCTATCCCCGCCCGGTGCAGAACGTGTTTGAGGCCCAACTGGCGCTGGTGCGGCAGGGGATTTCGCCGGGATCGCTGGACGGGGTGATGGGAGCGCAGACGCAGTCAGCGCTCCGCGCCTTCCAGGAGAAGGAGGGCCTCAGCCCCAGTGGCGAACTGGATGCGGATACCAAGGCCCGGTTGGTTCTGGACGCGCCGCCGCTGACAGCCTACGTCGTGACGACGAACGACCTCACGCGGCTCCAACCGCTCCAACCGACTTGGCTGGGCAAGTCAGAGCAATCCGCCCTCGATTACGAGACGATCCTCGAACTGGTCGCGGAGAAAGGGGAGGCGCATCCGAATCTCATCCGCCGGCTGAATCCGGGGCTGGACTGGACCGAAGTGCGCGCAGGAACCACCGTGGAAATCCCCGACCTGAGCGACCGGAGCGAGCCGGCGAACGCCGCTCTGATTCGGATCCATCTGGCGGCCAAAACGCTGGAGGTCTTCGACGCGGAAACCAACCTCCTGGCGCACTTTCCGTGCAGCATCGCGCAGCGCGTCGAAAAGCGGCCGGTCGGCGAACTCCACGTGGCCGTGATCGCGCCCAACCCGAACTACACCTTCAATCCGGAGGTCTTTCCGGAGTCGGCCGAAGCGCGAGCGTTGAACCGGAAGCTGATCTTGCCGCCGGGTCCGAACAATCCCGTCGGCGTGGCTTGGATCGGCCTGGACCGGCCGGGCTACGGCATTCACGGCACGCCCAATCCCGAGCAAGTGGGCCGGACGGAATCGCACGGCTGCTTCCGGCTGGCGAACTGGAACGCGGAATACTTGCTCAAGCGGGTGTGGATCGGGATGCCCGTGCGGGTGGAGCCGTGAACGAAGTGCGCGTCGCTGGCCGGACACGGGCGCCTGCCAGCCCCCCCGGCAACCTGGGAGAGAAATCCTGAACTACGCCGGTGTTGCCGGTACTTCTTCCGCTTTTGCGTTCTGCTGGAGGAAGTCGATCACCTTCTCGTTGGCGATCTGGTCGTAGATCTCGATCAGACCGTTGCGTTTCTGGAGGTCCTTGAGGAATTTCTCCGGCGTGATCTGGTACATGGCCGCCAGTGTGTGGACGCGCCGCAGGATTTCCTCGTTCGCCACCTTGATGTCTTCCTTCTCGGCGATTTTCTGGAGCAGAAATGAGGCCTTCACGCGGTCCTTGGCGCTGTGCGTGGCGGCGGAGTAGATTTGGTCCTTCTGCTGCTCGATGACCTCCCGCGAGATGCCGCGCTTGGTGTTCTCGCGGACGATGTCGTACACCACGTTGCGGGTTTCGCGCGCCACGGCGGATTCGGGCATTTCGAAGTTCACGCGCTCCAGCAGGGCGCGCATGAGCTGGCCGCGGATGTTTTTGTTCTGCGTGTAGTCCAGCTCGTTCTGCAGATCCTTGCGGACGCCTTCCCGGAGTTTCTCCAGGCTCTCCGCTCCCCAGGCCTTGGCCAGCGCTTCGTCGAGCGCCGGCAGGACCTTCGCGCGGACCTCGACCACTTCGACTTCGTACACGCCCTTCTTGCCAGCCAGTTCCTTGGTCACGAAGTCGGCGGGGAAGTCCACGTTCACTGTCCGCCGGTCCCCCGCCTGGGCGCCCAGCAGTTGGTCCGCGAAGCCGGGTAGGAACGCCCCCGGGGTGGTGCCGACCCAGAAGTTCTTTTGCTCCGTGAGACCCTTGGCGGCCGCGGCGGTTTCGCTGACCGGCTTGCCGTCACAGGTCCCGGTGTAATTGACCACGATCACGTCGCCCGCCTGCGCCGGCCGGGCGGCTGGCTGGAATTGCGCCTGCTTCTCCCGGAGCAAATCGATCGCGCGTTCAACGTCGGCCGCGGTGACCGCCGCGGCCTCGCGCCGGACGATCAGCCCCTTGTATTCGGGGAGTTGGAATTCGGGCTCGGTTTCGACATTGGCCACGAAATGCAGCGGTTGCCCGCGGCCAAACTGGATCTCCTCGATGTCCGGGTAGCCCAGCACCTCCAGCTTCTTCTCCTCCACCGCCTTCTTGTAGGAATCGGAAATGAGCTTCTTCTTGACCTCTTCCTCGATGTCCTTCTCGTACTTGCGCAGCACCATCTCCCGCGGCGCCTTGCCCGGCCGGAAACCCGGCAGCGCGGCGTGCTTCTGGAAGTCCTTGGCGACCTCCACGAAGGCCGCGTCCACTTCCGGCGCGTCCAATTCCACCCGCACCTGTTTCCGGCACGGGCCCAAATCCTGTAGCGTTACGTTCACAAAAGCCTTTCCACTGGCCACCCCAAAACCGCGTCTCCGGAAAGGGCCGGGAAATCGCGGGGCAGCGAGCGCAGGAGCGTAGGCAAGTGACCCACGCGCGTCAAGCGCGCCCTCCGCCGCGTCCGCCGCGCCCCGGCGTGCGGATGATCTTGCGTGACGAGCGGGGCGGGATGGGGTTAAAAAGAGGTTTTTCCAGGAGCACCGGGGAACACGGCGGCGCGGCCTGGCGACCGGACTGGGACCATGAAACATCTGTTGAGCATCGAAAAACTGGCGCGGACGGACCTGGAGGAAATCCTGGCCGCCTCCGCGGTGATGAAGCGCGAGCGCGGCCAGGCCGCGTCGCGCCTGCTCGCCGGACAAATCTGGGCGCTGATCTTCTCCAAGTCGTCCACGCGGACGCGGGTCTCCTTCGAGGTGGGCATCCGCGAGTTGGGCGGCGTGACGCTCTTCCTCAGCTCGCGCGAAATGCAGCTCGGCCGCGGCGAGCCGGTCAAAGACACCGCCCGCGTGCTGGGCCGCTGGCTGAGCGGCGCGGTGATCCGCACCTTCGACCAGGCCGAGGTGGAGGAGTTCGCCGCCTACGCCGGCATCCCCACGGTCAACGCGCTCACCGACGCCGAGCATCCATGCCAGATCCTGGCGGACATCTTCACCCTCCAGGAAAAGCGCGGGCCGATCCAGGGCCAGGTCGTCACCTTCGTCGGCGACGGCGCCAGCAACGTGGCCGTGTCGTGGATCTGGGCGGCGGCGAAGCTGGGCTTCGAGTTGCGCGTCGCGGCACCGCGGGCGTACCAGCCGCCGGCGGAATTGCTGCGGCGGGCCGGCGGCAAAATCATCTGCACCGAGGACCTGCCGGCCGCGGCCCGTGGCGCCGACGTGCTCTACACCGACGTGTGGACTTCAATGGGCAAGGAAGCCGAGGAAGCCCGGCGGCTCCGCGACCTGTCCGGCTACCAGATCAACGCGCCGGTGGTGAAGCTGGCGCAACCCGGCGCGCTGGTGATGCACTGCCTGCCGGCCTACCGCGGCAAGGAAATTGACGAGGCCACGCTCGAAACCCACGCCGGAACGATCTTCGACCAGGCGGAAAACCGGCTCCACGCCCAGAAGGCGGTGCTCAAGTGGATTGTGGGCGGAGACGGTGGGGGGCGGGAGCTGACGATCCAAATATAGGTCATCCGAAGTTATTCACGGTCGGCAAGGCCAGCGCAGCGAGTTGAGCCGCGCCGACGGGCAAGTGGATCCGCAAGCTCGATAATCGGTGTGTTACTCGAACCATCCCTCACCCTACGTTCCGCAATATCTCGAGGGTCCGGGTTCGGAGTTGTGCGAGGAAGTCATTGCGGCCAAACCGCTGGCATGACCTCCTCCCCACGGCCGTGCTTCACCCGGCGGGTGAAGCGGTTTTCACCTGCTCCACTTTCGGCGGGAATGTCCGACTCTGTCCCGCGACCGACGCGCCGACGCCTTGCGGCGGTTTGGTGTCCGGGCTGCTTTCCCGAAGCAGTGCGGGATCATCGAGGCTCTGGCGGCCAGATGTCCGGTCACTCGCACCAGTGCCAAGGCCGCGCCGGTGCATGACGCGCTCACCAGCTTGGGGCTGACCGTCCTATGCGACGGCGGCGCTTTGCCCATGCGCAGCGCCTGCGCGAAGGCCCGGCGCTGGAGGAACTCTTTGGTCTGGAAGGCGTGTTTGGGGACGACACGGTGCGACGGTTTATGGCCAGCGTGATCGAGGGCCAAGGCGCGGACCGAGTGGCCGGTGCGGCTGGGGGGTGTTGCAGGTGGCCGAATTGAGTTTGCGGCTGCCCGATTGGAGTTGCGCCCGGCGGGTGGTGGTGGGACGGCGTTGCTTGGGCCAGGTGAGCAAGGAGGCCGCCGGGATTTTCTGGGATGAGACCCGGCACCAGTTCGAGGCGTATGTGACGAGCTTGCCGGCCGGGCAAGTCAATGCCTGGCAGATCATGGAACTGTATCGGCAGCGGGCGGACACCGAGAACGTGTTTGACGAACGCAAACACCAGTGGGGGCCGGATGGCTTCTGCTGTCGCAAGCGGGCGGCAACGGGTTTTCAGCGAAGGCGTACCCGCTCGGCGGCAACCGGCGGCGGCGGGCGACGCGCTTCTCCGCCTCGCTGGGCTGCGCGTTTGACCGAGCGCCAGGGAGCGGGTTGCAGCAATTTCGAGTCTGTCCCCATCACAGACTGGCAAACTTTCGTTCAACGCCCAGGCCCCCGCGAACTCATATCGCGTCCGCGAGGCCACAATCGGGACGAATCCGTCCATCGCGCAATGGCGGAATCAACCGCGCCGTTGTGCTGGCCAACGGGCCGTATTTGCACAACATCGCAGCGAAGGCACTCCGGCGCGATTTGTTCCCGCGTCGGCCGGCCGTTCCCTCCGGCCCCATCAACGGGACCGCTTACATGTGGGCGATGATGTTGTCGCCGAAGGCGGAGCACTTGATCTCCGTCGCCCCGGGCATCAGGCGCGCGAAATCGTAGGTGACGCGCTTCGAGGCGATGGCGCCGTTGAGGCCCTTGAGGATGAGATCCGCCACTTCCGTCCAGCCGAGGTAGCGGAACATCATTTCACCGCTGAGCACGACGCTGCCGGGATTGACCTTGTCCTGGTTGGCGTATTTGGGCGCGGTGCCGTGCGTGGCCTCGAAGATGGCGTGGCCGGAGAGGTAGTTGATGTTGCCGCCGGGGGCGATGCCGATGCCGCCGACTTGCGCGGCGAGGGCGTCGCTAAGGTAATCGCCGTTCAGGTTGAGCGTGGCGATCACGTCAAACTCGTCCGGGCGCGTGAGCACCTGCTGGAGGGTGATGTCGGCGATGGCATCCTTCACCACGACGCCCTGCGGCAGCTTGCACCAGGGGCCGCCGTCCAGTTCCACCGCGCCGTATTCGCGCTTGGCCAGTTCATAGCCCCAGTCGCGGAACGCGCCCTCGGTGTATTTCATGATGTTGCCCTTGTGGACGAAGGTGACGCTCTTGCGCTTCTGGGCGATGGCGTAGTCGAGCGCGGCGCGGATCAGCCGTTCGGTGCCGGGCTTGCTGATGGGTTTGATGCCCACGCCGATCTGGTCGGGCGCCTCGGTGCCGAAGCGGATTTTCTTGAAGCCGCCGGGCAATTCCGTTTGCAGAAACGCCAGGATCTTCTTCGCTTCAGCGCTGCCGGCCTCGTAGTCGATGCCCGCGTAGATGTCCTCGGTGTTCTCGCGGAAGATCACCATGTTCACCTTCTCGGGCCGCTTCACTGGCGAGGGCACGCCTTGAAAATACTGCACTGGACGGAGGCAGACGTAGAGGTCGAGCATTTGGCGCAGCGCCACGTTGAGCGAGCGGATGCCGCCGCCGATGGGCGTGGTGAGCGGGCCTTTGATACCGACCAGGTATTCCTTGAACGCCTCGACGGTGTCGTTGGGCAGCCAGTTGTTGAAGCGCTGGAAGGCTTCCTCGCCGGCGAAGACCTCGAACCAGGCGATCTTGCGATTGCCGCCGTAAGCCTTCTGCACCGCCGCGTCGAAAACGCGCTCGCTGGCGGCCCAGATGTCCGGGCCGGTGCCGTCGCCGCGAATGAAGGGCAGCACCGGCTGATCGGGGACGTGGAGTTTGCCGTGGGTGATGGAGATTTTGCCGCCCTGGGGCGGCGTCACGTTCTGGTATGCCATGTGGTGGGTTGTCCGATTGGTTCTACTGGTTCTCTGCCGCAAAAATCATCGGGCGACGGCGATCGATTCCGCCTTGTGGCCCGTGGCGAATTCGGCCTTCACTTGCGCCACGGCATGGTCGGCGGTCAGGCCGTACTTCCGGCGCAGTTCCTCGGGAGTCGTGGCGTGCTCGATGAATTGGTCGGGCCAGCCGAGGCGCACGACGGGCGTGGTGATCGCCGCTTCGTTAAAGCACTCCAGCACGGCCGAGCCGTAGCCGCCGGTCAACGCGTGGTCCTCGAAGGTGACGACCACGTCGGCGGCGCGGCCGAAGAACCCGGTGGTTCCGGCATCGAGCGGCTTGGTGAAACGCGGGTTGATGACGGCGGGGTCGAAGCCGTCCGCCGCCAGGTGCGCGGCCGCTTGGCGGGCCAGCGAGCACAGCGGGCCGAGGCCGAAGAGAGCTACTTTGCGCCCGCCGTGGTTCGCAAAATTTTGGATGACCTCCGCCTTGCCGATCTCCAGCAGCTTGGGCTGGTCCTTGATCGGCACGCCTTCGCCGGCGCCGCGTGGGTAGCGGATGAACGTCGGGTGCGGTTGGAGGGTGGCGGTGAACATCATGTCCACCAGTTCATCCTCGTCCTTGGGCGCCATGGCGATGACGTTGGGCAGACAGCGCAGATAGGCGATGTCGAACAGGCCGGGGTGCGTGGGGCCGTCGTTGGCGGAGAGGCCCGCGCGGTCCATGCAGAAAATCACCGGCAAGTCCTGCAGGCAGACGTCGTGGTGGAGGCAGTCGTAGGCGCGCTGGAGGAAGGTGGAATAAATCGCGACCACCGGGTGGAGGCCCATCGTGGCCATGCCGGCGGCGAAGATGACCGCGTGCTCCTCGGCGATGCCCACGTCGAAATAGCGCTTGGGCAGCGCCTTCTCCAGGTGCTTGAGGCCGGTGCCGCTGGGCATGGCGGCGGTGATGCCCACCAGGGAGTTGTTCTTCTGGCAGAGCTTTACCAGGGTCTGGCCCATCACGTCCTGGTAGTTCGGCGGAGTGCCGTCCTTGGCCGGGAGGGGATTGCCGCTGGCCACGTCGTACGGCCCGAGGCCGTGGAACTTCTCCGGATGCGCCAGCGCGGCCTCATAGCCCTTGCCCTTCTTGGTGAGGACATGCAGCACGATGGGCCGGTCGTAGTTCTTGGCGAATTCCAGGAAGTTGATGAGCATCGGCAGGTCGTGCCCGTCGATGGGGCCGAGGTAGCGCAGGCCCATTTCCTCGAACAGGACGCTGTTGCCGTAGCCGCCGCGACCGTCGGAGTCCAGCGGGCTGCGGCTCTGCTCGAGCGTAACGCCCGCCATGGCCCGCTTGAAACCTTCCTCGGCCTGGTGGGCCAGCATCAGGGCCACCTGGCCTTTGGGCAGTTTGCGCATGACGCGCTCGAAATCCTTTTGCAGCCGGTTGTAGCGCGGGTGGGTGATGACCTTGTTCAGGTACGTCGAGATGGCGCCGACGTTTTTGGCGATGCTCCACTCGTTGTCGTTGAGGATGCCGATGAACCGCTGGGTGGTGTGGGCGATGTTGTTTAGCGCCTCGTAGGAGATGCCGTTGGTCAACGCCGCGTCGCCGAAGACGCAGACAACTTTCTCGTCGGTGCCGCGCTGGTCGCGCGCCGCGCACATGCCGAGGGCCGCCGAGAGGGCCGTGCCGGCGTGGCCGGCGCCGTAGCAATCGTGCGGACTCTCGCTGCGCAGGGCGAAGCCGTTCAGCCCGCCGGTGGTGCGGATGGTGTGGAAACGGTCTTTCCGGCCCGTGAGCAGCTTGTGGACGTAGCACTGATGGCTGACGTCCCAGACCAGTTTGTCGTGCGGCGTGCGGAAGACGTAATGCAGCGCGAGCGTGAGTTCGACCACGCCGAGGTTCGGACCGAGATGCCCGCCGTTCTTGGAGAGCACCGTGATGAGCTCCTGACGGATTTCCTGGGCGAGCGTCTGGAGTTGTTCCAGGGTCAGCTTCTTCACGTGCAACGGCTCATCCACCATGTCGAGATAGCGGCTCATGTTCTTTCGGTTCTGCGGCTCGCAAGGTCCTTGGCTTCACGCCTCATTGGGCGGCGACAACGGTTTGAGCTGCAACTCGCCCGCGGCGTCTTTTTCGAGTTGCTGAATCTTCACTTCCGCCTCGGCCAGCTTGGCCTGGCAGATCTGCACCAGCTTGACGCCGTCCTCGTACCGCTGGATCAGAGTTTCGAGCGGCAGATCCTCCGCCTCCATCGCTTCCACGATGGCTTCGAGCTTCTTCAAGGCTTCTTCAAAAGGCGGAGCGGTCTTGGCGGCATGGGCAGCCCCGGCGCTCTTCAGTGAATTCGACACGGCGGCAGGCTAAGGGAAGCTTCGCCTTCCGTCCAGCCCCGATGAAGCCCGGCGCAACGCCGCATCCGCCGGCGGCGGGTGGTTCGCCCCGGTTTGTTGTTGGCAGCCCGTCGCTCATCCCGTAGCCAGTGGCCCATGCGAATCTTGTGTATCCACGCGCATTTTGACGACTACGAGTTTTTCTGCTCCGGCACCTTCGAGTGGTTCCGGCGCCGGCACGGCCCGGCACTGCGCGCCCGGCTGCTGGTCTGCACGGACGGCGCCGCGGGCCACCACTGCCGCCCCCGTGAGGAGACGGCGCGGAGGCGCCTGGCCGAACAGCACGCCTCGGCCCGGATCGGCGGGTACGAGTTCGAGTTGCTTCGCCTGCCGGACGGGCGCGTGCCGCGTGAAGGCTGTCTGGAGGCTGGACCGGGACTCCTCGCGGCGCTCTGGAAGGCGATCCGCGACTTTGAGCCGGACTACCTGTTCTGTCCGCCGCTGCCGTCTGACCCGCTGGCCGGGGTCCATGTGGATCACTTGGTCGTCGCCGAGGCGGTGCGGCGCGTGGCTTACCTGATCAATGTGCCGCACGCGTTCACCCCGGAGTATCCGGCCGAGGAAACCCGCTCCCGGCCCTGCCAGGTACCGGTGATCTTGAGTCTCTTCGACAGCTATCTGGCCGGGGGCAGCGCCTATGATTTCGCGGTGGATATCGAGGAGGTGTTCCCGTTGACGTGTAAAATGTCCTGGTGCCACCAATCGCAAATTCGCGAGTGGTTGCCGTGGGTGGGCCGGCACAACCTGGAGTCGCCCGCGACCTTGGATGATTGGGCGGTGGCGCTGCGGCGGCGCTTCCTCGCGCGGAACCGCGCCCTGGGCGTGGATCTGCCGCGCATGCTGGAGTTCTTTACCGTGACCCAGTGGGGGACGGTGCCGGCGTTTGAACGGCTCACGGATGACATTCCAAACCTCTTTCCCCAGGCGTCTCACCTCGACCGGCTGAAGGCGCGCCTCTCCCAAGCGCACTCCATTTGAAGGACCTCGGGTTTAATGGGTGAACGCCACTCAGTTCGCCCTGCCGTTCACCGGGGCAACGTCAATTGCACGGCCAGTCTCGGGGAGCGGGCTTCGGCGGACGAACTGGCGGAGGCGAACAGGCGGTACGCGGAAGCGCAGAGCTGTTTTGATAAGGCCGTCGCGCTCGCCCCGCGCGAGCCGCAAGTCTATCTCCAGCGCTCCTTCCATTTCCTCAACCAAAGCGCGCGGCTGGCGTTTCATCAAACCACGGAGAAACCCGATGAGGTGGCGCGGCAAGTCTTCGCCCCCGGCTTTCTTCCGGACCTGTGGCAGGCGGCCCGGCTGAGTCCGACCAATTACGCGATTATCCGCGCCGCGGCCTTCTACGAAGCGGTCGCTCATGGATTGCCGCAAATGGCGAAGATCCAGCAATCCGAACGGCTGGTGGACCGGCTCCCGAAGGAGTCAGTCCAGCGCATTCGCGAAGCAATGACGTGGCTGGAGAACCTGACCCGAAGCAAGGATCCAAACTTGGCGGCCGGCGCCTTCACCGGACACGGCATTCTGCGGTTCTTGGTTGATTCGGATCGGTCCAGCCTTGACGATTTGCGTCGCTCCATCGCTCTGGAGCCCTCGCGGAACTACGTCTGGGACGCGGTCATCGCGCTGATGGGGGCGGATCGGAAATTCAGTGAGCTGATTCCGCTGTGCCAGCAGCGGCTGAAAGACCGCGACACCGCCCACAACCGCTTCTGCCTGGCGAAGGTGTATGCCTTGAGCGGCGACTACTCCAAGGCCGAGAAGGAACTGCGAACCGCGCCGACGCGGGAGCCGGACAATTTGCAGTACAACCTGGCGCTCGCCGCCGTGCTGATGAAATCGGGTGATGATCTGGACTTGGTTCGCGCCTCCCGGTTCCTGCTCAAAGCCAAACAGGCTTGCGAGCAATGGCTCGGTGGCAATCCAACGGATGAACAGCGCCACGAGGTGATTGATTTTCTGTTGACCGCCGCGATCTACCACGGATTGACCGGCGCCCCGGAGCTGGCACGCCAAAGCCTGAGCTTGGTGTTCCAGTCGGACAAGAACAACGCTCGCGCAAGTGAGATTTTAGCCGCGCTGGGCGGGTAGGCGCCGGGTGACTCTGTCGGTCCGCCAGTTGCGCGTCGATCACACTACCGGCCCCGGCCAGCTTGCCGCTCACACCTCCAACCGGTCCCCGGGCCGCGCCACCAGGGCGTAGAGCGCCGGCATGAGAAAGACACTGATTAACAGACGCGTGAACAGGCCGCTGACGATGACCAGCGCGAACGGGCGTTGGGAATCGCTGCCGACGCCCGTGGCCATCGCTGCCGGCAGCAAGCCCAAGGCGGCCACCAGCGCCGTCATCATGATTGGGCGGAGCCGCAGGATCGCCCCATCGCGGATGGCTTGGGTGGAATCCAGGCCGCCGTCGCGCAGTTCGTTCACGTAGGAGATATAGACGACCGCCGTCTGCACCGAGACACCGAACAGCGCCAGGAAACCAATCCCGGACGAGACGGAGAACGGCGTGCCCGTCCACCACAGCGCCACGATCCCGCCCACCGGCGCCGACAGCAACACCCCGAAGACGGTGATGAGGGGAAACTTGAAATTCCGGTAGAGCGCGAACAGCAGCAGGAAGATCACGAACAGGGTCAGCGGCAGCACGACGTTGAGTTGCCGCCGCGAGGCGGTGTATTCCTTGTCTGCGCCGCCCCCGTCGAGGCTATAACCTGCCGGCCGCGGGACCTGGGCGCTAACCTGCTGGCGCGCGGCGTCCACGGCGCCGGCCTGGTCGCGCCCCTCCACCGAGAATTGCACGCCGATGTAGCGCGAGTTGTCCTCGCGGTAGATGAAGGACGCGCCGTTGACGACGCGCAAGTCGGCGAACTCCTTCAACGGGATTTGCGAACCGTCCGGCGTGGCGACCAGGATGTTCCCGATTTCTTCGGGCGTGTTGCGATATTGCTGGTCCAGCCGCACCACCAGGTCGAACTGTTTCTCGCCCTGCACCACCTGTGTCGCCGCCGCGCCGCCGACGGCCGCCTCGACCAGGCCATTGATGTCGGCGGCGTTCAGACCGTAACGGGCGATCTTGGCGCGATCCACGTTGACCGTCAGGCTCGGCTGGCCCAACTCCTGGACCAGCGTGATTTCCTTGATGCCGCGCACGCCGTCCAGGACGCGTTTGATGGCTTTGCCTTTGGCTTCCAGCGTCTCCAGGTCCGGCCCGAAGATCTTCACGGCGAGCGCGCTCTTCAGACCGGTCTCCGCCTCGTCCACGGCGTCTTCCGCCGGCTGGGTGTAGTTGAAGATGATACCGGGGAAGGCTTGGAGTTTCTCGTTGATGGCTTCGATCAACTCGGCCTTGGTGCGATACGAACCCTTCCACTCGCGGTATGGCTTGAGACCGACAAAGAATTCCACGTTGAAAAAGCCGGTCGGATCCGTGCCGTCGTCGGGCCGGCCGTGCTCGGAGGCGACCACGGTGACCTCCGGGAAGGAGCGGAGGAGAGATCGAACTTGAGGCGCAATCTTCTTCGATTCGTCGAACGAGATCGTGTAGGGCATGGTCGCGCGAATCCAGAGGGCGCCTTCATCAAGGTGGGGCATGAATTCAGCGCCGATGCGGGGCACGAGCAGGAGCGAGCCGCCGAGCAGCAGGACTGACGCGGCCGTCGTCACCCACGGATGGGCCAGGCACAAATCAAGCCCTTTGGTGTAGGCCGATTTGACGGCCTCGAAACCGGGATTGCGGCGCTCGCGGGCGCCTTTCCGGAACGCCCAGGAACACAACACCGGCAGCAGCGTCAGCGTGACGATCAGCGAGCCGACCAGCGCGAAGATCATCGTGTCGGCCATCGGCGTGAACAGTTTGCCCGACGGACCCGAGAGCACGTAGATCGGCAGAAAACCCGCCACGATCACCGCCACGGCGTAGAAGATCGGGCGGTCCACCTCGGCGGCCGCGGCGGCGATGACCTCCATGATCGGGAGCGGCTGGCCCTGGCGCGTGGCGATCCGGCGGAAGATGTTTTCCACCATCACCACCGCGCCGTCCACGAGGATGCCGAAATCCACCGCGCCGATGGAGAGCAGGTTGGCCGAGACATCGCGCAGGTCCAGACACACGAAAGCAAACAGCAAGGCCAACGGAATGGCCGTGGCGACGATCAGCCCGGCGCGCAGGTCATAGAGAAAAAAAACGAGGACCACCACGACGAGCAGCATGCCGCGCACCAGATTTCGCTCGACGGTCTCCGTCGTCAGCGAAATCAGATCGCTCCGGTCGTAAAAGGGGTGGACCTTGACGTCCTTGGGCAGGACGTTCCGGTTGAGATCCTGGGTTTTCGCCTCGACCCGCTTCAGCACTTCCTGGGTTTTCTCCCCGGTGCGCATCAGGATGACGCCCTCCACCGCGTCGTCCTGGCTCTGGTAACCGAACTGCCCCAGCCGCGGCGCGTGGCCGATCACGACGCGGCCGATGTCTTTCACCAGAATCGGGATGCCGTTGTGGACGGCCAGCACCACGTTGCCAATGTCCTCCGGCGTGTTCAGGCGGCCCAGCCCGCGGACATAGTAGAACTGGCCGCCTTGCGAATAGAAGCCGCCGCCGGCGTTGCCGTTGTTGGCCGCCAGCGCGGTCACCACCATCGGGACGGACAGGCCGGCGCCGGCAATCTTGGCCGGGTCAAGCAGCACCTGGTACTGCATCGTCTCGCCGCCCAGCCCCGAATCATCGGCCACGCCCTGGACCGACTTGAATTGGCGCTCCACGATCCAGTCTTCGATGGTCTTGAGTTCCATCGGCGAGCGATCGGGACTTTGCAGCACGTAGCGGTAGATCAGGCCCGACGGCGAAAAGAGCGGCGCCACCGAGGGCGTCACACCGTTCGGAAGGCTGAGGTCGGCGATCCGTTCAAACACCTGTTGGCGCGCGAAATAGTTGTCCGTGCCGTTCCGGAAGGTCAGGCGCACGTCCGACAGTCCGTAGAGCGAAATGGACCGAACGACCGTCATCTTTGGGATGCCGTTCATCTCCACCTCGACCGGCACGGTGATCAAGCGCTCCACCTCCTCGGCGGCGTGGCCGGGCCATTGGGTGATGATCTCGACCATCGGCGGCGAGAGATCGGGATACGCCTCGACCGGCAGGCGGTTGAGCGACCAACCACCGACGAGGACGAGCAGCGACACGGCGAGCAGGACGAGGAACCGCTGGCGCAGTGACGCGGCGACGACACGGTTGATGACCGACGCCGCCTGCGGCGGCCGCTCCGGCAAAAGGAGTTCGGAGGCGCTCACTGGTTTTGCACAAATTGAACGAACAGACCGCCCTCGACGACGACTTGATCGCCCGCCGCCAAGCCAGTGGTGATGTCGTATTGGCCTCCCACCGCGTAACCCAGCGTCACCTGCCGCCGCGCGAAGCCGCCGTCGGCCTGGGCGACATAAACAAACGGCAAGTTTTCCTCGTCGCGCAAAATGGCCGAAGCCGGAACCAGCAGGCCCGAGCTTTCCGCGCGGGCTTGAATCCGCACGCGGACATACATCCGTTTCTTTAGCACCTCACCCGGATTGTTGGCCACCACCCGCACGGCGACCGAACGGGTGTCGGGATCCACCAGGGCGGAAATATTGTCCACCGTGCCGGAAAAGCGGTTCGTATCCATACCGGTCTCCACCTCGACCGGGTCGCCGAGGCTGACCGAGGGGAGATCCAAATCAAAAATGTGCGCCATGACCCAGACGCGGGACAGATCGGCCACGGTGAAGCAGGGGGTGGTGCCCGCCTGCAAAAGCAGACCGGGGGTGATCAGCTTTTCCACCACCGTTCCCGCCATCGGCGAGCGAATCAGTCCCTGGACGGACGCCAGCGACTGGCCGGCTTCCAGGGCCTTGATGGTCGGTGGATCCACTTGAAGCGCGACGAGAGCTTGCAGGGCGGCTTGGCTGTCGGCCTCGGCGGTGACGGCAGTCAACTCCGCCTGGTCCGCATCGCGCTGGGCAATGGCGCGATGTTGGAGCAGTTGTTTGTCCAAATCGGCAATCTGACGCGCGGTCTTGGCCGTGGCGACCCCCTTACGGTAAGCGCTGAGGGCGGCCGCGAAGTCCGGTGAAGCCACGACCGCCAACGGTTCGTCGGCTTTCACCCGCTGGCCGAGGGAAACGAGCAGCCGCGACGCGGGGCCCGAAATGGGCGCCAACACGGTGGTGGCTTGGTCGTTGTCAAAGTCAACGGTCCCTGTGGTCTCAATCGTCTTGTGGAACTTGGCCGGCTGGACCGTGTAGAGTCGAATCTTTTGTCGCTGGGCCGTCGTCAGCGTCACATTGCTGGCGGTGCTGGAGGAGGTCGGAAGGCTGGCGTCAGTTTGGGAGGAACAGCCGGTGAACCCCACAGCCGCCGTCGCCGCCAGGACGGCGGCGGCCAGCGCGGACCTGCTCACCCCCCGCCAGCCAAGCCAGTCCTCTCTCCATGAACGGCAACCTGCTTCGGGCGTTGTGCCGGAAGAACCGATGGGCGTATTTCTCATGCTAGTTTTTGGTCAACTCCGGACGGTTCCACCATCCGCCGCCCAGCGCCTGGAACAGGGCCGCCGTGTCGGCGTAACGATTGGCCCGCGCCTGCACCAGGTTGATCAGCGCTTGCTGATAGCCCTGCTCCGCCGTAAGCAGCGCCGAATACGCAACCAGGCCGAACTTCAATTGTTCCTGGGTAAGCTCCAGCGTGGTCTTGGCCGCCCGCTCGGCCGCCGCCGTGGCTTTCAGCGCGTCGGCGTCTTGTTCGAGCGCATTCAGAGTGTCGGCGACACTTTGGAAGGCGGTGAGGACGGTGCTGCGATATTGTTCGGCGGCTTGGACATACGCGGCCTTGGCGGCCCGCTCCTGGTGCAGCAGGGCCCCGCCTTGGAAGATGGGTTGGGTGAGCGTGGCGCCCAGACCCCAAAAGCCCGTGCCCGACGTGAACACCTGATCCAGGGCCAGCGCCGTGCTGCCCGTGTTGGCGGTGAGCGTTAAATTCGGCAGCCGATTCGCGATCGCCACTCCAATCTGGGCGCTCACGGCGTGCAAGTTCTCCTCGGCTTGACGAATGTCCGGGCGTTGTTCAACGCACTGGGCCGGCAGGCTGACTGGCAAGTCCACCGGCAGTTGCAGCGTGGCGAGATCGAATTCTTCAGCCGTCCCCTGGCTCGGGAACGCGCCGGACAGCACCGCCAACAGATCGCGTTGTTGGGCCAACTGCTTGCGGAGCGGCGGCAGCGTGGCGGCGACTTGCGCGAGCTGGGATTCCTGGGCGGCGATGTCGAGTTGGCTGGCGGCACCTTGGGTGGATTGGAAACGCACGATTTCGAGCAAGTTCGAGTTAATGCCGACCAGCTCGTCGCTGGCGTCAATCTGTGCCCGCAAGGACGCCTCTTGAATGGCCGCGACCACCACGTTGGCACTGAGGGTGATATACGTCGCGATCATTTGGAAACGCACCCCGCGTTCCTGGGCCTTCAGAGATTCCGCGGTCCGCCGGTTCAGCCCGAAGACATCGGGCATGTAGGAAACGGTGAGCTGCGGCGTGAACAGGTCATATTGGAACTCGTTGGGCACGACCGGGTAGTTGGGCACCGGCGCCAGAAATTCCGATTGCCGTTGGCGGCTGGCCGCGAAACCGCCCGAGAGGCTGGGGAAGAAAACACCGCGATGCGCCAGCACGTTTTCCCGGGCCACTCGCAAGGCTGCCTGCGCCGCCTTGAGGTCGGGATTGTTGGTGAGCGCGCGCGCAATCAACGCGTTCAGCGGCTTGGAGTGAAACAGGGTCCACCATTCCCCCGGCAGGTCGAGTCCTTCGACAAAATGTTGTGCTTCGCCGCCGGCGACGTTCGTAGTGCTGCTCGTGGTCGTGAGCGGACGGGGGGTATAACCGGTGACCTTCGGCGGCGCCGGCCGCTCAAAGTTCGGTCCCATCGCGCAGCCGGCGACCAGCAGCAAAGTCCACAATGCTATGAAGCGCATAAAACGCGATCTAGCGCAGACAGACAATCTGTCCACAAAAATGGTTTTGGACTCCAACCGTGAGAGACAGGAAGGACGGCCGAGGCTCAAGCGCCAAGCCGTGGAGTCTTTCGACTCGCCTTAAGCCACGACCGGGAGGAGAGAGGCAAACGCCGGCGGGGCTCGGCTGGGGGACGCGAGGTAGGTGAAGTCCGGCAATACGGCGGTTTGCGCCTTGGGCGCCGCCTGAAACAGCACGGTTACAGCAGCGGCGCCCACCGCCACCGGATCCGCGGACTTCACCTGTCCTTTGATCAGCAGGCAGGCCAGGCACGGGTTCGCCCCATCCTTGCC
>VFSW01002609.1_pt1 | contig 27262 bp, 15 predicted proteins | sample 5358111 | NCBI WGS metagenome assembly VFSW01 (sample SAMN11554181, study PRJNA540505) | mine drainage metagenome | isolation source: sediment from site ElyBrook_90M | place: USA: Ely Copper Mine, Vershire, VT | collected 2017 | reverse complement strand
TGCAGTTCCTCGACCTGATTCAGGAAGGCAACATCGGCCTGATGAAGGCCGTCGATAAGTTCGAGTATCGCCGCGGGTATAAGTTCTCGACCTATGCGACGTGGTGGATTCGTCAGGCGATCACGAGGGCGATCGCGGATCAGGCGCGCACGATTCGCATTCCTGTGCACATGATCGAGACGATCAACAAGCTCATCCGCACCTCGCGTCAACTGGTGCAGGAGCTTGGCCGCGAGGCGTCGTCGGAAGAGATTGCCAAGCGCATGGACATCCCAGTGGCGAAGGTCCGCAAGGTGCTGAAGATCGCGCAGGAGCCCATCTCGCTCGAGACGCCGATTGGCGAAGAGGAAGATTCGCATCTGGGCGACTTCATCGAAGACCGCATGGCCGTTAGCCCGTCTGACGCCGTGATTTCGGTGAACCTGAAGGAGTACACGTCGCAGGTGCTGCGCACGCTGACGCCGCGGGAAGAGCGCGTGATCAAGATGCGCTTCGGCCTCGAAGACGGCAGCGAGCACACGCTTGAAGAGGTTGGCCAGAGCTTCCAGGTGACGCGCGAGCGCATCCGCCAGATCGAAGCGAAGGCTCTGCGCAAGCTGCGTCACCCGAGTCGCTCGCGCAAGCTGAAGGCCTTCGTCGACGGCGTCAAAGAGATGTAACGCATTCGCATCACGAACACGAAGGGCGCGCCAACCGGTGCGCCCTTCGTGTTGGGGTGTCTTGCTTGGCACCTTTCTTCGCGCAAAATTTCTCTTCCTGCAACATTGCGTCCGTAGTGTCGGAATATGCGCTTAAGCTTCGTCGTCCCTGCGTACAACGAAGAGGCCTACCTCCCAGCCTGCCTCGAATCCATTCTTGAACAGACCCGCGAACTTCCTGCCGGGAGTTGCGAGATTATCGTGGTGAACAATGCGAGCAGCGACCGAACCCACGAGGTTGCGCTCCGCTATCCGGGCGTGACGGTGGTGGATGAGCCGCGCAAGGGCCTCACCTTCGCTCGCCAGGCCGGCTTCGCTGCCAGCAGCGGTACGCTCATCGCTCACGTCGACGCGGACTCGCGGCTGACACCGCAGTGGGTGGCCAACGTTCTCTCCACGTTTGAAGCTGATGATGCGAAGTCGAAGGTCGACGGCGGGTCACGAGCGCGCCGTCCTCTCGCAGCACTCTCCGGGCCGCTGGTCTACTACGATCTGACGCCCCGCCAGCGTGTGCTGATCCACCTGTTTTATCTCACCGCCTGGGCGACGTACGCGCTCAACCGCTATGTGCTGCGCGTGGGTTCGATGGTGCAGGGCGGCAACTTCGTCACCAGCCGAGAAGCACTGGCGGCGATCGGCGGGTTCAACACCGACATCAGCTTCTACGGCGAAGACACCGACATTGCGCGGCGTTTGAATGCGGTTGGGGAAGTGCGATTCACGTTTGCGCTGAAGATGTCGTCGTCCGCGCGACGCCTGAAGAGCGAAGGCATCCTCACGATGGCCGCGCGCTACTCCATCAACTACCTCTGGACGACCTTCCTGCACCGGCCCTACACCGACACGTACGTCGACATCCGCGAACAGCCCGAGGCCTGACACCGAAGAACTCTGCTGCTTTGCTCTGGGGGCCAAGCCTCTACGGACTGGCCTTACTCCATGCCGACGCCGAGCTCCCGCTCCTCGCGGTTGACGCCCGGGAACGCGAGGCTCAGCGGCGCCGACAAGCCGCGCACTCCGCCCAGTCGCACCAGTTTGATCGCGCCCATCAGCAGGCGTGGTGCATGGCCGCTTGGCCACAGTTCGGCGAGTGGGCGCATTACGCCATCCCTGTCCGGATGAAACGCGCGCTCGTCCCAGCGCTGCCAGCCCGGCATGAAGTCCGGGAAATCCGTTACGGCGTTGAGCGTGGAGCGAAAGATTCTCTGCTCCCAGCGCTCCTGATACTGGTTCATGAAGTGCACGTGGCTGACGCGGTCGATGCGAATCTCTTCCACGAATTCGGTAAAGCTCGCCGCCGAGGTGAGGTTGATGTTCGCGTTCGGCTCGAGCCCGTGACGGTCGCCGCCCGAGATCACGAGGTGTCCGGTGTCTTTGGCCAACTGTGCCGTCTCGCGGTTCTCGCGCACATGGCGCAGGCCATTCAACTCGATCGCATGCACGCACCGACCAGCCTCGCGCAGAAACCGTTGCATCTCCGTCACGTGCACCGAACCAACTTTGTGGAGGTCCCAGAGCGGATGGTTGAACACGATCAGCACCTGCGGACTTTCGTGCAGCTCGCGCAACATTGACAACAGCTTGCGGTCGGTCGCCAGCGACGTCGTCGCCGCCTCGGCGGTGAAGGTCGCCATGCGCCGCATCCACTCCATGCCGTCGCGGCTGGGGATGTTGTGGATGCCGAGATGAAAGATGGTCTGGCCGAACGGTGCGGACCACTCGACGCTGACCGGGATATGGCGCGAGGAGGGCACGGTGCGGAGCAGCATCGGCGCCTCAATCGTGTCGTGGTCGGTGATCGAGACCAGCGAGTTGAGGCCGAGGCGCTGAATCTGGCGCGACTCGAGGTCGTAGGCCATCTTCGGCTGCAGCGGAGGCCGCCAGTTGGCACGATCAAAGTCCAGCGTCACGCCACACTTCGCACTGCATTGAGCATAGAAATCGAAGACGCGCTTCAATCCGGGCAGCGCCACAAACATCGCGTGGATGAATCCGAGCGTCTCCTCGGACACGCTCGTATGGCTGTGCAGCGACACGCCGGTCGTGTGTTCATGGGTCGCGTGGGGCTGCTTCCAATGACTCGTGATCCTTGATTGCGTCTGCATGGATTGCGTCTGGATGGATTGCGCGTGCATGGCTCCTCCGCAGGGGTCTTAACCTGCTTCAAGGATGCCTAATGCGTGGAAATGCACAATAACCGCAACAACAATTGATGCTGAATTTCGCGTTTCCGGGTGTCGCACGAGGTACGCCCCGGACAGCGTGCTGGCAGGGACTCGCTATCGCTCCGCTGGCGCGCCGGCGCGATGGGTAGAGAGATAGCGGGCTTCGAAGATCTCGCTGGGCAACGCCTTGCTGAGGAAGAACCCCTGCATCTCGTTGCAGCCCAGCATCCGCAGCAACCGCGCCTGCTCGGAGGTTTCGACACCCTCCGCCACCACCTTCAGGCTGAGCGAGTGCGCGAGGTTGATGATGGTGGAGACCTGCGCCAGGCCCTCGGGGGCTTCGGTCAGGTCGATCACAAACGAGCGGTCGATCTTGAGGGTATCGAGGGGCAGCTTCGACAGGTAGCTGAGCGAGGAAAAACCGGTGCCGAAGTCATCGATCGCGATGCTTACGCCCATCGCGCGAATGGCACGCAGCGTGGAGATGCTGTACTCGACATCCTCCATAATCAGGCCTTCGGTAATCTCCAACTCCAAGCCATCGGACGCTTCCATCGCGCTGCCGATGGCATTTTCGATATCGCTGATGAAGTGGCGGTTGCGCAGTTGCAGCGGCGACACGTTCACGGCGATGCGCACCGCCGGCAGCCCCAGCCGCCGCCATCGCAGATAGTCCTCGATGGCTTTACCGAGCGCCCAGCGCCCCACCTCGTAGATCAATCCCGTCTCTTCGAGCATGGGGGTAAACCGCGCCGGAGGAACCAGGCCGGTGCGCGGATCGTTCCAGCGAATCAGCGCCTCCACGCCGGTCAACTCGCCAGTCACCATGTTGACCTTGGGCTGATAGTGGAGGGTGAACTCGTGCTTATCCAGCGCCTGGCGCAGTTGATTCTCGAGCGCGAACTTGCCGGCCATCATCTCGGTCATCTTGGGCGTGTGGAACAGGTATCGATTGCGGCTCGCCTTGGTCTGCTTCAGCGCTGCCTCGGCGTGTTTGAACAGCGTGGCCGCATTGTTGCCATCCTCGGGGTACATCGAGATGCCGACCTTGGCGCTGATCCAGAACGTGGCGGTCTTCACGCCGAAGGGGTGATCGCGCAGGGCCTTCATCCATTGCTCCACCATCGCCGCCACGTCGTCGTCCTGCTTAATCTCGGGGATCACTACGGCAAAGTGGTCGGCATCGAGTCGCGCCAGCAGATTCGCATCGCCGGCCTCGCGGGTGAGCCACTTCGCCACCTGCTTGAGGAGCTTATCGCCTGCCAGTTGGCCAAGGCTGTCATTAATATTCTTGAAGCGATCAAGGTCGATCAGGAAGATCGCCAACTTGTGCCTGCCGCTGACGGCGCTGCGCAGATAGTGGGTGACGCGGTTGAGAAACAGCGTGCGATTGGCCAGCCCGGTGAGCACATCGTAGTAGGCGAGGTAGGTGAGCTTGCGCTCCTTCTCGATGTGATCGATGGCAAAGGAAAGGTTGGTGGCCAACTCGGTCAGTTGCCGCTCCTCCTCGTCGTCGAACGCTCCCGTCTCGCCAGCATAGAGCACCAGCACGGCAATCGGCGCGCCGGCGCGATGCAGCGGCAGCGCTGCGAGCGATCTCCATCCGAAACGCCTGATGCGCTCGTGCCAGGGTACGGTCAGCGGGCTATGTAGAAAATCCTGGATCCACACCGGGCGGTCCTCGCGGATGGCCATACTGGCTGGCCCTTCCGTCAGGGGCGTCTCGGTTTCGATATCGCGCAGATACTCATCCGCGCGTTCGCCGTAACTGGCCACCACCCGGAGCTTCAATCCATCCGCGTCGAGCAGGCCAACCCATGCCATCGTGAAGGCACCGGCCTCGACCGAGATCCGGCACGCTTCGCGGAAGAGTTCCTCACGATCATGCGCCCGCACAATCAGCGCGTTGATGCGGCTATGCATGGTGAGGATCCGGTTCAGGTGCTTGATGCGCGTCTCGCTGGCCTTGCGCTCCGTAATCGCCCGCATCGACGCCAGCGTGTAGACCGCGTCCGGTCCGTGATACGGATTCAAACTGATCTCGATCGGAAACTCAGATCCATCCGCGTGGAGTGCGATGAGCTCCATGCCGATCCCCAACTCCCGGACATACGGAGCGCGAAAGTACGCGTCCAGATGCTGCGCATGCGTCATCCGATACCGTTCTGGCATCAGGTCCGCGACCGGCCGGTCCGCCAGGGCTCCCTCGGTATATCCAAACAGCCTGCACAGACGCTCATTCGCGAGGACGATGATGCCCTGTGCGTCCACCAGGATCATCGCATTCGGAATGACCGAAAAAAATGTTGCTATGCCATCCATGCCTTGCACACGCCTTCAGAAATCCATGTCACTTCATCGGTTGGTCTGGGAGCGTTCCACAACCACTCAGCTCATCGTTTTCATTCGGCTCGAAATACGCGGTCGGCATCCTCCATTGTGATGCCTGTCCCGTCAGATGCGAACCCGCTCGCTGCCCGTTCGGTCGCGCTGGCAAGCGTGCGGCAGGGTTTGAGTTGGTTATACCAGAGCCGCACCGCAATCGTCTCATCCCCGTTTTGGCGATCGAACAGGCGTATCCAAAGGGTCATCGCTGGCTGATGCCTGCTGAAGAATTCTCGTCCGGCTTCGCCTGGAACGCCCTGTTGGCTACTCGCCTGATAAAGCACCGCGGCGGGGCGTCTCGGCCGCCTCAGGCTTCTTGAAGTCCAGCACCGGCGTCTTGTCCGACGCATAGGCGGCGCGATTCCTGCCAGCGCGCTTGGCCCGGTACATCGCCTCATCCGACAGTCTGCGCAGCGTGGTCGCATCCGTCGCGTCATCCGGATATACCGCCACCCCGATGCTCACGGTCACCCCCAGCGCTCCGAAAGCCAACTCCACCGGTGCCTCGAAGACCCGCATCAGGCTCGCCGCAACCTTCTCCGCATCCGACGCCTTGCTCAACCCGCTGACGATCGCCGTAAACTCTTCGCCGCCGGTGCGCGCAATCGTGTCCACCTTGCGAATCTTGCTCTTCAGGCGTGCCGCAACCTCCTTCAGGCACTCATCGCCCACCAGATGTCCGTAGGTGTCGTTGATCATCTTGAAGTGGTCCACGTCGACGGTCAGTACCGCTGCCCTCCGGTCCTCTACGCGGGACGATTGCAGACACTGATCCAGGCGCTCATCGAGCAACTGCCGGTTGGGCAGACCCGTCAGCACATCATGCTGCGCCCGGTAGGAGAGCTCACGGTCCAACTTCACCCGCTCCGTAACATTGCGCGCAATCACCAGCCGCGCCTTCTGGCCGACGTACATGATCTCGCGCTCGACCACATTCACCCACACCACCTGGCCGTCCTTGTGGCGGTGCCGCACCCGCGCTCCGTCGGTTGGCTCATCCAGCATGCTTTCGAACTCTTCGGTCTCCATATCCCCGGGCACCTCAAGGTCTGCCATCCGCATGGCCTTGAACTCCTCCAGGTTGTATCCATACTCCTTCACCGCCGCTTCGTTGGCTGTCAGCAAATGGCCCTTTCGGCCGTCGCAGATCCACATCGGATGGGGATGCGTGTCGTACAACACCCGGAAATCCTCATACAGATCGCGAAACGTCTCCGCCATCCGGGCCTTGTCCGCGGCGCTGTCCTCAAAGACCTTCAGGACCATCGATACCCCAACAAAGTACTTTGGGAAGTTCCAGAACTCGTCGAGCACCTTCGCCAGCCACGCCGGGCCGTGCGGCCATATATTAAGGAGATAAAATGCCGCCCACGCCGCAAACCCCAGCGTTCCCGCCCACCTCGACGCGCTGCGTCCGCCCGCAGACCTCGCATACAGCACCGCCGCGCACAGCAGCACCTCGACTACGACGGAGTCGTCCAGGTTCGTCGCCGGGGTCAGCAAAGCATACGACGTGAGCGCAACGCCATACACCACGCAAATCCCCAGGACCACTCGACGTACGACCGGCCACCGGTGCGGCAGCAACGCATAGCCAACAGACAACGACACAGCCTCGAGCAGCATAACGCCGGCCGCCAGCAGCAACCTCGGAATGGCAATGAAGTCCTGCGTGTCGACGATGATCATCGCAACCCCGCCGATCGCCAGACCACACAGCATGATCTTGCGCAGACTGTGGTCGGTGGCTACCGGCGCCATCAGGAAGGTCAGCAGGCCCAGCAGCAGGAAGTCGAAGCACACGGCATTCTGTACCCGCAAAACCGTGGCCGGCGCCCCCTGCACCGCCCAGACCACATAGCTGAGGAAGACGAAGATCCAACCCACAAACCAGAATCGGAAGTAGATCTGCGGACGCCGACGCTGCTCCATCCCAAAGAACAGGACCAGCAACATCAACAGTACGAGATCGACGATCGGACCCTGCATGGTGCTCTACCTCAACTCTGAAGCGTCTCGCTGCAACCGACGCGCGTTTTAGAGTTTGCTTATAGGTACTTTTCGGCATCCCGATTGTCAAAGACTCGAAGTGTGTCACAATCGGTCATATTTATGCACTGCCGCTTGCATTGAAGCCACTTTTTCCGAATTTGGAACGGGTTGCTGTCTGGCGCACAACCGTACGCATTCCCTCCTCGAAGCTGCGCCCAACCTCACTGCCGCTGACTCTTCCATCCTCCTCCGGGCAGATGCATCCTGCGATCGCGCAAAGCCTGTCCCACCAGCACTGCCCTGCCGGCAGAGCAAGCTCGCTGACATCCTCCTTAATAAGGAGGGGCCTCGTTCACTTCCTCATCTGTCCCGGGTCCCTGCAACTTGTTGAGCTTCCGCGTCACCCTGCTGTTCGGGGGTAGCGAGCCGCTCGGCCCACGCTCGGCCTGCCCACGACGATCGACCCGATCTGATGGCTCCAAAACGAGCGCCCGATCGACTCCAACGCCGAGTACCGAAAGGGATCCATTGTTGCCAAGGCCGACGCAGTGCTTACCAGCGTCCTGCATGTTCAATAACGGAATCTTACCTCAAGGACCCACCCCTGCGATTGGCCAAGGTTTCCACATTTCATCGAACCGGCGGGAGGCAGGCGTCCCCCGGCGAGCGTAGGGGGACGGTTCCGGCCGCTGCTCGGCGTTACTGGGCGCGCAGCACCATGACCGGGCAGGTCGCATGCTGCAGAACCTGTTGCGCAACGCTGCCGATCAGGACGTTGGCCACCGCATTGCGGCCGTGGGTTCCGATCACGATTAGATCGGCAGGCCAGTTCCGTGCGGCATCGACGACCTTGGTTGCGGCCTTGCCCTCCTCCAGAAACTGCAGGGGCGGGGGCGTAACCGCTCGGCGCGCCGCAAACGTGTTGAGCAGGGTCTTCGCATCGCGCCGCATCATGGCGAGCCACTCGTCCACCGGCATGCCGGAGTCTCCCGTGTAGGGCATCGCGGAGGTATCCACTACCGTGACAAAAGCCAGCTCGGCCCCGAGCTGGGCGGCGAGATCGGCTGCAACATCCGCAGCGTGGGCTGCAAAGGTGCTCTCATCGATTGCGACCAGGATCCTCTGGAATCTCATGATTTGCCTCTTCTGCATCCGCAAGCTGGCAAGACCATCGGCAGCTTCACGGTATCCCACCATACTAGAACCAGAGATGCTCGGGGCATCGTGAGGACGGACACGGGGCTGTGGAACCATTCCGGCGCAGGACGGCGGCAGGACCGGACCGGCGCCACAGGATCAAATCCCGCAAGGGCTGGGGAAATCGGGCGCCAGGGCTGCCTTTCGGCCTGTCATTCCGCGAGAATCCACGGGCGCAATGCAGCTCCGGTCCCTCGCTGCAAAAATCGCTGAATCGCCAATCTTTATGCACCTCCAAAGGCCCTCCCCCCGGGCTACTTTTAGCGCTCTCGAACAGCTATAATGGAGGTTGACCATGGCTGACGAAACCAACGAAAATCCGCTCTTCCCCGCCGACAATAATCCACCCTCCCCGCAAGACGCCAACTCCAATGACCCGCCGCTGGCTGGCGCTCCTGGAGCCCCTGGCGCGCCCGGTGCTCCGACAGGCCCTGGGGCCCTCTCCATGCTCTCGATCAACATCGAGGAGGAGATGCGGCGCAGCTATCTGGACTACTCGATGTCGGTCATTATTGGCCGCGCCCTGCCCGACGTGCGCGACGGCCTCAAGCCCGTCCACCGGCGCATTCTCTATGGCATGCAGGAGATGGGGCTTCAGTTCAATAAGAAGTACACCAAGTCCGCGCAGGTCGTCGGCCACGTCATGGGCAACTATCACCCGCACGGCGACTCCGCGATCTACGACACCATGGTCCGCCTCGCCCAGCCGTTCTCGCTGCGCTACCCGCTGATCGACGGCCAGGGCAACTTCGGCTCCGTTGACGGCGATCCGCCGGCCGCCATGCGCTACACCGAGTCGCGCCTGACCCGCATCGCCTCCGAGATGCTCGCCGACATCGACAACGACACCGTCGACTTCGTCCCCAACTACGACGAGTCCACCAGCGAGCCCTCGGTTCTTCCTGCGCGCATCCCCAACCTCATCGTTAATGGCGGGACGGGAATTGCTGTGGGTATGGCTACCAACATTCCGCCGCACAATCTCACAGAGACCCTCAACGCGACCATTGCGCTGCTGCAAAAGGAGAAGGGCGAGATCCGCTCCGACCTCGAACTCGTGCTCCAGCACGTCAAGGGTCCGGACTTCCCCACCGGCGGTTTTATCTATGGCCGCTCCAACATTGCGCAGACCTACAAGACGGGCCGCGGCCGCTTCATGATGCGTGCGAAGTGCGGGCTGGAGAATATTACCGGCGGACGCCAGGCCATCATCGTCACCGAGATTCCCTATCAGGTGAATAAGTCGAACCTGATCAAGCGCATCGCCGAGCTGGTCAACGAGAAAGTCATCGACGACATCTCCGACGTGCGCGACGAGAGCGACCGCGACGGCATGCGCATCGTGATTGAGCTGAAGCGCGGCGCGCAGCACGAGATCGTTCTCAACCAGCTCTACAAGAACACCTCCATGCAGGAGAGCTTCTCGATGATCTTCCTGGCCGTGCACAACGGCCAGCCCAAGGAGCTGCCGCTCGATCAGGCCATCCACGCCTTCATCGAGCACCGCATCGACGTCGTCCGCCGCCGCACTGCCTTCCTGCTCAACAAGGCCCGCGAGCGCGAACACGTTCTGCTCGGCTACCAGATCGCGCTGGATCATCTCGACACGGTCATCAAGATCATCCGCCAGTCGGCGTCCCGCGTGGCCGCCCGCGAAAACCTCTTCAGCTACTTCAGCAACCGCCGCATCAATCTCAACGGGACGGAGCTGGCGGGCGTCACGCTCGACCCGACCAAGTACAACATCGATCTGCTCGGCGGCAGCGTCAGCGCGCAGCTCGCCAACAACTCGGCCGGCACGCTCATCCTCAGCTACCGCCAGATCGACGCCATCCTGGAATTGCAGTTGTACAGATTGACGCAGCTGTCTATCGACGAGCTCCTCAACGAACTCCGCGCGATCCGCGACAACATCGCCGAGTACGAGAGCATCCTCGCCAGCGAGAAGAAGCTGCGCCGCGTCATCATCAAGGAACTGGAAGACATCCGCGATAAGTATGGCGATGCGCGGCGCACCACCATTCTCGATGAGAGCACCGAACTGACGCTCGAGGATCTCATTGCAGATGAGCAGGTCGCAGTCACTGTCTCCAACACTGGCTATCTCAAGCGCACGCCCATCAGCATCTACCGGCAGCAGAAGCGCGGCGGCACGGGCCGCCTGGGCATGAAGACGCGCGAGGAAGACTTCGTCGCGCAGCTCATCATTGATTCAACGCACGCATATCTGCTGTGCTTCACGAACTCCGGGCGCATCTACTGGCTCAAGGTCTACGAGATTCCCGACGTCGGTGCCGCCGGTAAGGGCAAGGCGATGGCCTCGCTGGTCGATCTCCAGCCGGGCGAAAAAGTTGTCACCATTCTCCCCGTCCGCGATCTCAACGAAGAGAGCAAGTACGTACTCTTCGCTACCCGCAACGGCACCGTGAAGAAGACCGCACTGAAGGACTTCTCGAACGTGATGGCGCGCGGCATCATCGCCATCGGCATCGACAAGGACGACGAGCTCATCACCGCCCGCATCACCGACGGCGAGCAGATTATCTTCCTCGCGACGCACGACGGCATGGCCATCCGCTTCAATGAGCAGGACCTTCGTCCGATGGGCCGCCCGGCCTTTGGCAACCGCGGGATTTCACTGCACAAGGGCGACTACGTCATCGGCGCGGCCGTCACGCCGTCACCTGAGGCGCGCAACAAGCAGCGCCTCGCGCGCGCCGCCGCTGCCGGCCTCACGGCGCAGGTGGAGGCGGTGCTCGACGAGGCTACGGACTCGGTCGCCGCGGCTCCGCTGGAGCTCGCCGAGCCGGGCGAACTCGCCGCCCCCGAGCTCTCACCCGCCGCCGTCGCCAAGTTGCAGAAGCTGGACGAGCAGCTCGGGCTGACCCCCTGCCTGATCCTGTCGGTCTCCGAGAACGGCTATGGCAAGCGCACGGATGTGGACGCGTATCGCCTTCAGACCCGCGGCGGCAAGGGCGTCATCAACATGCGCACCACGCCCAAGATCGGCAAGGTGAACAGCATCAACCTGGTCGACGACACGACCGAGATGATGGTGATCAGCCAGTTTGGCAAGATCATCCGGATCGACACCAAGTCCGTCCGCGCCGCCGGCCGAGCCACCATGGGCGTGAAGCTCCTGGACCTCGAAGCCGACGACAAGGTTGCGAGCGCCACCATCATCCCGCCCGAGGACCCGAAGATTCCCACCGAGAACGGGGCACTGCTGCAGTAAGTAAGTGCTTGTGCGGGTTACAGAGAAAGGTCGCCGCAAAGGCGACCTTTCTCTGGGCGCACTACACTAAAGTGGGCGCGGGACTATTGTTTTGGTACCGCAGTTAGTGGCAGATGGAGATATTTAATCGTCTTTCGCTGCCAGGTGTAGGTCATATCGAGATCTCCGTTTGGGGCCTGGATAATTGCCGGGTACGAGTACTGTCCTACCGTATTCTCCAGCGTCAAAAACATGCGGAAGTGTTCTCCATCCTTGCTTACCGCTAAGTTCAGCGGCGTGCGACCTACGGTTGTGTCGTTGTAGATCATTACAATTCGACCATCCTTCAGACGGACAGAATCTATTCCCGAATTATTGTTTGGCATATCCAGAAAATGAGCCTGCGTCCACGTGACACCGTTGTCGAACGAATCGGCCACGGCAATCTTCGAAGCCATGGTCCGGGACCTTGCATACATGCGGAGATGGCGGTGACCAAGCGAAATGATAGATGGCTGAATAATGCCGATATACTTTCGCGGGCCTTTGTCGGCCTTCCAGCCCGGCGCGTCCGGAGGAGGATCGACGGCCGGCGTCGTCGACGCGTCTACTTCGGGCGAGATGGTGATGGGTCCGATCTTGGCCCAGGATTTGCCGCCGTCCGTACTGCGCTCTACCCATGCTGCCCAGGTGTCATAGGCCTCGAATGAGGTTCCGCTTACGATCGTTCCGTCGCTCAACAGGAGCGGCTTCACTCGTATCGGGCCGAGCAATCCTGCCGGGAGCCGGTCTTCCTTCGACCAGGTGTTGCCCTCGTCGTCGCTGTACATGCGCGCTGCGGACCAGGTTCCGGGCGACGATCCAATTTTGAAGTAGAGCCACAATCTGCCGTCCCTGGTGTGGAAGAGCACAGGATTCCAGGAAGGGATTTTCGGCTCCCGCTCCAGCTCTACAGGCGCTGTCCATTTGCCTTGCACCCTTCGGGAGCCCCAGATGGCTACGTCGGGCGCTCCCTCCTTTGTGCCGCCGAACCATGCGGCCATCAGATCACCATTCTTCAGAGCAACGATGGTCGATGCATGGGATTCGGGGAACGGCGTTGAGCCGGGCTGAAAGATGAATTCGCCTTGCGGCAATGTCTGCGCATGGGTGATGGGAGAGAGGAGCAAAAGCGCGAGCGATATCCTGGAGAGAGTATTCAAGAAATTTCCTTTGCGGGCTAAGGTGGATTCGAGCAGGCAGGACGCGGGGGAAAGGTGCGCGGGTGAAGCGAAAGCGGCGTGCGAGACCATTGTCTCGCACGCCGCTCGTTGTTGGTGCAGGAGATTTAGAAGAGGATGTGGATGCCTCCCTGCAGCTGGCGATTCTGGTTCAGTTGCTTGGAAACATCGCCGAACGCGGATGACTTGGGGTTGGTGTTGGCCCCTTGGAACTGCGCCCGGTTGAAGGCGTTGAACGCGTCGACGCGTGCCTGGATGACGAAACGATGGGTGATCGTGAAGTCCTTCAACACCGAGAAGTCGAAGTCCTTGGTTGGATCAGAGCGGAGAAGATTGAGCGGGAAGGTGCGGTAGTTGTACCCGTTCGGTTGCACTTTGGAGTTGGTGTTGAAGTTCGTGATGTTGAAGGACGGCCCATGAGTGTTATGCGGGTTGTTGTTGAAGTCATGATAGTTCCCGGTGTAGATCACATTGCCCCAACCGAGCGGCGTGCCGGAGAGGTACTGGAAGATACCCGTGACGGAGAAGCCTCCAACAAACTCATCCAGCAGCCGGGATTTATTGAGGAACTGCCGCCCCTCGCCAAAGGGCAACATATAGATAGAGGTGACCGAGGCGTGGTCGGGAAAATCAGATCCGGTCTCACCGTACCAGAGCGGGCCGCCCGGGTTTAGCTGGGAGCCGGTTCCGAGTTGCCTGGAGTGCTCATAGTTGAAGTTGAACTGCAGGCCCTGACTCATGCGCTTGGTCACCTTGAGCATGATGGCGTTGAAGTTGGCAGCTGCTCCGGGGATCAACTGCTCGGTGACGCCGCTGTACTCGGGGTAGGCCGCCAGCAGACTCGCCACGCTGATCGTCTTGGCGCTATTGAGTCCTGTGGCAGGGCCGGGAATGATGCCGTGGAACGGATTCGGTGTAGCTGCTCCCAGCTCCTTGGTGAGTGCGGAATCAAGAAATGGTGAGCGGCTAAGGTACTGCAGCGGCAAGGCATTCACATTGTTGCTGTAGCTTTCGTGAACCTGGTTGACGCCGATGTAACCGATCTCGACCAGCCAGTTCTTGTGGAACTGCTTCTCGATGTCGAGGCTCCACTTCTCGGCATAGCTAACCTTGACGGGAGCATAGTAGGCTATGCTGCTGCCTAGGTTGGTATTGATGCCGAGTGAGGAGCCAAAGGGAAGCTCGATGGGGTTGCTCGCTGTGGGGAACGGATCGGAGATGGTGGTTGCCGGGGTCAAATAGTTATCGTTGGTTGCGATGAATCCCGTTGTCTGCGAATAGCCGTATTGCTGCCCATGGAGGTAATCGTTGAATGGATTATCGTAGATGCCGAATCCACCGCGGATGGCCAGGGTTCCATGGGAGAAGGATGGCGAGTAGGCGAAGCCGAGGCGCGGGCTGACATACGCCAGTGCGGTCGAATAGGCGCTGCGGTTTGACGACGTTGCGTACACGACGCCACCGGTAGCCGAGAATGCACTCGGAGCCAGGATTGGATTCGGGTTGGCTGCATACGCTGCCGCCGCCGCGGTGGTTACGGCGTTGGTCTCGCCTGGAATCCAGCCGGTGACCATGTTGTTGTGGCCTTCTACTACGGGAGTCTCATGCTCGAGCCGCAAGCCCATGCTGACGGTGAAGTTGGGCTTCACCTTCCAGTCGTCCTGCGCGAAGAAGCCGCTGTACCAGTTGTCGTATTGGAACCTTGTGCTGACCTGATAATCACTATTGCCTGCACCGCCATCTGCCAAGCCCAACTCGAATAGGGCGTATGATCCGCCGAAGTCCTGCGCGTTTGCGCTTGAGTTCTGGCTGACGAAATCGCCCGGATTGGAGGAGAAATTATAGGAGCCGTTGGCATCTCCCGGATTGAGGACTGTGTCTTTGTTGACGCGGATGTCTGGCCCGATCTTGATGGTGTGGTGTCCCCAGGTCTTATTCAGACTGCCAAAGTATTGAATGGTGTCGAAGGTTTCCAGGTTGCCAGGACTGCCGCCGAATTGCGGAATGCTGGCGTTGTCATTGAGGGACATCGGAGGGATGGAGAAAGACGTCGAGTTAGAGGAGATATATCCGGGGAAGCCGAAGGTGGATGGGTTCACGCCTTGGCCGTTCGGCGCACCCAGGGAGTACCAGCGGCTAAATCCGAGGCGATTCTCGAGATTGAGGGATGGGGTGAAGTTTTGGACATCATCCACTTGACCGCCCCAGAGAATGGTCTCCGAGTTCGATCCCGTGAGTGCGTCGTTGAAGTAGTTTTGCTGAGTGACCAGGTAGTCGCTGCGGTGAGCTTCGAAGAAGATCTTGTTAGAGTTCGAGATGTTCCAGTCGAGACGCCCCATGTGCGACTTGTAGTTGTTGACCGTGGGATCGTCGGCGAAGAAGTTATTTTCGCCGTCGGGCTGGGCCGAGGAGCCGGTGTAGTTGGGCATCGGAACCTCAGCGAAGTAGGCGGTTGCGATTGGGTTGACGGTAAGGCCAGCATTGGCGAGTACGTTGCCGGGAATGGGCTGGCGGTTGACCTGACCTGCGGTCAGGGTTGCACCGTAGGGATCGTAAAGTTGGTCGTTGGGGTCTACGGCGAGCATCGCGGAGAGGTCGCCTGCGCGCACCGCTGCGGTAGGAACACTGGTAATGACGGTGGATGGCTGCTTGCCGATATAACCCTCATACGCATAGAAGAAGAAGAGCCTGTTGCGTCCATTGAAGAGGCGCGGGATGAGGATGGGTCCGCCGATCGTGCCGCCGAACTGGTTGTAGTGGGTTGACGGGACGCTCTGGCCGGCCGGGGTGAAGTACGGCTTGGCAGCGAGGACGGATGCCTGATAGTACTCGGAGATGCTTCCGTGGAAGTGGTTGGTGCCCGCCTTGGTGGTGATGTTCACGGTGCCGCCGGAGGTGTCTCCGAGGGCGGCGTTGGCCTCGAACTCATCGACGCTCACAGCGTTGACGGCGTCGAGTTCCGGGCTGAAGCCCGCAGTGCGCTGGCTGCTCTCCATGTTCGGAACGCCGTTGAGCAGCAACTCGTTGGAAGATGAGTTACCGCCTCCTAGCGAGAAGTCGTCCGCAGTGGTGTTATCGAACGGACGGGTCTGGGAAGATGAATGCTTGCCCTTCGATACTGCACCGTATTCGAGGTGAGCGAAGCCCAGCGGCGAGCGGCCATTGCTGGGCAAATCTTCGACCTCCTGCGCGGTGAGGACTTGCCCGGTGGAGGCGTCCGCGGTGTCGACCAGCGGGGATTCGGCGGATACTGTGACGGTTTGTTGGGACGTGCCGATGTCAAGCTTCACATTTTCGGTTACCGTCTGCTCGGTTTCCAGTTGGATGCCAATGTGGAGGTAGGATTTGAAGCCCGGGGCAGTCACTTCCATCTTGTACGGGCCAGGCGCGAGAAACGGCACGGTATATTCACCTACGCCGTTGGAGGTGATGTTCGTCGTCGCTCCCGTATCGGTGTCCGTGATGACGATGCGAGCGTGGGGAATGACCGCCCCGGTTGAGTCCGTGACGCTTCCAGTCAACGTGCTGCGGGTTTCCTGGGCTGAGGCTGCGGTTGCAATCAGCAGGATTGCAACGGCGAGTGAATGAAGGAGTTTCATCGGTATTCCTCTTGGTTCTTTCCTAAAGCATCAATTTCAGGCGCTGGCCAACCTTGCAACCGATCACGCCGCGGTCAAAGGAGATATGAGAGTTGCACGGGATAGTTGCTGAACACAATCACGAAATGCCATGAAAAGGGATAGCGCTCTGTACAGGGGGACAAAGTCATCAGAGAGCATGAATCGCCGGAGCAGCGCACGCCTTCGTGAGAGGAAATTGGGGTTCCTTTTCATGGGCGAGAATGTATAGACCGTGACGAGCGGATGTCAAGGAAATTAGCAATTGAGAATGATTAAAGCTGATAAGTAGCAAGAAGTTTCATTTTTATAGCGAAACAGGGAAATGGCCGCATTCTGGATTTCGGCAGTCACCGGAATGTTCCTCCCTGCGGAACAATCTAGACCGGTCGCAGTATTCGGGCTGCGATCGCAGCGGCAGATTCGAGGACGGCCTGTCGTATCTGCTGTTCGCGCTCCGGCGTCATCCGGATCAGGGGGGTCGAGAGACTGAGCGCTGCAGTGACGCGCTCCCCATCCGGGCGGATGGCGGCACCAATGCAATAACCGCCAAGAGTGCTCTCTTCGCGGTCGCAACTGATGCCGGTGCTGCGGATATCCTCAAACTCGTCAAAGAGGGCGTTGCGGTCGACGATGGTCTTGTCGGTGCGGCGGGAGAGGCCGTAGATCTCAAGGATCTGGTCGGCTACGCGACGCTCCTGGAAGGCGGTGATCGCCTTGCCCATGGCGCTGCAGTGCGGGGGGAGAACACGTCCGATGCGATTGGCGATGCGGATCTCGTGAAACGTCTCGACGGAGTCGAGGACGTGGATGCGGTCCTCGTAAAGGTAGGCCAGGCTGGCGGTTTCATTGAAGCGGTTGGCGAGGTGCTCGATTTCGGGGCGCGCAAGTTCGCGAAGCGTGTTGGCACCGTCGACCAGCCAGCCGAAGAGCAGCTTGGGGGCTAGTTGGTAGGTGCCGTCGACGTGCTGGACGAGGTATTTGTGCTTCTCGAGGGTGAGGAGAACGCGGAAGACGGTGGACTCTGGAAGCTTGGTGCGCTTGCTGATCTGCTTGAGGCCCAGCTGAGACTTGCCGTCAAAGCAGTCCATGATTTCCAGACTCCGGCCGATCGAGCGAAGATAGTATTGCTCATCGGAAGACTGGTCTTTGCCTGAGTTGAGGGCCCACTTGGGAATCCTGCGGCGAACTTTGGCCTCTGTCTTCGGGGTAACGGATTCCTTCTTGGGCATTTGCGCGCTCTCTTCTTTTGGTCTGCCTGATTTTATCGCCGGGTCGTAAGTTCTGGCCATTTATTTTCAATTATGTTCGGATGGGACTAATAACGGAGGATCGGGAGGGTTTGATGGTGGAATATTCCGCAATGCGGTATCCGATCGTCCGACCCCTTTCACCAAGCCTGCTCGTAGATGGCTACCGCCTCGGATTGAGTCATCTCGCGCAGATTGTTTTTCATCAGCCGTGTAATGCTCAGCGCCGATTCGGCCATGGCTGCTAGCGGCTGCCGGGACGGGAGGACGTCTCGCAGGCGCAGCGTGAGTCGGGCATCGTGTAAGAGCTTGCGGAGGCGAACGAGACCGGCATGCGCGTCGTCCAATGCTGCGCCTGTTTCAGGGGTTCCGAGGGCGAGGGCGATGTCGCGATAGAGTTCCGGATTTGCCGGCAAATTGAAGGCCAGGACGTGTGGCAGAAGCAGGGCGTTGGCGTGGCCGTGGGGAACATCGAACCAGGCACCGAGCGGATACGAGAGCGCGTGGACGGCTGCGGTATTTACCGGACCCAGACAGAGGCCGCCGCAGAGACTGCCCATCGCGAGATCCTCACGGGCCTGCAGGTTGGAGGGATCTGAAACGGCCCGGACGAGGGCGCCGGAGATTCTGCGAATGCCCTCGAGCGCGTAGAGATTGATTAGGGGGTGGGCGTTGCGGTTGGCGTAGGCCTCGATGCAGTGAGAGAGCGCGTCGGCACCTGTTGCGGCCGTGACGAGAGGAGGAACGGAGAGCGTCAGCGCGGGGTCGATGAAGGCGGCATCGGGGACAAGGTGCGGGCTGATGACGGCCTTCTTCTGCTTTGCGTCGCGATCGAGAAGGATGGCGTTGGGAGAGACCTCGCTGCCGGTGCCCGAGGTGGTGGGAATGCACAGGAGAGGAAGGCTTCGGCCGGTGAGCAGACCGATTCCAAAGATATTGTCCAACGCTTGCGTGGAGTTGGTGAGAGCTGCGATGAGTTTGGCGAGATCGAGCGGGCTGCCGCCGCCGAGTCCTGCGATCGCGTCCGGCTGAAAGGCCTGAGCGGCGCGGAGAACCTGATGGAAGAGTGCGACGGTAGGCTCGGCGTGGACCGAGCTTTCGATCACTGCTGCGGACGTCGAGCGCGCGAGCATTTCAGCGTGGGCACGATTGGAAGGGGACGTAATGATGAAGACGCGCTGTGCGTTGCGCTGCTGCAGCCACTCAGTGCACTGGGCGAAGCACCCGCTGCCGAAGACGATCCGCGGTACTTGCTGCAGGTGAATGGGGCCGATCATCTTCGCGATCCGGAGGGGACTGATTGTTGGATCAGGCGGGCGAGAGCGAGCGACTCTTCCGCTGCCTTACGCATGCAGGCGATGTTGTTGGTGCAGAAGAGCAGATCTATGCCGAGGTCAAGCCACATGCCAAAGTCGCTCTGCGGGCAGGCCGTGGCGACGAGCTTTTTGTGTTGGCGGGCCGAGGCCATGATCTTGCGCGCAGCTTCTGCTACGACGGGATGCGAAGGTTGCCCGGGGTATCCAAAACTGGCTGCAAGATCAGCTGGCCCGATGAACAGGTCAATGTCGGGAATGCTGGCCAGTTCGTCGAGCCGGTCGAGGGCTTCGACGGTTTCAATCTGCGCCATCAGGCAGAGATCGGTGTTGAGTAGACGCTGCTCTGCTACGACACTTTCGACGATGCCGTAGTTGACGGCCCGCGAAACGCTGAAGACGCCGCGTGCCCCTTCTGGCGCGAAGCGGGCGTAGTGGCGCAGTTCATGCATCTGCTCGGGAGTGTTGACCATGGGGACGTCGATGATGTCAGGCCCACACTCGGCGGCTTTGAGGACACTCTCGCGGCGGGTGTCGGGGATGCGGATCATCGTGAGCATTCCGGTGCCGGCGGCCATGCGACAGAGATCCGCGGCCTGACCGAAGGTGATGGGCGCGTGCTCCATCTCAATCCAGATGGCCTGATAGCCGAGGTGGGCACAGATCTCGAGAAAGATGGGGTCATAGGAGTAGATGGCTGCGCCAAGCAGTGCGCGTCCACCATTGCGTTCAAGGGCCTTGTGCAAGCGATTCATTCAGAGTTCTCCGGCGGAAGCGTATTGGGGAGGAGACGGTTGCGTGGCTGCAAGCCAGTCCCAGAGGGTGAGGGGAGTCGTTGAGGACGGTGCGGCTTTGAAGAGGGGTATGGCGACGGTGCCCACTGCAAGAAGGAGCAAATTGCCGACGGCCCCAATGGTGTATTCGTGCCAAGGGTAGTTCCAACGATGCAGGTCGAGCGTGGCTCCGTGATTCATGGTGAGCAGGGCCCATGCGGTGAACAGGAGATTGGCGGCAATGCCTGAAATGGCGGCTCCACGGTTGGCTCGGCGGAGGAGGAAGGCGAAAAGAAAGAGCCCCGCCAGGCCACCTGCAACTACGGCCGTTACGGTGTAGTAGAGTGCCAACGCGCTGCCGCGGGTGTGGGCCAGACGCAGGGCAACGGCCATGGCGAGGGCTCCGCAGATTGCGATGGAGATCTTGCCTACGCGCAAGAGCTCCGCGTCGGGGCGGCGGGGGAAGATGGTCTCGTAGTAGTCGTTGACGAGGATCACGGCGAGACAGTTGAGGTCGGAGGCGAGCATGGACATGGCGGCTCCCAGGAGCGCGGCGAGAAAAAGGCCGGCGACGCCAAGGGGCATCTCTGTGACCATGAAGTGAGGAAAGACCTGATCGGGTCGGGTGATGGTCGCGGGGAGAGCTTGCGCTGTCAGTTTGTAGAAGGCCCAGAGGAGAGAGCCGATGAACATGAAGGCTGTCCACGCGGGCAGACAGAGCGAGGCTCCCAGAAGAGCGCCGCGCATCGCCTGGCGATCGGTACGCGCGGCCAGATAGCGCTGCACTACGGTCTGGTCGGTGGTGTACTTCTGGAGATAGAAGAAGAGTCCATAGATTGCAAGCGTCCAGAATGTCGGGAGAGCGAGGTTGAAGTGCATGCTGCCGAGACTGGTCTTATGGTTGGCTGCGATGAGGTGAAGCATTGCGCCCGGATGAACTTTGGGGGAGAAGAGCAAAAGGGCCATCGTTACGATCACGCCGACCCAGAGCACAAAACCTTGTAGGACGTCGGTCCAGATGACAGCTTCGAGACCTCCGAGGAGCGTGTAGAAGACCGTGATGCTGCCGAGAACCAGGATGATGGAGCCGATGGGCCAGCCCGTGATGGCACTTACCGAGAGCGCCAATAGATAGAAGACGAATCCCATTTTCGCGAAGTGGCCCGTGGCGAAGGCGAAGGATGCGTACAGACGAACGGTGGTGCCGAAGCGCTTGCCGAAGTACTCGTAGACGCTCATGGAGACGGCGTGGCGAAAGAAGGGAACAATGACCGGGCCGATGGCGGCGATGACTACGAGAAAGAAGATGCCCGGAACCAGCAGGGTCCAGTTTCCAGCGTAGGCTGCGCCGGGATAGGCGATGAAGGTGACGCTGGTGATGATCGTCGCAAGCAGCGACATGCCGGTGGCCCAGCCAGGAATCGAGCGGTCCGCGACGAAGTAGCGCTGCGTGGTCCGCTGCCGACCCGCGGTGCGCAGAGCGATTGCGACCAGCGCGAGCAGGTAGACCGCGATCACGACGATGTCGAGAGGATGCACCTAGCGAACTCCTGATCGGCGTGAGTGGGTGAGACTTGCTGCAGCGAGTTTGCCCTTGGCCATGCGTGCGGCCAGACGCATGGCAGCCAGCATGTTGCGGGCGTCGGCCCGGTTGCTTCCTGCGATGTCGAAGGCAGTGCCGTGGTCAACCGACGTGCGGATGACGGGGATGCCGATGGAGACGTTGACCGTGCGCTCGAAGTCGATCAACTTCATGGGGATGTGCCCCTGATCGTGGTACATCGCAACGATGAGGTCAAACTCGCCGCGAAGGCCGCGGAGGAAGACGCTGTCACCGGGCCACGGGCCGGAGCAGTCGATGCCGCGACTCTTCGCTTCAGCAATTGCAGGAGTGATGACTTCAGAGTCCTCATGGCCGAAGAGGTTGTGTTCGCCCGCATGAGGATTCAAGCCACAGACTGCGATGCGTGGCGCGCGGTTTAGCATCAGGCGCATGGCCGCGTCGCCGAGTTCGATGGTGCGAACGATGCGTTGCTTCTGTAGTTTGCAGGCCTGCTCCAGTGCAATGTGAGTGGAGACGTGGACCGTGGCGAGCTTCTCGCTGACCAGCAACATGCGCGACTCAGTGGCGCCGGAGAGTTCCGCGATGTATTCGGTGTGGCCGGTGAAGGCCATGCCGGAGAGGACTACGGCTTCCTTGTTGAGCGGGGCGGTGACCATGGCGTCCGCCGCGCCTGACATGCACATTTGGGTGGCGCGGCGAACATAGTCAACCGCGGCGAGGCCATACTCGGCAGCCAGTGTGCCGAAGCGGATGGGAGCGTCGCCGAGAGTGTGGCGCTCGATGAGGTCGCAGGGCAGGGAGTCGAGTTGGATGCCGGTGGTCTGGGCTGCCGCGGCTAAGGCGCTGCGGTCGCCGATAAGCAGCCACCGGGCCGAGACGCGGTCGTCGTCCGTCGCAGAAGCAAGGGCCTTGAGGGCGATCTCCGCGCCTACGCCTGCAGGGTCTCCGATGGTGATGGCAATGCGCGGCGGATGGGTCATATCCCACCTCGGGTGCAGAAGTCGGCGGCGGCTATGAGTGAGCCTTCATCGCCGAATCCGCCGGACTTGGTGACGACATGGCATCGGTCTGCGAGGCCGCCAGCGATGCGCCCCCAGGGAATCCCCGGAGCCAGTTCGCCGCCGAGCAGGACGGAGTCGCAGTCGAGCGCGTCGAGGACGAATCCTGCCGTATCGCCACCGGTGAGAATGAGTGATTCAGGACGCGTATGCAGAAATGCCTCTCTCACTTCCTGCGCAGAGGTTGTGGCCCAGTTCATCTCGAGGAGGGGGACATCGCGCTGAGCATGAAGACTCTGTAACTGCAGACGCGTTACTGGGTGAGTCGTTCCGCAGATCAGCAGAGAGGTGCCGCGCGGAGGCTTCGGTACCGTGGAATGGGGGCGCGGAGGAGGGAGCAGTTCCGAGGCGAGTGCGGAGGCGAGGCCTCCAGAGCCCGACCAGAGAATGCGAAGGGAGAGCCGCGACGCAGCCTGAACGAGCGCGCGAAGATCCTGGTCGTTGCCGCCGTCGCAGAGCCAGAGGTTCTGGCCTCGGGCTTGAGCGTCCAGCATTGCAGCCTGAAGATGCGCAGCGGATCCGGTTGGAATGCTGACGATGCGGGTTTGGACCTCGTCAGGGAATAGCGAGGCGAGGTGACTCGAAGTATCCTGGCCGGCGATATCACGCACGTGCAGGATGCCGTGGCGCGCGACACGACCGAGCGCAGGAAAGGCTGGAGCACAGAGGATGATGTCGGGTTGAACGACTGCTGCGGCTGCGAGAATGCTGGCGGCGATCGGACCGCGGCCTGCAGAATCAATCTTCTGGAAGAACGTTGAGCGGCGAAGATAATCCGGGGGCAAAGCGCGGAGTCGCTGCTGGAGTGCCGTGCTGGCGGCTTCGGCAGAGGCGTTGCGCATGCCCGTGGAGAAGGCCCACACGGACTCGCCGGGATGGTCACCGCGCAGCAGAAGTCTGGCCCCATGGCCTTGGTGAGCAAACTGCGCTGCGCTATCGCACGCTCCGGTGAGATCGTCGGCCGCAAGGACAACGAGAGGCGCAGTGCCCGGGGCACTTTGATCGGAGACAGCCGCGGCTTGGAGGGGGTGGAGAAGCATGTTCGCCGAATAGTACTGCAATTGATTGCCGAAAGTATACCTTTAGTTTCATTACGGTCGATTATTTCGTCGGTTGCTTATCTTCGTGCATCGGCAAGCGCCTGTTGCACCCATGCTGAATAGACGAACTGGTCTTTCTGCGACTCCCACTCTGGCAACGGAAGGACGTCCAACTGGTCCGGGGTCAGCAATGGGACATCGGCCGCCAGGGCTGGGATACCGGCGTCGCGATCGGGCCTCATGGAACTCCGGTTGAGGTGTAGGCCTACCTGCGCGGCCCAGGTTCCGATGTCGACGGTGGGTCGGGCGGAGAGCGTCTTCCCGTGCCAGTTGGCGAAGTGCAGTTGATGGTCGAGCCATTCCGCGGCGGGCTTCATGATCCAGTTAGGGCGGTGGCTGACGCCCGGCAGGAAGATCGTCTCGAAGGCGTTGGTGGAGGAGCCGCGGGCGGCGATAGCGCGCTGACGGAGGTCGGTGAAGAACTCAGGGCCGTGGTGGGGAATGTCGACGACGGTGTCGTTAGAGCCATTCATGATCAGGGTCGGGCCACTGCGGGCGCGAAGCGCAAAGATCATGGCACCGCGATCGCCGAGGAAAGCAAGCGCGTGATAGGGGCCGGACTGGCACATCACATCATGGCTGGAATCCCAGTAGCCGCCGGGGCCGTCAAGGTCCCCGCCGCCGGTGAGGAGCAGGGCTGGGATGCGTGGATCGGCGGCGCCATCGATAGCGGCGACGAACGAGCCCATCGAGAAGCCGAGGACGGCGATGCGGTGCGGTGCGACGTCGTGGCGCTGCAGGAGATAAGAGACGGCCTGCATGGCATCGGTGAGCATGAGGCCACCCATGCGCGCGGGCATGGTGGGAACATCGATCTCGCGATCGTGCTCGCTGGTGCCATCCTTGTGATCGTCGTTGCGCTCTCCCTCGCCAACGGGGTCGTAGGAGAGGACGACGGCACCCGCACGTGCGTATAAGATGCCGGTGTACCAGGTGTACCAAGTGCTCTTATCCGCTCCGTGGCCGTCGATCATGACGATGGCGGGGAGGCGCCCGGAGGAGTGGGCCGGCCGGAAGATGTCGGCTGGGACGCGCATGCCGTACTCGGTGGCGTAGGTGACCTTCTCGACCACTACGTCCGGTGTCGGAGAGAAGCTGCCATAGGTTTTTACGTCGAGATGGGGGAGCGGATTCGGGATAAAGAGAGCTGCGCGAATCTTTGCTCGGAGTTGCTCTGCGTGCTTATGTCTGAGTTCCGCAGAGGCGGGAGAGGCAAGCAAGGCCATGAACAGCAGCAGGATTTCTGCGGAGGCAAGAATGCGGCGGTGTTGGATTCTCGGCGATGTCATGGGGTACTCCGTTTGCGCGTTCGAGAGAGCTCCGACGTTTGAAGATTCGTTTACGCAACCGATGCTGCATGAAGGCAGGTGGACAATGCGGCCGACGATCAGTGGTGCGGATTCATGCTAGACGATGGAAGGGCGCGCTTAGTCTCTCCAAGAGAAATCGTAGTTGCCCGAGCCGAGGAGAACCCACTGATTGCCCTCTTCCTGTTTCGAGCGCAGGGCGCCGCGCACCTTGCTGGCGGCGATTGATCCTTCCCTGCCACCGACGCCGACCTTGACCCAGGCCTGCGTGTTTGGCGGAATGGCGACTCGTAATTGCACCGCGTGCGGCGACGCGGCGAGGCGTTTCCAGTGGCATTCGATTGGGCCCAGCACGGAGTTGTAGGTGACATCGCCACGCGGAACGCCGGGTAGCATTTCGGGGGCAATGCGCAGCATGTCGTCCGGGGCTCGAGCAAAGTCGATGTCAAGACCTCCTAGTCCCTGGTAAAACCAATCGTCGGCATCGCCGAGCATGAAATGATCCTGCGAGGAGTGAGGGTTGGCATCCCAGGCTTCGGTGAGCGATGTCGCTCCGGCGGCTAACTGGGAGCCGTAGCTGGGCGGATCGGTACGCTGCAGCATCGCCAGCAGGACATCGCCGCGACCGTTCTGGATCAGGGTGCGGACGGTGTAAGCAAAGCCTACTTCGCCGGAGGTCACGTGATCCTGATGCGCATGGATGTCCGAAACGAGCGTATTGAGAACGTGCGCCTGCAAATTCTCCGGCACCATGCCGAGGGCTAGTGGCATGGCCTGCGCAGTCTGGCTGCCGCGGTCGTACCACCGTTTCTGCGGGTCCCAGAATGTGGAGTTGAAGGCGGTCTTCACGTACTCCGCTTCTGCCGTGTAACGCGTGACGTCGTCGGCGAATCCGAGGACCTTTGCGGTGTTGCGCATCGCCAGCAGGTCTTGATAGTAGGTTGCTGTGGCGGTCACACCTGACGTGGTCAACTTCGAAAGCCCCGGACTCCCAGGGCCGATGTCGTACCAATCGCCCAGACCGTAGGCAACGATTCCCTTGGTTGCGCGGGTGTGCAGATAGTCGACGTAACGCTGCATGACGGGCCATGCACGCCGCAGCGCTTGCTTGTCGCCGTAGCGTTGATAGAGCGCCCACGGGCCGAGCGTGGCGGCTGATCCCCACTCTGGCGAGTCATTGAAGTAGTTGTAATTGCCCTTGAAGGAGGTGTATTGTGGCGCGATGGTGGGCACCACTCCATCCGGTTTCTGCGCGTCGGCAATGTCCCGGGCCTCTGCCGCGTAGACTCCGCGCACATCGGCATTCCACATTAGTGGGCCGGCCATCAATTGCGTCTCTTCGAGCCAGCCGAGCTTCTCGCGATGCGGACAGTCGGTGAAGATGCTGACCGTGTTGTTCTCGATCGCGCGCACAATCAGAGTGTGAATCCGGTCGAGCATTTCATTGGAGCTGGTGAACGATCCTGTGTCCGGTCGAGAGGAGTGTAGCGCCTCACCGATGATCCCGTGCACTCTTGATAGATTCGTCCGGCCTGGCGCGGGGGATAATTCTACTTGCACATATCGGAACCCGTAGTAGGCAAATAGCGGGTGCCAGGTCTCGGCGGCTTTGGTTCCCCGCAACGTGTAGGTGAATGCGTTGAGCCCCCGCTTGCCACCGGAACTACGCTGGCTGACGGTGCCGTCACTATTGAGCAGCTCTCCGCAGATCATCTTCACGATTGCGCCGGGCTGGCCATCGACCGTTACCTTTGGCCACCCGGCAAAGTTCTGTCCGAAGTCATAGACGACTACGCCGGGGCGGATAGTGGTCTGGTGGATTGGTTTGTAGAGGTGCATCACCTTTACGGACGGCGCGAGTTCTGGAGACAATGCCCCTCCGGGACCGTCGACGGCGATGGCATGCTTCCACCCATTGTCCGCAAACAGCGGCGTGGCCCAGCCCGCAGGCTCGTCGCGAGCATCGAAGTCCTCGCCACCATACGTGGAAGAAAAGGTGACGGGGCCCGATGCGGTTAGCCACGACGCATCCGTGCCGAGCATTTGGACCGAACCATCGGTGAACTCGATGCGCAACGACGCTAGACATTTGGGTACGCCGAAGGAGCCTGTGAACTTGGTGAAGCGGCCATCCGAACGCTGCACGTTATACATGCCGTTGCCGAGCAGAATGCCGATAGCGTTAGGGCCACGGTGCAGAAGAGATGTTATGTCATAGGTGTCAAAGAAGACGGTTTTGCTGAAGTCGCTCCAGCCGGGCGCAAGCACGTCCGCGTTCGCGGCACGGCCATTGATGCGGACCTGGTCTTGTCCCAGGCCGGTAACTTCCAGCAGTGCGCGACGGACCGTCTTTGGCACCACGAAGTTGCGGCGGAAGATTGGCAGGGGATGGTCTGCGCCGTCGCGCTC
>VFSW01002608.1_pt1 | contig 27271 bp, 27 predicted proteins | sample 5358111 | NCBI WGS metagenome assembly VFSW01 (sample SAMN11554181, study PRJNA540505) | mine drainage metagenome | isolation source: sediment from site ElyBrook_90M | place: USA: Ely Copper Mine, Vershire, VT | collected 2017 | reverse complement strand
GGCCTGCGATACCCTGCGTGATGTCCGTGAAGCCATGGGCCTGGTGTATTCATGAACCAGGAAGTGGTGGCCTTCGAGTATCCGGAGGCCAGGGTCAAGGGAGCATTTTTCTCGGCCTGGCCCAAAGATCTCTATATCCCTCCCGAAGCCCTGGAAATTTTTCTCGAACAGTTTGAAGGGCCTTTGGATTTGTCGTCCTCTCCGATACTCAAAACACTGGAAGAACGTGGATGGATCGAAGCCGTGGGCCAACGGGAAACACCGGGGCGCCCCACGCTGTTTGGTACGACCCGAAATTTTCTGGATCATCTCGGACTGCGCACCTTGCGCGATTTGCCTGCACTGGATGGACACACAGAAGGAAATGAAAATGGAACCCCAGCGCTTACATAAGGTATTGGCCCAGTCCGGAGTCGGTTCGCGGCGGGAAATGGAAACTTTGATCGAAGCAGGAGAGGTTCGGGTGAATGGGGCAGTGGCCCAGGTGGGGTCGCAGGTGAGCCCTGGGGATCGGGTCACCGTACGGGGACGGCCGGTACGGCTAAAGTTTGCCGAAGCGCAGGTTCGAATCCTGCTTTACCACAAGCCTGAGGGTGAAATCGTCAGTCGTGATGATCCCGATGGGAGAGCTACGGTGTTTGCCACCTTGCCCAAACTCAAAGGGGAAAAATGGGTCAGCGTGGGACGACTGGACTATAACACCAGTGGACTTCTGATTTTTACCACCAGCGGCGCTTTGGCGCATCGCCTGACCCACCCCAGTTTTGAAATTGAACGGGAATATGCTGTGCGTGTCGTGGGTGAATTGAACGACCTGCAAATGCAGCAGTCCTGTCATGAAATCTTGTTGGAGGATGGTCCGGCTCGTTTTGAAGCCATTCGGGATCAGGGGGGAGAAGGGACCAATCACTGGTATCAGGTGGTATTGAAGGAAGGAAGAAACCGTGAAGTACGGCGGATGTTTGCCGCATTGGGGTGTATGGTGGGGCGTTTGATGCGCGTTCGTTTTGGACTCATTGGATTACCCCCCCGCCTCAAGCGGGGCCATTTCGAAGAATTGGATGCGCGCGCCGTGCAACGGGTTCTGGACTGGGCAGGGATGACCCCGGTCATTCAGGAAGAAAAGAGGGCACCGGGGCAACCCAACTTGCGTCCTAAGACCCCAAGGCCGCGTACGGGAGTGCAAAGACAAACCGGTTCCCCGCGGAAAGATCGAGCCAGATAAAAGGCAAGTGCGGAAAAGCGGCTTCCAGTGCATCGGCCTGATGGCCCACTTCCACCACCAGCCAGCCCTCTGGGCTGAGATGGCGGTGGGCCGTTGTGAGGATTCTCCGTACATGATCCAGTCCGTCGATACCGCTGGCCAGAGCGGCGATGGGTTCTTGGCGGTACTCGGCAGGAAGGTTTTCCATGGCGGCCTGATCGACGTAGGGCGGGTTGGAAATGATCAAATCGTAGATACCTTCCTCCAGCGGTTCGAGCAGGTCTCCCTCAAACAGATGGATCTGCGCTGAAAGTCCGTATTCGGCACAGTTGAGACGAGCCACCGCCAGGGCATCCGGGGAAATATCGGCAGCATCCACACGGGCCTCGGGGCAGTGGAGCGCCAGCAGGATGGCCAGAGAGCCCCCTCCTGTACAGACGTCTGCCACCCGTTGCAGGGTATGAAAGTCCTCGATCAGGAAAACCAAGGCATCTTCCAGCGCCTCTGCGATGAAAGAACGGGGAATCAGGGTACGCTCGTCGCAGTAAAAGCGGTGCGGACCGAGCCAGGCTTCGTGGGTCAGGTAGGGCACGGGAATGCGTTCTTCGATGCGCCGTTGGAGAAGGCCCAGAAATTCTTCTCGTTCGTGGGGCAGGATGTGCGCATCGAGCCAAAGGGTGGGGTCCTGATCCCGGGGAAGGGAAAGGCTGAACAGGAGCAGGTGCCTTGCTTCTTCCTGAGGGGTGGGATAACCATGCCCAAAAAACACACCGCTGCGCTGCAGGATCGTGACACCCCAACGCCATAGATCGCGCAGGGTGTTCAGGGGAAGAATTTCATGGGAATTGGGAAAGGGTTTCATGGGGTCAGCAGATTCAGGAGCAAGCGTTGGTAGATGGCAGACAGACGGGCCGGATCGGTGCTGGCAATGCATTCATTACGTTGGTGAATGGTACTGTTGCAAGGCCCCAGTTCAACCACCTGGGAACCCAGCGTGACCAGAAAGCGACCATCCGAGGTTCCGCCACTGGTGGACAGTGTGGGGTGTAATCCCGTGACGTGCCGTACCGCTTCTTGGACTGCGGCAACCAGAGTGCCTTGCGGTGTCAGGAAGGGCTGAGCGCCCAGTGACCATTGCAGGTCGAACTCCAGACCATGCCGTTGCAGGATTTGCTGTGTCCGTTCCTGCAGGGAATCTGCTGAACTGGCGGTGGAAAAACGAAAATTGAACCAGGCGGTCAATTCACCGGGGATGACATTTCCAGCACCGGTTCCGCTCTGCAGATTGGATATTTGAAACGTTGTGGCAGGAAAATCTTTACTGGCCTGATCCCATACCGTGCTGGCCAGTTCGGCCAGGGCAGGGGCGGCCAGGTGGATGGGATTACGGGCCAGATGGGGATAAGCCACGTGACCTTGTGTGCCACGTACTGTCAGTACGCCGGACAGGGATCCGCGGCGTCCGTTTTTGATGGTATCGCCCAGTTGATCTACGGAAGTGGGTTCCCCCACCAGACAATAGTCAGGAATTTGCCCTGTTTCCTCGAGCCATTCCACCACACGTACGGTGCCATCCAGAGCGGGTCCTTCTTCGTCCGATGTGAGGAGCAGTGCGATGGAACCTGGCAGGTCCGGGTGAGTACTCAAAATGCTTTCGATGGCGGTTACAAAGGCTGCCAGGGAGGTCTTCATGTCAGCCGCGCCGCGTCCGTACAGAAATCCATCTCGTATCGTCGGCAGGAAGGGGAGAGAATGCCAGCCGGATTCGGGGCCTGGGGGGACCACGTCTGTATGTCCTGCCAGAACCACCAGTGGGGACCCGGTTCCCCGTCGCAGCCACAGATTGCTGACCTCGCCCCGGTCCAGAGGGGTGGCCTTGAAATCCAGAGGGGCCAAGCGGCGGGCAATGAGTTCCTGACATCCGCCATCTTCGGGGGTCACTGAAGCATGGCGGATCAATTCCGCGGTGAGTTCCAGAGTGGGGTCGGTCATTCAGGCGCCCCGCAACAATTCATTGATGCTGGTTTTGGAACGAGTCTTGGCGTCCACTTTCTTGACGATGACCGCACAGTACAAACTGTAACTACCATCGGTGGAGGGAAGGTTGCCAGACACCACCACGGAGCCGGCCGGAACCTGTCCGTAGGTGACGATGCCGGTTTCGCGATCAAAGATTTTTGTGCTTTGGCCGATATAGACGCCCATGGAGATGACCGAGCCTTCACCCACGATGACCCCTTCCACGATTTCAGAGCGAGCGCCGATGAAGCAATGATCTTCGATGATGGTGGGATTGGCTTGGACCGGTTCCAGAACGCCGCCGATGCCAACCCCTCCGGACAGGTGAACATGTTTGCCGATTTGGGCGCATGAACCCACGGTTGCCCAGGTATCAACCATGGCGGATTCGTCTACATAGGCACCGATATTGACGTAGGAAGGCATGAGCACCACATTGCGGGCGATGAAACTGCCGCGCCGAACCAGAGCGGGTGGGGCCACTCGAAAACCGCCCAGAGAGAAGGCCGCATCATCGTAGTGCGCAAACTTGCTGTCCACCTTGTCCCAATATTGGGTGAACCCTCCATCCATACGGTGGTTGGCCTGAAGACGGAAAGACAGAAGCACGGCTTTTTTAATCCACTGGTGGGTGACCCAACTTCCGTCTTTTTTTTCGGCGACCCGCAGAAGACCCTGATCCAGAGCCGTGATGACTCGTTCAATGGTTTCGTGCAGTTCGTCGGGGGGGGCGCTGGGACTCCAGTGCTCCCGTTGTTCAAAGGCATGTTCGATCAAGGTTTGTGCGTCAGACCACATGGGGTAAATTCTCCTCAGGAGGGGTAATGGGCAAGAAAGTCGAGCAGACGTTCAATCGCTTCCCCGGTTTCTTCGAGGGATCCCACCAGGGCAATACGCACCTGTCCGGTTCCGGGGTTGAAGCCGTGGGCAGTTCGTGCCAGATAACTGCCGGGCAGGACTGCAACGTTACGTTTCAAATAGAGGGCGCGTGCAAAGTCCGTATCTGAACCAGGGACCTGAACCCAGTAGTAGAAACCGGCCTGTGGTCGTACCAAAGGGAGGTGAGGGTGAACACAGTCGTAGAACCGGGTCATCTTTGCCTGGTAAAGCCGGCGGTTTTCCTGAACATGGGTCTCGTCCCGCCAGGCCGCCACGCTGGCCGCTTGTACCGCCGGGTTCATGGCGCTGCCATGATAGGTACGATAGAGCGCAAACCGCCTGAGCAAATGCCGATCTCCTGCCACGAAGGCCGAGCGTAATCCCGGAACATTGGAGCGTTTGGACAGGCTGCCCATGACGAGGAGGCGCGGATAACCCGAACGACCGAGACGCTGGGCAGCTTCCAGTCCACCCAGCGGAGGTGCACTGTCCAGAGGGTAGATTTCCGAATAGCATTCATCGCTCACGAGGGTGAACCCATACCGGTCAGAGAGGGCGAACAGCCGGGTCCACTCCTCCATGCTCAGGACTCCTCCGGTGGGGTTACCAGGAGAACAGATAAAGACCAGACGGGTATGGGTCCAGACGGATTCGGGAACCTGGCTGTAATCGATGCGGTACCCTTGAGCGGGGTCGGCATTGACAAAGTAGGGACGTCCTCCCGCCAGCAATGTGGCTCCTTCGTAGATTTGGTAAAAAGGGTTGGGACAGACCACCCTTTCTTCAGCCCCCGGGTCGAGCAGGGTTTGGGTAAGGGAAAACAGGGCTTCACGACTGCCCAATGTGGGCAGTATTTCCGTATCCGGATCCAGGGGGGGGAGGTGAAAACGATGTTCCAGCCAGCCTGCCAGGGTTTCGCGCAACACTTGGGAACCCAGGGTCTGCGGGTAGCGGGCCAGTTCGTCCAGATGCGCACACAGCGCCTCCTGAATGAAACGTGGAGTGGGATGACGGGGTTCTCCGATGGACAGTGCGATGGGGGTATGATCGGGGCAGGGAGACTGCGCTCCGATCAGGCTTCGCCAGCGTTCAAAAGGATAGGGCTGAAGGGCGTCGAGACGGGGATTCATGCCAGAGGAGGGGCCCAGGGAGTCGCGCCTGCAAAGTGCACCGGCGGCAAAGAGCAACGGGGCTGCCATCCTTCCTGACGGTGTTCGCTCAGTACGTGGGTAAAGATGCCGCCGCGCACGTTCCAGCGACTCAAGAGACGCAGGAAACGGGGTTGTGTCGCTGCGACCAGGTCATCGAGAATGCGTTGCGTCACGGCTTCATGAAAGGCCCCTTCATTTCGGAAAGACCACAGATACAGTTTGAGGCTCTTTAATTCGACATTGGTCTGATCCGGGACATAGTCGAGACTCAACCAGGCAAAATCGGGTTGCCCGGTCTTGGGACACAGACAGGTGAATTCGGGCAGTTCCATATGAATCAGGTAATCCCGTTCCGGACTTGGATTCGGGAAGGTTTCCAGAGTACGACTGGGTTGTGCGGGCATTGGGGAGATCCTGTCTGATGGAGTAGAATCTTCTTATTCTAACTTCTTTGTGGACAGCAGCGCATTTAGTGCATCTCAAACACATTAAACTGGCGGGTTTCAAATCCTTTGCCGATGCGGTTCATATCCCGATTCCCGGGCAACGGGGTGTCCCGTTACACCATCAACGAGACCACGGTGCGTCGGCGTGATGCCCCTCTGGATGATACGAATACCGAGCGTTTTGCGCGCATGGTGCAGAGGATGTCCGAGCATACCCAGTTTCTCTTTAACACCCACAACAAGGTAGCAATGGAAATGGCACAACAGTTGATTGGTATTACTATGGCAGAATCCGGGGTATCGCGTATGGTGGCAGTGGATGTGGAAGAAGCCCTGCGTTTGACGGAACAAGTGATCCTTTGAGGAAGGCATGATGAGTGAATTGCGGATAATGGCTGGGGTATCGGCTTTGGCCTTGGTAGTGGGAGTGGTATTGTGGGGACGCTGGCAGGAGCAACGCCAGCAGCGGTTGACCCGGGACTTGATTCCGACTTCGGTTCATGATCCTTTGCTGGATGAGGTATCCGAAATTGCCGTTCGCGAGGAACCAAAATTGGGCGAAATCCCTGTTTCCACGGATCAGGGTTCCACGAGCCTTGCCCAGGCTCCCGATCTTCGTTTTGAATACGACGTGGTATTGCGGGGGCATTTCACCGGGAATGACCTGCGCCAAGCCATTCATCGATCCCGCTTGATGACCCAGGGATTGCGTTGGGTAGGACAGCATCAGGGACAATGGATGGACGTGACAACTCAGGGGGGCGTGAATTTTGAGCAGTGTCATGGGCTGTTGCCTCTGGTTAGTCGGGCAGGACGGATCAGTGAGGCAAGACTCACGCTCTTTGCAGATGAAATGCGTGCCCTCGCCAGTCATCTGGGGGCAACCATCGAGCCTGGAGAAGTGGGCCAGGCGGCGGAACGTGCCCAACAACTGGATCGATTCTGTGAACAGGTAGATATCATCGTGGGAATCAATGTCCGCTTTTCTCCCATCAAAAGTCCTCTGGGGTCACGGCTCCTGAAATATTTGACGCAGGAAGGAATAAGTTTGGGTGAGGATGGGGGATGCCATGCCCGTACGGCGGATGGACAGGATCGCTTCACCTTGATTCGTCAGGATGGTGCCCCTTTCCTACCCGTGAATCTGGATCATGAACCCATCAGCGCCGTGACCCTGTTATTGGAAGTGGTGCGTGTACCGGATCCTGTGACGATTTTCAAAGAGATGTTTGCGGTGGCTGAACGGCTTGCCCTGGTGCTGGAAGGAGAGGTGGTGGATGATCAGGGAGAACGTCTGGGGGTGCGTCAATGCACCACCATCGAGAAGCAACTGGCTCAGGTGATGGGGACTTTGGAAACTCAGGGGATTCCCTGCGGCAGTACGCTGGCACGGCGTTTCTTTTCCTGAAGGGGGGGCACATGGATGAAATTGCCCGTCTGCATCTACTGCAGGATAAACTGAAGCATTACAATCAGGAATACCACGGGTTCGATGCGCCCACGATTCCCGATGCGGAATATGATGCGCTGTATCGGGAACTGGCGGCATTGGAAGCCCGGCATCCTGATCAGGTCAGGGCGGATTCCCCCACTCAGCAAGTGGGATCTCTGGATTTGCGCCGCAACGTGCGCCTGGTTCGCCACCGTGAACCCATGCTGAGTCTGAATAATGGATTTGATTTTCACGATCTCCAGGAATTTGATCGGCGGGTTCGAATGGGATTGGGCGTGGAGGCGGTGGCCTATTGTTGTGAGCCAAAATTCGATGGTCTGGCTATCAACCTGTTGTATCGTGGGGGCACTCTGGTGCAGGGTGCCACGCGCGGCGATGGTGAGAAGGGAGAAGAGGTAACTGCCAATCTGATGACGGTGAAAAGTATTCCCCGGCGTATGCAGGGTTCTGAACCCTGGCCAGAGTGGTTGGAGGTGCGCGGAGAAGTCCTGATGCTCAAGAAGGACTTCGAACAACTCAATCAGCGTCAGACAAGGGCAGGAGAACGAGCCTTCGTCAATCCGCGCAATGCCGCCGCAGGCGCTTTGCGCCAACTGGACCCGGCAGAAACGGCCCGTCGTCCCCTGGTCTTTCTGGCTTATGGTGTGGGCGGAGTCTCTCCTGGCTATGAACTGCCGGATCATCAGGATGCGTTACTGCGTTGGCTGGGCACGCTGGGGTTTCCCGTGGCAGAAGAGGTCCAGGTGGTCCAGGGCGAAAGCGGGCTCCGGGCGTTTTTTGAGAATCTGGGCGCGCGCCGCGCTTCCCTGCCTTACGAAGTGGATGGGGTGGTCTATAAGGTCAATGCACGCATTGCCCAGCAGAGGTTGGGGTTTGTCACCCGTGCGCCGCGTTTTGCTCTGGCGCACAAGTTTCCTGCCGAAGAGGCATTGAGTACGGTGGAAGCCATCGAGGTTCAAGTGGGGCGTACCGGTACGTTGACTCCTGTGGCGCATTTGAAGCCCGTATTCGTGGGGGGAGTGACGGTAATGCGCGCAACCCTGCATAATGACGAGGAAATTCGTCGTAAGGATATCCGGGTGGGAGATCAGGTCTGGGTCCGCCGTGCAGGCGATGTCATTCCGGAAGTGGTGCGGGTGGTTCGGGAACTTCGCCCTGCAGACACAGTGGCTTTTGAGATGCCCCTCACCTGTCCGGTATGTGGATGTCCAGCGCGACGGCTTCCGGAGGAAATTTCCTGGCGCTGTAGTGGAGGCCTCCACTGCCCGGCTCAACGCAAGCAGGCATTACTGCATTTTGTCGGACGACGTGCCATGAATGTGGAAGGACTGGGTGAGAAACTGGTGGATGCTCTGGTGGAACGCGCCTGGGTGACGGAACCTGCCGATCTTTACCGCCTGACCCTCGAACAATGGGCTTCATTGCCCCGCATGGCGATGAAATCCGCAGAAAATCTGGTGCAATCCCTGGAACGTAGCAAGGAAACCACTTTGGCACGGTTTCTGTTCGCCTTGGGAATTCGCCAGATCGGCGAACGCACGGCCCAGGATCTGGCACTTCATTTCGGGACGCTGGAAGACGTGATGGAAGCCGACGAAGCCCGTTTGCAGGAAGTGGTGGAGATTGGTCCCGTGGTAGCCCAATCCCTGCGAGAATTTTTTTCCGGAGAACGCAATCGGCAGATCATCGCGCACCTGCGTGCCCAGGGTATCCACTGGTACGAAAATACCCGGAATCGGCAGGCTGTGCAGGTTTTGGCGGGTTTGACCTTTGTCTTGACCGGAACTCTGGCCCGTTATTCCCGGGAGGAAGCCAGGGAACGTATTGAGCAAGCCGGGGGAAAGGTGGTGGGCAGTTTGTCCCGTTCGACTCATTATCTGGTGGTGGGGCGGGATCCGGGCAGCAAGGTCGCGCAGGCACAAAAATTGGGCATCCCGATGCTTGATGAGGATCAGTGGGATCAACTTTTCAAGGAAATCAATGCATGATCAAAAAAATTCGTAAAGCAGTATTTCCGGTGGCAGGAATGGGGAGCCGATTTTTACCTGCGACCAAGGCCAGTCCCAAGGAAATGTTGCCGGTGGTGGACAAGCCATTGATTCAATACGCAGTGGAAGAAGCCGTGGCGGCGGGCATCACAGAAATGATTTTTGTGACGGGTCGCGGTAAGAGAGCAATAGAAGATCACTTCGACAAAGCTTATGAATTGGAGGCTGAACTGGCTCAACGGGGGAAAGACCGAATGTTGGAAATCGTTCGTAATCTGCCGCCCTCGGGGGTAAGTTGTGCCTATGTCCGACAGCCGGAAGCCTTGGGATTGGGCCATGCCATCTTGTGTGCGGCGCCTTTGGTGGGGGATGAACCTTTTGCCGTGGTACTGGCAGATGATTTGATCGATTCAAAGGTTCCGGTGTTACGTCAGATGATGGAATGGTACGAAAAAAGTGGTTCCTCTGTTCTGGGGGTGCAGCAAGTGCCCCGTGCACAGACCGGACAATATGGTATCGTCCAGACGGAACATGGGATGGGCGAGTATTTGAGGGTTACGGGAATCGTGGAGAAACCCGCGCCGGATCGGGCTCCTTCAACTTTGGCGGTGGTTGGGCGTTATATTTTGACCCCGTCGGTTTTCGACACCCTGCGCGAAGTGGCACCGGGGGCGGGCGGGGAAATTCAGTTGACCGACGGGATTGCCCGTCTGCTGGAGCGTGAAATGGTTCTGGCTTGTCCCTTTGAGGGAGTACGTTATGATTGCGGAAGCAAGTTGGGTTATCTCAAGGCAACGGTGACCTATGGTTTGCGCCACGAAGAAACCGGGACTGCTTTTGCCCATTGGCTGGCAGAGCGAACCTGAATGGCGGTGCGTCCTATTGTGAGAATGGGCCATCCTGCCCTGTGCTCTCCCGCTGTGTCGGTGGCGGAGGAGGAATGGCCCTGCTTGCCCGAGTTGGTTCAGGAGCTGGAAGACTCCTTGCTCAAGGCGGAGGGGGTGGGGCGGGCCGCGCCACAGATTGGTGTTGGGTGGAGAGTCGTCTTGTTTTGTTTCGAGGCCAGTGCACGTTATCCCGATGCGGCGCCGATTCCCCGCACCCTCCTCATCAATCCGGTCTGGCGACCTTTGGGGGATGACCAGGAAGAGGGATGGGAAGGGTGCCTGTCCGTCCCGGGGATGCGTGGCTGGGTTCCCCGTGCCCAACATCTTTATTACGCGGGCTGGAATCTGCAGCGGGAATGGATCGAACGAACCGTCAGTGGTTTTCATGCGCGGGTAGTACAACATGAATGTGACCATCTGGACGGGATCCTCTACCCCAGTCGAATTCGGGATTTCAGCCGTTTCGGTTTCATCGAGGAATTGTTTCCCGACCCCGAACTACGTCCGGCTGGTGACTGATTCTGTGGGCATGGGAGACTGTTCCTGAGAGACTTCGTGCAGCAGGTCGTCATGCAGACACTGGCGTTCTGTCGGATTATCCAGGCGTGGAGAAGAAATCAGAAAGACGTCTTCCACCCGTTCGCCCAAGGTATTGATGCGAGCCCCGTGCAGATCGATGTCGTGGCGCAGAAAAACGCAGGCCAGTCGGTACAGCAAGCCGGGGCGGTCACCGGCTACCACGGTCAGGGGGACCTGACCATCGCGTTCCGGATCTCCCAACAGGATGCGCGCGGGATAGGGAAAATGGCGAAGTTGGCGGGGCAGGCGTGACCTGCGCGGGGTAGGAAGAGGACCGGGATGATCCAGTTGTTCCTGTAATTCGTTTTCTATGCGTTTGAGTTGCGTTCGATAATGTTCCACCGAACTGTGGTGGGGCAGCACCTGAAAGGTGTCAAGGGCATGCTGATCCAGGGTGGTGTGGATGCGGGCGGCAACAATGGCTTGGCCGGAACGCTCGAAGTATTCGCAAAGGTGGGCAAACAAACCGGTTCGATCCGGGCTGTAGATCAGAACCTGGAATCCTTCCCCCACCGGTGAAAGACGTGCCCGTACCCGGGGTTTCGAAGATCCGGTGCAACCTTGCAAACTGCGGGCATGCCATGCGATGTCCCGGATTTCATGGCGTCGGAAATAGCCGTCTTCCAGGGTCTTCCACAAGGTCACTTCGGAAACCTCTTGCAAGCCATAGTGTTTCAGAATCTCCAGGGCCTGAGTTTGGCGATTTGTGCTGGGTTCGTCATGAGTTATTTGTTCTCCTTCCAGAACCTGTGCGGTCAGGCGATACAGATCCTCCAGTAGTTTTCCTTTCCAGGCATTCCATACCTTGGGACTGGTGCCCCGGATATCGGCCACGGTGAGCAGGTAGAGGGCAGTCAGACGACGCAGGTTTCCCGTTTGTTCCGCAAAACGGCAGATTACTGCAGGATCTGAAAGGTCCTGTTTCTGGGCCACTGCAGAAAAATTGAGATGTTGTTCCACCAGCCAGGCCACCAACTGTGTATCGGTTCGGGGCAAATGGTGTTGGCGACAAAAATAGAGGGCATCCGAACGACCAAGTTGGGCATGATTTCCGCCCCGACCTTTGGCAATGTCATGAAAAAGTGCCGCCAGGATCAACAGATCAGGCCGGTCAAATTGTTGCATCAGGGTGGAGCAGAGAGGGAATTCATGATTAAAACGGGGCAGGGCAAAGCGACGCAGGTTACGGATGACCTTCAGAGTATGCTCATCCACGGTATAGGCATGGTACAGGTCATGCTGCATTTGCCCCACGATGCGTCCAAAGGCGGGCAGGTAACGTCCCAGAACCCCCAGATAATTCATGCGTTTCAGGACATCGGCGGTTCGTGCCGGTTGCCTGAGGATTTCGAGAAACTGCTGCTGATGCACCGGGTTGGAACGAAAAGCCGCATTGATGTGGCGTTTTCCCCGCCAGACGGCACGCAGAACATCGGGTGTGAAACCGCGCAGGTCAGGGTATTGCTGGAGCAGAAGGAAGGCATTGAAGAGGAGTTCCGGTTTCTGATCCAGAAGGGTACCGGGGGTGGTGCCCAGCAAATCTCCCTGTCGTACGAAGGGATCTTGCAGGAGAACAGGAGGTAGGTGCACAGGGCGGGTGCGTGCCTCAATTTGCTCCACTAGAATGGCATTCATCAATAGAACGGATTTGGCGGTTTTGTAGTAGGCTTGCATCAACCCTTCGCTGGCGCGTCGTTGTGCGCTGTCTTGCCAACCGAGCTGAAGCGCGAGGGAGGTCTGATAATCGAAGAGGAGGCGGTCTTCTCGGCGTTGCGCAAGACCCTGCAGACGAATCCGCAAATCCTGTAAAAACCCCCAGCGTGTACGGGCCTGTCGTGCTTCTGCTGCGCTGATCAGTCCCGCCTGGGTGAAAGAGGCCCACCCAGGATTCAACCCCGCTCCCCATGCGATCCAGGAAATGGTGTGCAGATCCCGCAGTCCGCCCGGACTTTCCTTGAGGTTGGGTTCCAGGTTGAAGGCCGTATCGTGGTGTTTGTGATGACGCTGGCGCTGTTCCTGGATCTTGCCGGATCTGAAGGCGTTCAGGTCCAGAGTGGCGGGAAGTTTTTGACAAAGTTCCTGTTGGGCCCGTCGTTTCCCGCTGAGAAATCGTTGTTCGGACAGATTGGTGGCGATGGTCAGGTCCTGAACGGCTTCTTTCAGGCATTCGGCTTCGGTGCGGACGCTGTGACCGACTTCCAGTCCAATATCCCAGAGGGTACCAATGAAAGATTCGATGCGTTGGGTGAGGAAGCCGTTTTCTTGACCGGGCAACAGGATGAGCAGATCGATGTCGGAATAGGGATACAACTCCCCGCGTCCATAGCCGCCCACAGCCACCAAGGTGGCATCTTGTTTGAAGTCGTGGGTGCTCCAGAGTTGGCGCAGGGTTTCATCCACGACGGCACACCATTGCTTGAGCAGGCGTCGAGGGGAGGGTTGGCGCAGGTAGGCTTCAAAAAGTTCGGCTCTTTTCTTTTGAAGTTGGGATTTGAGCGTGGCAGTGGCGTGCATGGTCAGGGGGCGGGAGGTGTTCCGGAAGAGAGGGTCAGAACTTCGAACCCCTCTGGTGTTACCAGGATCGTATGTTCCCACTGGGCAGACAGGCTATGATCTGCGGTGACAATGGTCCAGCCATCGCCCAATGGTCGGATATCCCGCCGCCCGGCATTGATCATGGGTTCGATGGTGAAAATCATGCCGGCTTCGAGGCGCAAGCCGCTGCCTTTTTTGCCGTAATGGAGGACCTGAGGTTCTTCGTGAAAGTGACGCCCGATGCCGTGACCACAAAACTCGCGGACTACGCTGTACCCCGCTTTTTCGGCAAAGGTCTGAATGGCATGGCCGATGTCTCCCAGATGGTGGCCTGGAGCGACGGCCCGGATGCCGTGCCAGAGAGATTCATAAGTCAGGTCGCAAAGACGGCGGGCCTGTTTGCTGATTTCTCCCACACAGAACATGCGGCTGGTATCCCCATGAAATCCTTCCTTGATGACGGTGATGTCGAGATTGACGATGTCTCCATTCTTGAGGATGCGGTCGCCGGGAATGCCGTGACAGACCTGATGGTTGACCGAAGTGCAAATCGAACGGGGATAGGGCCGATGTCCCTTGGGCGCATAATTCAGGGGGGCCGGGATGGTGTGTTGAACCTCGACCATGTAGTCATGGCACAGGCGATCCAAATGGTCGGTGGTGACGCCCGGAACCACGTGGGGCGTAATGTAGTCCAGCACTTCGGCAGCGAGGCGACAGGCGATACGCATTTTGTGAATTTCTTCGGGGTTTTTCAGAGTGACTGCAGAAGAAGACATGAGTTCGGAATTTGGCTTGGTTGATTATTATGAAGTCGGGATGGTATCATAAAGGGCTTTATCGCAATTTCACACGCCGGTTAAAACACAGGGTGCCTTGAGAAAGGTGAAATGGACCGGCGGCGGCTCAACCCTCGATCAGGAGTTTTACCATGTCAGTCACCATGCGACAAATGCTGGAAGCCGGAGTTCATTTTGGACACCAGACCCGTTACTGGAATCCCAAGATGGCTCCTTTCATTTTTGGTCACCGCAACAAGATCCACATCATCAATCTGGAGAAGACCCTTCCTCTTTATCAGGAAGCCATGAACTTTGTGCGTCGTTTGTCTGCCAATAATCAGTCGATCCTGTTTGTGGGGACCAAGCGTCAGGCTCGCGATATCGTGCGCGAGGAAGCGCTGCGGGCGGGGTCTCCTTTTGTGGACCACCGCTGGTTGGGCGGGATGCTCACAAATTTCAAAACGGTCAAGCAATCGATCAAGCGTCTCAATGAACTTTCCTTGATGATCGAAGATGGTTCCATGGATCGTTTGTCCAAGAAAGAAGCCCTCACCTATCAGCGCGAAAAAGACAAACTGGCGCGCAGTCTGGGGGGGATCGTGTCCATGAATGGTGTGCCGGATGCATTGTTCGTGATTGACGTGGGCTATCAAAAAAATGCCGTGGTGGAAGCACGCAAGTTGGGGATTCCCATCATTGGCATTGTGGATACCAATAACTCCACGGAAGGCATTGATTATGTCATTCCGGGGAACGATGATTCGACGCGCGCCATTCGACTCTATGCCCGCGGGGTAGCAGATGCCATTCTGGAAGGACGTGCCCAAAGCCTTAACGAGGCCATTTCAGGGGAAGAATTTGTCGAAGAGGAAAGTGACGTATCCGAGGTCTGAAGAGTCGGGCACTGACGCCCCTGCCAGGCAGGGGTTTCCAGATTAATTGTAAGGAGTGGGCTATGGCGGAAATTACCGCATCGATGGTGAAAGAACTGCGTGAACGTACAGGCTTGGGGATGATGGAATGCAAGAAGGCTTTGACCGAGGCTCAGGGAGATATGAAAGCCGCGGAAGACCTGTTGCGCATTCGGAGCGGAGCCAAGGCCAGCAAAGCCGCCACCAGGGTGGCGGCGGAAGGTGTGGTGGCGGTGGCTATCCATGCCGATGCCCGGGTTGGCGCGCTGGTGGAAGTCAACTGCGAAACTGACTTTGTGGCCAAGAATGAAGAGTTCATGGACTTTGCGCGCGCGGCAGCCGAGTGTGTGGTGCACAACAACCCGGCGACAGTGGAGGCATTGGCTCAGTGTTCTCTGCCCGGTGGCGGCGTTCTTGAAGACGTGCGGCAGGCTCTGGTCATGAAGTTGGGTGAAAATATGACCTTGCGTCGTTTTACTCGTTACGAGACCACGGGGCATCTGGCTCAGTACAAGCACGGGCAAAAAATTGGCGTGTTGGTGGATATGATCGGGGGAGATGGGGCGCTGGGCCGTGACATTGCCATGCATATTGCAGCCAGCAAACCGGTATGTGTTTCCAGGACAGAGATTCCCGCTGAGTTGCTCCAGCACGAGCGCGAAATTTACACGGCGCAAGCAGCAGAGTCAGGAAAACCTGCAGAGATCATCGCCAAGATGGTGGAGGGGCGGGTTCAGAAATATTTGGCCGAGGTAACCCTGGTTGGGCAACCCTTTGTCAAGAATCCGGACCAAACCGTGGAAGTTTTGCTCAAAAGTCGGGGTGCCAGCGTGCAACGCTTCTCCATGCTGGTGGTGGGCGAGGGTATCGAGAAAAAAGTCGAGAACTTTGCCGATGAAGTCGCCGCAGCCGCAGGTACGATGGCTTAATCAGGGAAGACCATGAAACTTGCTTACCAACGCATTCTCTTGAAATTGTCGGGCGAAGCTCTGATGGGGGAGGATGCGTACGGCATCAATCGAGCCACGATCGATCGTATCGTGGCCGAGATTGCCGCCGTTGTGCGACAGGGTGTGCAAGTTGCCGTGGTGATTGGAGGGGGCAATATTTTTCGGGGGCTGGCACCTGGTGCCATAGGAATGGACCGTGCCACCGCCGATTACATGGGAATGCTGGCCACGGTCATGAATGCCTTGGCTTTGCAGGATGCCATGCGTCGGGTGGAGGTGGTTAGCCGGGTTCAGTCGGCCCTGAATCTGGAGCAGGTGGCTGAACCTTACATTCGTGGCAAGGCATTGCGTTATCTGGAAGAAGGCAAGGTGGTGATTTTTGCTGCGGGGACGGGCAATCCGTTTTTTACGACGGATACGGCAGCGGCGCTGCGAGGAGCAGAGATCAGTGCGGAGGTAGTTCTCAAAGCAACCAAAGTAGACGGGATTTATACGGATGATCCGAAAAAGAACCCGGATGCTCGCCGCTATTTACGCCTTACCTTTGAAGAGGCCATTGTCAACAATCTGAAAGTGATGGATGCGACGGCATTGACTCTGTGTCGGGATCAGAACCTGCCCATTGGCGTGTTTAGCATTTTTAAACCGGGTGCTTTGATGCGTGTTGTTCGGGGCGAACCCGAAGGCACCTTCGTGACGAATTGAAAGGGTCATGTCAGATGATTTCCGATATCAAAAAGACTACCGAACAGAAAATGGCCAAATCCGTGGAAACCCTCAAGGCGGATTTGGCCAAGGTGCGAACGGGGCGAGCCCATGCCGGTTTGCTGGATCACATTCGAGTGGATTATTACGGAACCCCTACTCCGCTTAGCCAGGTGGCGAGCATCAATCTGGTGGATGCCCGAACCATTGGGGTCAATCCCTACGAGAAAAAAATGGGTGCGGTGATCGAAAAGGCCATCCGGGAGTCTGACCTCGGTCTCAATCCTTCCTCTCAGGGGGATCTGATCCGGGTGCCCATGCCTTCTTTAACCGAAGAACGGCGGCGCGACCTGACCAAAGTGGTCAAGGCTGAATCCGAAGGCGGACGCGTGGCGGTACGAAATATTCGAAGGGATGCCCTGGCACAGTTCAAGGATATGGTCAAAGCCAAAACTCTTTCGGAAGATGAGGAGCGGCGTGCGCAGGAGGACATCCAGAAAATGACCGATCGCTTCATTCAAGAAATCGACAAGATGCTGGCCGTCAAGGAAGCCGAGTTGATGGCGGTTTGACGGTTCGGCGCGAACCTGCCATGGTCAGGGTAAAAAGTTCCACCCAGACGATTCCGGACGTCGCTACGATTCCTCGCCATATTGCCATCATCATGGACGGCAATGGGCGCTGGGCTCGTCGGCGTCTTTTGCCGCGGATTGCAGGACATCGCAAGGGAAGCGAGGCGGTGCGTACCCTGGTGGAATCTGGCTTGCAACAGGGCATTCCCTACCTGACCCTGTTTGCTTTCAGCAGTGAAAACTGGCGCCGTCCAGCAGATGAGGTCAGTTTGCTCATGCAACTTTTCATGCACATGCTGGAAAAAGAAATTCAGCAACTGCACGGGGCTGGAGTGCGTTTACGCGTGATCGGAGACCGCTCTCCCCTGGGTAAAAAATTGCAGGCGCTGATCGAAGAAGCAGAACGTTTGACTTTGGATAACCAGGCGCTGACCTTGACACTTGCGGTGAATTATGGGGGACGTTGGGATATTCTGCAGGCAGTCAACGCCTGGCACCGAGCCAATCTTTCCTCGGTGCACTCCATGACCGAAGCGGATTTGCAGGCGCATCTCTGCCTGGGTGACTTACCAGAACCCGACTTGTTCATTCGCACCGGGGGTGAGCAGCGCATCAGCAATTTTCTGCTTTGGCAATTGGCCTACACAGAATTTTATTTTACCGAAACTCTCTGGCCAGACTTTGATCGGGTTGCGCTGGATCAGGCCATTCTTTCCTATCAGAGCCGTGAACGACGTTTTGGTCGGACCAGTGAACAATGCTCCGCACACGGCTCCTGACCGCGTCTGTACTTTTATTGGTGGTGGGTCTGAGTTTGTTCTGGGCTCCCCCTCAAGTCTGGGATGGCCTGGTGGCTGGGGTCATGCTTTGGGCGGGTTGGGAGTGGGCAGGGCTGGCGAAAGCGATTTTCTGGCAGCGCTGCCTGTATGCCCTGCTGCTCCTGCTGTTTTATCAGATTGGAGGGGAGCCTTTCTGGCAAAACCTGTGGATGGAAGTATCTCTGGTCTTCTGGGTTGCCCTGGTTCCGCTGTGGATGAAACAGCAATGGCAGGTCAGTGGAATCCCTCTTCTCGCCGTCGGTTTCCTGGTACTGCTTCCCACAGGCTGGTCCCTCACACTGCTACAACATCAGGGTAACCTCGTGCTTCTGGCCCTCATGGCCGTACTCTGGATATCCGACAGCGCGGCTTATTTTACCGGTCGTATCTGGGGGAAACACCGATTAGCCCCCTCTATCAGTCCGGGAAAAACCTGGGAAGGCGTGGCGGGTGCAGGGCTGGCAGCGACGGTCTATGGAGGGGTCTGGTGGAAACTGGCATCCATGGGATCCTCCCCCATGGCCCAACTGGTCAATCACCTGGGATGGGTCTGGTTCCTGCTCATTTGGGGCCTGGTGGGGTTGGGTATTTTGGGAGATCTGTTTGAATCCTGGATCAAACGTTGTGCCGGCGTCAAGGACAGCGGCAGTGGATTGCCGGGGCATGGCGGGGTTCTGGACCGAATCGATGCGCTGACGGCGACGCTTCCCCTGGCCGCCCTGAGCATTCATCTGCTGGGGGGAGCATGAAGCAACACTTGACCATTCTGGGCGCCACCGGCAGCATCGGCGTAAGTACCCTGGAGGTCCTTCGACGACATCCGGAATGCTATGAAATTCATGCCTTGACCGCGCATCGTAATCTACTTGGATTGGCACGTCAGTGCGTGGACTTTCGTCCCCGTCTGGCTGTGGTGCCCGAGGCGGCTCAACTGGATGAACTGGCACGGATCCTGCGCATGTTGGACCCCCACTGTCCCACGGTATTGAGGGCAGGGGAAGGGGCCCTCGAAGAGGTTGCTTCGGCTCCGGAAGTCACCACGGTGATGGCGGCCATTGTAGGCGCTGCGGGTTTGGCATCCACTTTGGCAGCGGCCCGCTCGGGGAAAAAAATACTTCTGGCCAATAAAGAATCTCTGGTCATGTCCGGTCCCTTGATGATGCAGGCCGTTGTACAGGGTGGCGCTTGTCTGCTTCCCGTGGACAGCGAGCATAATGCCATTTTTCAATGCTGGCCGAAGGACGAAGGAGGTCGTTCTGGCGTGGAAAAAGTACTATTGACGGCCTCCGGGGGCCCTTTCCTGAACACTCCGTTGCAGGATTTGGTAAAAGTCACGCCGGAACAAGCGTGTCAGCACCCCAAATGGCGTATGGGTAAAAAGATTTCGGTGGACTCGGCAACCATGATGAACAAGGGGTTGGAGTTGATTGAAGCCTGCTGGTTATTTGGCTTGCCGCCTGAAAAAGTTGAAATCGTCATTCATCCCCAGAGCCTGATTCACTCTCTGGTGGGGTTCATCGATGGTTCGTTCTTGGCCCAATTGGGACACACGGACATGAGGATTCCCATTGCCCATGCCTTGGCCTACCCCCAACGTCAATCCTCCGGTGTGCCTTTGCTGGATTTGACCGTGGCGGGGCCTTTAACTTTTTTGCCTTTGGAGCGGCAACGTTTTCCAGCAGTGGCACTGGCAGAACAGGCCATGCAGGCCGGGGGAACGGCTCCTGCCCTGCTGAATGCAGCCAATGAGGTAGCGGTGGCGGCGTTCCTGGCGGGACACTTGAATTTTCGGGCGATTACCGACACCATTGCGCAGGTGCTCGACCAACTTCCCACTCAAGCATGTACCACCTTGGAAGAAGTCATGGAGGCGGATCGACGGGCGCGACACTCCGCTGAGTTGATTCTGTCCGGGAGAAACCCGTGTTGAATGGGGGCGTGGGTACCCTTGGGGCTTTCTTGCTGGCGCTCAGTTGTCTGATCTTCATTCACGAGTTGGGGCATTTCGCGGTGGCCCGATGGGTTGGAGTCAAAGTCCTGCGTTTTTCCATCGGTTTTGGGCGTCCGATATGGCGTCGACAAGCAAAAAACGGAACTGAGTGGGTAGTGGCTCTCATTCCACTGGGTGGATACGTACGCATGCTGGACGAACGTGAGGGGCCAGTGTCTCCGCGAGAAATCCACCAGGCCTTCAACCAAAAATCCCTGGCCCAACGAAGTGCGGTTGTGGTGGCGGGTCCCTTGGCGAATTTTCTGTTGGCCTGGTTATTATTCAGTTTGCTTTATGCACTGGGGATTCCCGGACAGCGACCTTGTTTGGACGCACCAGAGCCAGGTACCCTGGCGTGGAAAGCGGGGATCCGGGCGGGGGAGTGTGTGTCCAGTCTGGAAGGAGGGGCGATCCGCACCTGGCAAGACTTCGAGTTGGAATGGCCCGGAGCGGTTCGGGGTCGGGGCACCGTGACGTTGGTGACACGGAATGACCAAGGCCAGGAAGAAGTACATCCACTGGCCACAGCACAAGTCACCTCGGCGACAGAAGAAGGGGTGGAAGGGAGCGGTTTTCATTTGTGGACTCCCCCCTTGCCTCCGGTGGTGGGACAGGTCATTCCGGACAGCGTGGCGGACAAGGCCGGACTGAAACCTTTGGATCGGTTGCTGCGGGTGGCGGGACAACCGGTGGAAACCTGGGTGCAAGTGGTAAGGATCGTGGAAAATCATCCCCAGGCCGTGGTGGAAATAGAACTACAGCGTGCCGGTCAAACCCGGCGAGTTCAGGTCATTCCCCGGGCAGTGGAATTGCCCAATGGGCACCAGATCGGGCGGATTGGCATCAGCCCGCAGGTTACCGAGGCCATGCGCCGTCAATGGACAGTTCTTGACAAGGATTCTCCTCTGAGGGCGCTTTGGCATGGTGCCGTAAAAACCGGGTCACTCACCCTGTTGACCCTGAATTCCTTTGGTCAGATGATCACAGGACAGGCTTCCCTGGATAATCTGGGAGGGCCGGTCCGGATCGCATCGCTGGCGGGAGACAGTGCTCGCCTGGGGTTATTACCCTATTTACAATTCATGGCGTTGATCAGTATCAGCTTGGGGGTCCTTAATTTATTGCCTATTCCCTTATTGGATGGGGGGCATTTGTTGTATCATGCGGTGGAGTGGGTGAGGGGTCGACCTTTGTCCGCAGAAATCATGAGTCTCACCCAGCGGTTTGGCTTTTTTTTGCTGGCGGGACTCATGGTTTTTTCCTTCCTTAATGATTTGCGCCATTTTTTTAATCACTGATTCTGCTTATCTCATGTTTTTTCGTTCACTGATATTTCTGTTCTGGATGTGTTGGAGTTCACTGGCGTTGGCCTTGGCGCCGATCACGATTCAGGATATCCGGGTGGAAGGCGCACAACGGATCGAACCGGGGACGATTTTCAGTTATCTGCCCCTCAAGGTGGGCGATACCATTACCACGGAGAAAGCTTCTGCCGCGCTGAAGGCGCTCTATGACACCGGGTTTTTTTCCGATGTGCGCCTTGAATCCGATGGTAATGTTCTGGTGGTCTACGTCCAGGAACGTCCTTCCATCGCCCGTCTTGAAATCAACGGTGCAAAATCCTTTACCAAGGATCAACTCAAGGATGCCTTGAAAACCATTGGGATTGCAGAATCTCGGATCTATGATAAATCCTTGCTGGACAAGGCAGAGAAAGAACTCAAACGACAGTATCTGGGAAAAGGAAAATATTCGACGCAAGTATCCACCACTGTGACCCCGCTTCCCCGCAATCGAGTGGCACTGGCCTTTAACATTGTGGAAGGGGAAGCAGCGCACATTCGTGAAATCAACATTGTCGGAGCCCATGCTTTTTCCGCCAAGGAACTGCAGGACCAACTACAGTTGAATACGCCCAACTGGCTGTCCTGGTACACCAAAAATGATCAGTATTCCAAACAGAAATTGTCCGGTGACCTGGAGGCCTTGCGTTCCTATTATCAGGATCGGGGTTACCTGGAGTTTGCCGTGGATTCCACTCAGGTGTCCATTTCCCCGGACAAACAGGATGTCTATATCAGCGTTAATATCACCGAAGGACAACCCTATAGGGTGTCGGATGTGAAACTGGCGGGCCAATTTTTGGTACCTGAAGCAGAGTTGCGAAAACTGCTCACACTCAAACCGGGGGATTTGTTCTCTCGCGAAAAAGTCACGACTTCCACCAAGGCGATTGCGGATCGATTGGCCAAGGATGGTTACTCCTTTGCCAATATCAATGCCAATCCGGAAATCGACAAGGAGCACCATACCGCCGCTTTTACCTTTGTCATCGACCCCGGAAGACGGGTGTACGTGCGCCGGGTCAATATTTATGGGAATACCACGACCCGGGATGAAGTGATTCGGCGCGAAATCCGCCAGATGGAAGGGGCCTGGTACTCTGTGGAGAAGGTCAACCGTTCCAAGGAACGGATCGACCGTCTGGGTTTCTTCTCCGAGGTAACGGTGGACAGTCCGCCCGTGCCCGGCACCACCGATCAGGTGGACGTCAACTTTACGGTGGCAGAACGCCAGACCGGTTCCATCCAGTTGGGGGCAGGCTACTCCAATGCCGAAGGCATCATTTTGAGTGCGGGGATTACCCAGAGCAACCTGTTTGGGAGTGGTAACTCACTTTCCTTCGGAGTCAGTACCGGCTTGGTGACACGCACCTATTCCGTTGCCTATACCAATCCCTATTGGACCGAGGAAGGCATCGCCCGTACCATCAGTTTGTATGACCGTTCCATCGATACCTCCTATCTGATCGGGGTCAGTCCCTATTCGACCCGGACTTTGGGAGCCGATGTGACCTATACCATACCGGTTTCGGAAGTGAACGCCTATTCTCTCGGGTATGGATTTGAAGCCACCAGCGTAGGGGTGTTCAACACCAGTCCTGCGGAGTATGTGGATTTCGTCAACCAGTTCGGTTCACAGGCCAAGGCTATCAAGGTGAGTATGGGGTATACCCACGATACCCGGGACAGCATCATCTACCCGATGAAGGGATGGAGTCAGAAATATGGGGTGGAAGTGGGTGTGCCAGGTGAAAATCTGACCTACTACCGAGCAACGGCCAGTGAGCAGGTACTCACTCCTGTGAGTCAGAATACGACACTTTCCCTGTCAGGTCAGTTGGGTTATGCCAATGGTTATGGGGGGGTACCCTTGCCTTTCTACAAAAACTTCTTTGCCGGTGGGGTAGGATCAGTGCGGGGATACTTCCCGGGCAGTCTGGGACCCCAGGTTTATGATAATTATGGTAACCTCCTGAACCTTGGAGGGAACAAGATGATTACAGGCAGTGCCGAATACTTCTTTCCCTTGCCGGGTTCGAAGGGTACGGACAAGTCTTTCCGCCTGAGTACGTTCGTGGATACCGGGAACGTTTACGGCTACAATCAGGGCTTTTCAATCCCGCAACTGCGTTACTCTGCGGGGGTTGCCCTGTCCTGGTATTCGCCCATGGGGCCCCTCGAGTTCAGTTACGCCGCCCCCTTTCACTATAACTCAGTCACTGATAACATTGAGCGACTACAATTTCAGTTAGGTAATACGTTCTAAACTTGAAGAGAGATGCCCCACATGCATAAGATCGCCAAATCCGTTTCCTTGCTGTTCGCCTTCTTTTTATTGAGTTCATCGGTCATGGCCATCGAACTGAAGGTGGGCTGGATCAATATCGAGCGAATTTTTCGCGAGGCAGCGCCTGCTCAGGCGGCCACTAAAAAGCTGGAGAAAGAATTTGACAAACGCCAGGTAGAATTGCAAAAAATGGGTAAGCAGATCCAGGAACAGCAAGCCGAACTGGACAAGAACGGAATGACCATGAGCGAGGGCGAACGCGCACACAAGGAGCGTGATCTGGCCAATCTGAACCGCGATTTTCAACGCATGCAACGGGAATTTCGGGAAGATCTCAATACGCGTCGCAACGAGGAATTTGCTTCCATTCAGGAACGGGCCAACAAAGCTATCAAGGAAATTGCCACTACAGAGAATTATGACCTGATTCTGACGGATGCCATTTATGCCGGACCCCGCATCGATATCACCGACAAGGTCATCCGGATCATCGATAGCGGCAGTAGTAGTGGCGGTAAATAACTTCATTCATGCGTGGACAGTGTACTTACACCCTGGGCGAACTGGCCCGGATCTGTGGCGTCGAGGTTGAGGGAGATCCCTGCACCCTGATTGAAGGAGTGGGGACTCTGGAGGGGGCGGAGCCTGGCGAGATCACTTTTTTGACCAATCCGCTGTATCGGGCGCAATTGGGTCATACGCGCGCCACCGCCGTGATTCTCAAGAAACAGGATCGGGAAGCCACGGATTTGCCCTGCTTGATCACGGACAACCCGCATGGATGTTATGCTCGGGTAGCCCAGAAACTTTTTCCTGAGGTCAGGCCCCAACCGGGTATTCATGGGACGGCAGAGATTCATCCCGAGGCACGGATCTCCCCCCTCGCCAGTATCGGAGCGCAAGCGGTAATCGAGGCGGGTGCCCTGATCGACGATGGAGTGGTGGTGGGGGCAGGTGGGTATGTGGGTGAAAGGGTTCACCTGGCTCAGGACGTATTCCTGTATCCGCGCGTCACCCTGTATGCAGGCGTGACCTTAGGCCCCCGCACCCTGGTGCATTCCGGCGTCGTGATCGGAGCAGATGGTTTTGGGATGGCCTGGCAGGAAGGACGATGGTTAAAGATTCCCCAGGTGGGGAGTGTGCGTATCGGGGCAGATGTGGAAATCGGGGCCAACACCACCATCGATCGCGGGGCCATTGAGGATACGGTCATCGAGGAAGGGGTCAAGTTGGATAACCTGATTCAGATTGCTCATAACTGCCGAATCGGGGCTCATACCGTGATTGCGGGGTGTACGGGTATTTCAGGGAGTTCCCGGATCGGAGCGCGCTGTCGAATTGGTGGAGGCGTGGGCATTGTGGGGCACGTGGAGATTTGTGACGGCGTTACGGTGTCCGGATTTTCCTTGATCACCAAGTCCATCACCCAACCTGGAGTATATACTTCGGCCATTCCCAGTCAGCCTCATCGCGAGTGGTTACATACTTTGGCGCATTTGAGGGGGCTTCCAGAATGGGCAGAACGGATTCGCAGGCTTGAAATGGCGCAGGTGCAGCATGATCACTAAATTAAGAAGGGAGAATGAACGATGAGTGGCATGGACATCAATGAAATCATGGAATACCTTCCTCATCGGTATCCTTTTCTCATGGTCGATCGGGTTCTGGAGGTTACGCCGGGCAAGTCCATTGTGGCGATCAAAAATGTCAGTCGTAATGAAGAGTATTTTCAAGGACATTTCCCTCACCATCCGGTTATGCCCGGTGTGTTGATCATCGAATCCCTGGCTCAAGCAGCTGCTCTGCTCAGTTTCAAGACGGAAGGCATCAAGCCGGATGGAAAAATCGTGACCTATTTCGTCGGAATTGATCAAGCCCGTTTTCGCAATCCGGTTTTTCCCGGCGATCAGTTGCGGCTTGAGGTCTCCCTGTTGCGGCATTCCTATAAAATCTGGAAGTTTTCTGCCAAAGCCTGGGTGGAAGATCGCGTGGCGGCTGAGGCCCAACTGATGTGCGCAGAAAAAAATCTGGTCGAATCCGCGTAAAACCCATTCATGAATCCCTGGAATTCTGAAGATGTTCTCCGTCATCCGACGGCCTTGATTCATCCTGACGCAGTACTGGCGCCCAATGTGCGGGTCGGCGCTTACAGTTTGATCGGTCCCGGTGTCACGGTGGGCGCAGGAACGGTCATCCATGACCATGTGCGTATTGCAGGCCGAACCACCATCGGCCAACGTAACCGGATCTACTCATTTTGTTCTTTGGGGGGCGAGCCTCAGGACAAAAAGTACCGGGGTGAAGAGTCGGCCTTGGAGATTGGCGATGACAACACCATTCGCGAGTTTTGTACCTTCAATCTGGGCACCGAAGAGGATGTGGGGGTGACCCGACTGGGGAACCATAACTGGATCATGGCCTACGTTCATCTGGCCCATGACTGTCAGGTGGGTCACCATACCACTTTTGCCAACCATGCCACCTTGGCCGGGCATGTTCATGTGGGCGACTGGGTGACGCTGGGGGGGTTTGTTGGGGTGCACCAATTCGTACGGATTGGTGCACACAGTTTCATTGGCATTTCTGCGGTCATCACTCAGGATGTTCCTCCTTATCTGCTGGTGGCAGGAATTCCGGCGGCACCCCACGGCATCAATGCAGAAGGGTTGAAGCGCCGAGGATTCACGACAGAAGAGTTGAGTGTGCTCAAACAGGCATACCGCAAGTTATATCGTTCGGGATTATCCCTGGAACAGGCCCAGCAGGAACTGACGCTTCTGGCGCAGAATGCGCCCTGCGTACTTCCCCTGCAGGAGTTTCTTGCCCAGTCTGCCCGCGGCATCCTACGCTGATCATGCGCATTGGCGTGGTGGCAGGGGAGGCGTCCGGAGATATGCTGGGGGAAGCCTTGATGCATGCCGTGCGTCAACATTATCCTGAGGCAACTTTTGAGGGCATTGCGGGTCCGCGCATGCAGGCCCTGGGGGCCCGCTCCCTGTTTCCCATGGAAACTTTGTCGGTGCGGGGTTATTGGGAAGTGCTGCGTGCACTCCCACGCCTGTTGTGGATTCGGTGGCAGTTGCGGCGTCATTTTCTGAGTCATCCGCCCGATCTTTTTGTGGGCATCGATGCCCCTGACTTCAATCTGGGGTTAGAGAAAGCGCTCAAGGAGGGACGCATTCCCACCTTGCAGATGGTAGCACCCACTGTCTGGGCCTGGCGTGCAGAACGGTTGCCTGGAATTCGTGCGGCTGTCTCCGGCATTCTCTCCATTTTCCCTTTTGAAGCCCCGATTTTCGAACAAGCGGGCATTCCTCTGACTTACATCGGTCATCCTTTGGTGCACCGTCTGCCTCCACCAGACCGAGCCCAGGCCCGTGCGGCTTTGGACCCCACCTGGTCGGGGGACTGGATCGCCTTGTTGCCCGGCAGTCGAATGTCCGAACTGGAATATCACGGGCGCCTGTTTCTGGAGACGGCATTGCGTCTTCAGCGGGATTTTCCACAACGGCGTTTTGCCGTTCCCTTGATCAATGCGGGAACCCGAGACTATTTTCAGCGATTGTTGCGTGAACCGGCCTATGCCTCCTTGCCGGTGACGGTATTTGAAGAAGATGCTACCCGCATTCTCGCCGGCGCCGAGGTAGCCCTGGTGGCTTCCGGTACCGCAACGCTGGAAGCCGCCTTGCTGGAATGTCCCCAGATTCTGACCTATCGGTTGTCCGGGTTGACGGCTTGGCTGGTGCGGCGCAAGGGGGTGAAGGGCTGGGTG